>Ga0302286_10003808_pt1 | contig 10095 bp, 5 predicted proteins | sample III_Fen_E2_3_FD_198765 | JGI IMG/M metagenome (GOLD analysis project Ga0302286, IMG submission 198765) | Peat permafrost microbial communities from Stordalen Mire near Abisko, Sweden - III_Fen_E2_3 | ecosystem: Environmental > Terrestrial > Soil > Wetlands > Permafrost | place: Sweden: Abisko...
CATCAGGGAAAAACACTAATCCACCACAAGGAACACGAGTAACATCCCATGCCCCAATTGATTTTGTTGAATTTGAGATATTCCGAATTACATATTTTATATGAATACTTTGATTTTCATTCACTTCCCAGCTTTTATCAAATTGGAATCCGCTTTTTTGATCTGGTTTACTGATCATTCTCAAACCTTTTCCATTTTTCTCAATCCTATAATTCTGATTGTCCAAAACATCACTAGGAGGCCAGCCCCAGTCCCTCTGAGGGGCAGTCCAAAGTGTTGAACCAAAGTTTTCGTGTTCAATCGATTGAGTTAACATCTCCTTCCCATCATATTTATATGATACTATCCGTCCACCTTTCTCCGATATTTTTATCACAGTTTTATTGGATTTGAGTATAAAAATATGGTTTGACTTATTCTGAATAAAAAGAGATTTCTTAGCTGTAATTGCTGTTGAAAATATTATAAAAAAAAAAGAAAACCAAATAATGTATTCGAATCATCTATTTTATATATAGTTAGTGAATATTAATTCTATAACACAACCCATTTCAAGGTCAATAAATCATCTTTGAAAATTACTATTTTTCGTCTCATTCATATTTTATTTTAAAAATTTAGATAGGATAATTCTTAAAGTTATTGATTTAATCTGCTAAATTAGAAAATGATCATAGCAAAGATTTCAATAGCCTAGTATTCTTAGTTTATAAATCATTCCGACTTTTTTAATCAGATCTATAACCTGATTGAATAAAATAGAACATTCTTAATATTATCTTATTTTTTTAGATGGAAGAAAAGTACTGAATGTCCTTCGATAGAAACGGTCTTCATTTTAGTAGTTGTTCCAACATTTTTGTGCTTCCAGATGTCAAATACTTTCATGTCACCTTTAATTCCAACTTTTTCCCAGAGAGCTTTGAATTCATATTTATTTTCATTTCTATTGAAAAAAATGACAGCAACATCTCCATGATCAAGAGGTTTACTCCATATCTCAAAATCTCCGTCATCATATACTTTTTTGCCTTGAACACCATGCTTATCCTGATTTACAGCAATTGCATCCTTATTTAATAGAATCTTCTTTGTCGAATCGTTCATGACTCTAATATCATTACCTGCCATCAAAGGTGCAGCTAAAAGGCACCAAAAACTAAAGTGGGCAATATATTCGTTGTATTTCATGTGACCATTACCAACTTCAAGCATGTCAGGGTCATTCCAATGACCAGGGCCTGCGTATTTCTCAAGGCCAACCTGCATATCAAGGATTGTTGTCCAACCCATTCCGCCCCAATCCTTTTTACAATCCCAACAATCCTGAATATCACCGGTTGTGCGCCATAAATGGGCGACGTTTTGAGCCCAGGCATAAGGCCTACTATTACCCCATTCGCACATACTAAAAACGATTGGACGCCCACTGGTGGCAAGTGCGATACTCATATCGGTATAGGCTTTTACAGGGTCAATTCCCGCCGAATTACACCAATCATATTTCAGATAATCAACTCCCCACTCAGCATAAGTTTTTGCATCAATCACTTCATATCCATTACTTCCCGGACGTTCCTGACATGTTCTTATTCCGGCGCATGAATAAATTCCAAATTTTAAACCTTTAGAATGTATGTAATCAGCCAAAGCTTTTATACCTGAAGGAAAACGTGTTGAATCAGCAACGATTTTACCATTGGAATCCCGTGCAATCTGCCAGCAGTCGTCTATAACAATATATTCATAACCTGCATCTTTTAATCCATTTGCGACAAAAGCATCAGCCATTTCTTTAATCAGCTTTTCGTTAACATCGCAACCAAATTTGTTCCAACTATTCCAACCCATTGGAGGTGTTGGTACTAAATTTTGCGTTTTCTGTGCATAAGAAGTAAATGTAAAAAAGAGAATTACTAAAAAAATAAGTTTTTTCATTATTTAAATATTAAAATTAATTGTATGATAAAAATCTGCCTCTAAGTATTCATTGCTAAATATACCAATACTGAGCACGACAATGTTTATAGTTTTTTTTAATACTAATTTCTAATAGTTTATCGGAAATTTTCCCATATTCCGATTGAATAATGAGAGATGCCATTTTCAGTACCAAACCAAATTGATCCATCCAAATCCACTGCTATTGTATAAACTTGATTGTTAACCAGGCCATTACTAGTTGTAAATTTCTCCCATTTAGTACCATTGAATGTACTTATCCCTTTGTTAGTTCCAATCCATATTTTTCCTGAATGGTCTTTGTTGATAGCATAAACCGTATCACATATTAATCCATCTTCATGTGAATAAGAAGTCCAATCCGATTTTGTATTTGGACTGGCATGATAAGCCAATCCCCGATTTGTCCCATACCACTGATGAGAATCCTGGTCAACAAATACAGTAAATACCGTATCTGATTTTAATCCGGAAGCCCATGGTTGATTAAAAGTTGTTGCACCTGTAATTGCATCAGTATATTTAAACCGAGATACACCGCCGCCTTTTGTTGTTGCATATACCCAACCATCATTTGCAGATGCAATTGAAGAAATTTCATATTCAGATAGAATTTCTTCTTTTTTCCGACCCATAAAACTGATCCATTTATTATCTTTCAAGATTGACAACCCTTTCGAAGTTCCAAAATACTTAACATTATCAAGACCAAAGTCTATAGCTAATATATTATTATCCAATATACTGTCATTTTGTGTATTATAATTTTTATCGGTTTTTATAACATTTTTTCCAAGTATAAAAGATGTTGCACCGACATTTGTGGCAATCCATATTTTATTCGTAATAGAATCTTTTTCCAACGCAAGATCATTTATTGATAAATTGTTTAAATACATATTTTCATTATAGACAGTCCATTTAACTCCATCATAACTAACTAATCCTTTTGCAGTGGCAATCCATTTTTCTCCATTACTATCAATAGTTATTTTATTTATTAAATTTGATGGAAACTTAAATTCATCTTCTTTTTTGAGGTCAGTATCACAACTTACTAAAACAAGAGATAAAATGATAAAAATTGGAAACTTTAATTTTAATAATTTCATAATTCTATTTTTACTATCATTCTTTTATAAATAATTGTCTAAAAGAGCCTTTACTATTTGAAATTTGTAGTTCATAGATTCCTGAATGAAAATAACTTACATCAATTTTAGTATTGTTATTATCAAATTTACCGACTAGAATTAATCTTCCTGATAAATCAACAATTTTAATCTGATTGAATTCATTGTCTGTATTTTCTGTTTTAATATTTAATGTATTTAGAACAGGATTAGGCCACATTAAATCACTGTTTAAAGAGGTTAGTGAATTAATAGCTGTTGTTGAAATTAAAACTGAATCATTGAGCGTTAAAGTTCCGAATTCATTTGTAAACCGATAAAACGGATATGGTCCACTATAATCATTATGATTTGGAATACTACCAATCATATGATCGCGGACTCCACTATCATCATCGCAATAAGCAATAGCAAACCCCATCACTTTATTTGCCGTTAAAGTTACAGGTATATTTAAACTACTGTTTTGATTGTAATTTTTATCAAATATTTTAAATTCAAGCTCCCATGTATATTTGTTTCCGTTTTTTGTTATTTTAACCTTAACATGATCATCGAAGTCGAGTACATTGGCTGTATTACAATCATAACCTTCATCAACTACATGATTAATCGCATTGGGATCATCAAAAGGAAGAATATTTCCATTCAAATAATTGTTTTTATCACGAGCAACAGCAGCAATATGATAGGCAAAAGCATTAAAAGCTTCGACACCGCATTCATGTCCTTCCGTAGTATGATCTTCATCTATAAAAAATTCTGCACAATCATCATTCCAATAATTATCTTTCGGGTTTACACGGTTATCAACAAGCTTGTCGTCAGTAATTTCCATTAAGACATATACTCTTGAAGCATCCCATACAATCTTATAACGACCATAGAAGTTTGCTGAGTCAGGTAATGCATTTCCATCAAAAGGCTGATTAATTAGAGCCCAACTAGCAGCTTTCCAACAGTCTTCATTACCAATACCATCGATTACAGGCGGAGTTGCAGTACGATGTGCTGTGTAATTAAATGAAAACACATTAGAAGAAGTTATAAATAATAAAAAGCTGAAGATAATAGTTCTTAAGGATGCGTAAATAGGTCTTTTCATTTTATTTTTCTATTATATATTTGTGTAATAATTAAGATTTTTTAGAACTCGATATTAAATGTTTTATGACCATAAAGATTTCTATTACTATTAGTTATACGTTAAATGATTTAAATGTAATACAATTACCAATGAACCTTTATCTCATCATTGCTATTGCGGAATGAGGTTGTCAGCACGTATTTCGTATCAAATGGACCATAATCAGCAAAGGTAAAATTACTGGTAAAAAAGCGGATATGATTTTCTTTAACTGTTTCTATTTTCCCATTAATTGTAAAATGTTGTATATCATCATAAGTGAATCCATGTAATACCAGCTTGATTAAATGAAATTTAGTTACATAATTTCCTTCTTTTTTATTAAATGTCAATGTGAAATTCTGAGGATCATACACAATTATACGTTTGTAGAAACCATCTTTTTGGTAATTATACGTTCTACCATCATCTTCATAATACTGATATTGATTATTTTCTTTCCCTGCATATAGATGCACAAAAAGAGTGTCGCCACAATTGTCAACAGTCGATTCAACTAACTTTTGCATCGGGATTATGCTTCCTGCTTTAATATATAAAGGCAATTGATTTGAACCCGACTCGGCTACAATAGATTGATTCCCTTCAAAATGTTTGTCATTAAATAAATCATACCATTGTCCCTGAGGTAAATATACTTTAGAGAATACTTCAGAGCTTTTAGTAGGTGCTACCAGAATAGAAGGTCCAAAAAGGTATTCTTGCTGGTAGTCTCCTTTATAAATGATCGAATCATTCGAATAGTCGATGGCTAATGAACGCATAACCGGCAAACCATTTTGTGACGATTCATAGAAATTAGAATAGATATAGGGCAACAATTGATATCGGAATCCTATATAACGACGGGCATTATCTTCGGAAAATTCACCAAAATCCCAGGGTTCTTCTCGATTCATATTAAACGATGTATGTGCTCTGTAAAGTGGCAAAAATGCACCAATCTGCATCCATCGGGTATATAAACTTTGTGTTGGATTGCCACTGAAACCACCTATATCCATCCCTGCAAAACTAACTCCTGACAATCCCAGACTGTTAATCAACCGTACACCTAACAGCATGTGATCTTCATTTGCCTGATTATCCCCAGTCCATATCGCTGTATATCGTTGCAACCCGGAATATCCTGAACGTGTCAACACAAACGGACGTTCACCTTTCATGTATTTCTTTGCTCCCTCGTAGGTGCTTCGAGCCATTTGAGAACCATACACATTTTTACCTTGTCGATAAGTAGTATGATGACCATCCCAATCTAAATTTAGCAAGGAGGGAACCTCTTTTCCCCAAACGGATATATCGTTCATATCGTTCCAAAAACCGGTTATGCCAAGATCAGCATAAGTCTTTATCCAGTTTCCCCACCAGGCTCGTGCTTTAGGCATAGTGAAATCTGGAAAGTTACACCAGCCAGGCCATACTTGTCCTGTATAATTGGTACCATCAGGATATTTAATAAAGAATGTAGAATCTAATCCTTGCTGATACACGGGATATTTATCGGAAATCTTTACTCCAGGGTCGATAATGACAGCTAAGTGCATATCCATTTCATTTAACTTATCAACCATTCCTTTTGGATCTGGAAATCGCTGCGAATTCCAGGTAAAAACTTTGTATTCATCCATATAATGAATATCAAGATAGATCATGTCGATTGGAATATGTCGCTCCCTGAATTTGGTTGCTGTAGAAAGAAGATCTGCCTCAGGGAAATAAGTCCAACGACATTGTTGATATCCCAACGACCACATTGGTGGAAGTGGTGTGTGTCCGGTAAGCCATGTATATGATTTTATAATGTCCTTAACTGAAGAATGATAAATGAAATAGTAGTTCATTTCACCACAGCTTGCAGTGAAAGAAGAAAAACGGTTGTTACCTGCTCCAAAATTAAAAAGGCTTTTGGATGAGTTATCCATGAAAATGCCGTATGCCAACTTGTCGTGAAGTCCTATATAGAATGGAATAGTTGAATACAAACGATCGGTGTTGTTATTATAAGAAGGATTATCGGTGTTATAATTAACACAAACCGTTCCTGCCCTATCAAGGTTACCTCCCTGTTCTCCAAGGCCTATAAATCGCTCTCCCTTTTGCAATGTTTTGTATGTAGTAACCTCTTCGCCTAACCAGGATGTTCCGAAAGAAGCATCGTCTGTATTAATAATTTCACCTCTTTTTGTAAGGAAAGTGAACCGTAATGGTTTCTTGGAAATCCGGAGTACCAAAGAATCGGTTTCAATTGCATAATCTTCTGGTCTATTTGTGACTTTTACAGAGCATTGCAACGGATTGGAAACTACTGCATAACTAAAATCAGGTACAAAGTTTTGCTTGTCAATTCGAATACGAATCACATCCGGCGAATAAACAATCACTTGAGCCTTACCATTAGGAGTGAGAAAAGTATAGGTAGCATGGTTGACAATCACCTTTTCTATATTACCTAAAGGACTATTTGCCGGCACTTGTGCAGCAACACTGCTGACTAACAAGCCAAATGCCAATGCAAAAAAATAGAGATTTTTCATTTAAACTAAAATAATATATAAATTATGGTTTGGATTTATCTATTTGTATTTTAAGTTATTTATTTTCCAAATAGTTATGACATTGATCCAGGATGGCCTTATTGACAAAAGTGTTATTGATAGTGTCTCCTATTTGAGTATAATGCAAGTTGAAATTGCTTACTAAATGGTCAAAATCAGAAGGATGATACTCAATGTTTGTTTCAACCTGATTTGTTGAAGACATCATATCCGGAATAGGCGAACCATCAAACCAGTTGTTTTTAAGTAAGGCTACAGTTTTTTTTAATCGGTGCATTTTCCCTATCAAACCATTAACTTGAACCTGATTTATCGTATAATATACTAATATCTTTAATTTTGTACTGCAATCAGGTTGATTAGCATGAATATGAACTGTAAAATCAGAACCGGAATAATTCCAATTGTTATTACTTTTTCCAACTTCATAAGGGATAACTTTGTCGTTCATTGTTATTGAATCAGGCATTATAGAACCGTATAATTGGAAATCGACATTCCGCTTTTGAATCATTCCGGGAAATGAACCTTCACGTGGGAACAGGGTTATCTTGAGTGGAGTATCTGCCTCATGTTCTGACTGTATAGTGGTGAAAGTGTAAGCTTTATCCTGATAATCGTTATTATTGCCATCATCTTCATAAAGTTTAGTAATGAAACTACTACCCGGGAATACTTTAACTACTAAATTATTACCTTTTTCTTGTAAATTTTTTACAGTTTCATCATACATTGGTATTATAGCTCCTGCTTTAACGTAAATAGGATACTCATTGATCAAAAACTTACGTTCGATTGTTTGTCCTCCTTTCAAGAGCGTTCCTGTACTCCATTCATACCAATCCTGTTTTGCAGGTAGCCATACTTTTACAGTCGATAATTCATTTACAGCAGGTGAAGTAACGGGCATAATCAGCATGTCGTTGCCAAACATATATTCGTTTTTAAATGTATAAGCTTCTTTATCTTCTGGATAATCATAATACATGGGGCGGCACAATGAAACTCCTGTATCATAACATTCACGTGCCATTGTGTAAATATATGGATCAAGGGCATAACGCAAATGAATGGCATCATAAAGTGCTTGAAAATAGTCACCACTGAAGTTCCAAATTTCTTTCATTAAGCGAGGATCTTTTGAAGAGTGTGTACGAAAAATAGGAGTGAAAACACCATATTGCATCCAGCGAGTGTACATCTCCGGATCAATCTTTTTCTTATCTTCCGGTACATTGCCAAACATGTGACCTCCTAAATCGTGGCTCCAATAACCATACAAAACATTTGATGCTGTCGATGTAAAGTAGGGTTGAAAATCAAGTGATTTCCACGAGATAATTGCATCACCGGAAAACCCGATTTGATAGCGATGATTGCCAAGTCCACCCCAACGATGATAAAGTAAAGGCCGTTGTTTTGATTGTTGCTCCATGTGAGAAAAGAAACAATAATTCAGCCACCAGGTATTGCTTAATCCTTTCATTTTATTTGAAAATGGCCATTGTTGCCAATCGAGCCACCAAAAGGATACTCCTTCTTTTTGCAAAGGATCGAGTTCAATATTGAAAAGATTGGTCATAAATTTTTTGTCAGCGGCCTCAAAAGGAATATTCTTATGACCTGTGGTATCAAAATCCATAGTCTTTGCAAATTGTAGATAATTTCCCTCTAAGGGAGAAATACCGGATGCCGGATGTAAGTTCAGGGTAGTTTTAAGGTGTTGTTCTTTCAACCATAGTAAAAATTTATCAGGAGCAGGAAATAGTGATTTGTTCCAGGTATAGCCAGTCCATCCAATAGGTTGTCCAAACTCATCAAGTTTTCTATTTTCTTTGAAAGTCAGTCCGTTGGTGTTATGCCAATCCATATCTATGACTAATACATCCAATGGAATGTTGTATTGGTCAAATCGTTTGACTAAAGTTCGCAATTCATTGTCTGAATAATTCCAATAACGCGACCACCAATAACCAAACGCATAATGTGGAGGTATTGGAATTTTACCGGCTATTTGAGTGTAATCATAAAGAGCGGTTTTATAATCGGTTCCATAGCCCATAAAATACCAATCTAACTCTTTATTATTTCGTTCTTTTACCCATTTCCAGGCACTGTTGTCGAACAAGAAGTTGTTCGAATCATCCAACAGATACCAACCATTGCGTGAAATAAGTCCGTTTTCAAAAGTTGTTGGGATTTTTTCACTTTCATTTGTGTCTCCATTCATACCATCAAGAGTTCGAAACGTTCCTTTTAGATTTTCATTGTTTTTCATTCCGGGATTCCAAACTATGGTATGAGTAGGGTCTTGTTTATAGGTTATTTGAAGATTTTCATCATTAAATTTTCCTGATCCTGTTTTATATTTTAATTCCATTTGGTCCGTTTTAATAATCAGCCATTTCCCATGAAGTGACTTTTTAAAAGGAATTGTCGGTAAATTTCGATTAATGACTACAAATGATGGCTCATTTACAAATCTTTGTCTTGAATCATATTCCAAACGAATAATATGAGTGGTGAGAATTGAAAAACGTGCATGTCCAGCAACAACTATGGATGTTGTTTTGTTATGTACACTATTAGTATCGTTTTGAGCATGTAAGCTCATTGTATAAAAAAATGAACTAATTAAAATTAGAAGTATCTTAATCTGTGGATTTATTATCATAAAATTTAATTAAAGGCAATAAATAACAAACTACATTTCAACCTTATTTCCATTATGAAATGTAATTCCATTTTTTTCTTTATATATAAAACATAAAGTACTCTAATTAACAGGTGATTTTTTTACCTGTTAACTTTCTTGTATGTCTTTGTTTTATTAGCATTGAGAGAGAAATTAGAAAATATGGACAGTTATGGATGCTCTGATTTTTTTATTACATTGTTGCAATTAATATTTCAATCCCAACAGACTATAACCATGTCATGATGCTTTGTAAAAAATCATTGAACGTTTATATGAACTCAGTCATTCACACCTTTCATTCTGCATACATTATCACTTAAAAAAAGAAAGATATAATCTTGAGTGAAACCAAAGACATTTTGCTCTACAATCACGGCTTTCTTTAATCTACGTCCAACTGAGATATTTGAAAGGTCATTATTCGCTATGAAAAAGCTTGTGCAAAGTTTATTCAGACATTTTAATCATTCTGCTCGTAGTATTTATTTATTGTTGGATTTATCTGAATATTTTAATTCGATTGATTATCTAAAAAGAAGTGGCGCAAATTCATGTAGACTCCTTCTCCATGTTTGCCATTCATGAGCGGTTAGCGGA
>Ga0302286_10003810_pt1 | contig 10090 bp, 7 predicted proteins | sample III_Fen_E2_3_FD_198765 | JGI IMG/M metagenome (GOLD analysis project Ga0302286, IMG submission 198765) | Peat permafrost microbial communities from Stordalen Mire near Abisko, Sweden - III_Fen_E2_3 | ecosystem: Environmental > Terrestrial > Soil > Wetlands > Permafrost | place: Sweden: Abisko...
TTACGTATGATGGAGTCAATGAAAGCTTGGCAATTCCCTTAAATAGCCTGTCTAAGCAGCCTATGGCTATTATTAGGTCTGGTTGGTATTCTTGTGCTTCTTTATAGGCTTTGTGACTACGGTTTGCGATATGAATCTTGCATTTTGACTCTATCTGCAGCGATAGTATTTTGCCGATAACGCATAGGCCACATTTGTGACATTTATTTAGCTCTTTTACAACATTAGCGCCACAATGAACAGTCTGGATACAGTGTGGCAATAGTAAGAGGGCGTGGGTTGCCCTATTGTTTTGGAATGCCTCTCGTACTTTGTGGTTATTCCATTGGCAAAATGACATAATCCAAATATTTTCGAATCCAAAACATCTAGCAATAGGCCTTAAGATCATGGCCCACAATGCGTCATGACGGACTGTGGCACTTCTTGTATCAAGATATTTCTTACCGTGCCTAAATATTGGCTCAATTTCAATTATAAGGAGAAGTGCTCCCAATATATACCAAGCCTGACCTGTCGACTTTATTATTGCCAACATTATAAACAGCAGGATACCAGCTATTGGCAAGCCAATTCTAAATAATAGGAATACTGCATAACTATCAAAAATAGGAACAGTGGGTTGTCGCATTATTTTAATTAGTCCTGATCACTATTGGTTAGTATGATCTTTGAATACCAACATCAATCGGCAAGAAGAGCACCCAAGGCAATAGAGTAAAGCTTAGTTTGCACACTATCACCTCTAGAAGAGAGTATACACGGAGCTTTGGTGCCCACAACAACAGCGGCTACCTCACAACCAGCTAATTTGGTATTAGTTTTATAGAAAATATTACCAGCTTCAATATTTGGGAAAATTAGACAATCTGCATCACCGGCAACTGGACTCTTAACATTCTTAGTCACAGCAGCTTCTTTATCGATAGCTATATCAAGAGCCATAGGACCATCGATTAGACAGTCTTTAATTTGTCTACGATCAGCCATTTTGGATAGAATAGCTGCATCTACAGTAGCATGCATCTTTACTAGCACTTGTTCTGATGCTCCAAGAATAGCAACCTTTGGTTCGGTTATTCCTAAGGTCTTAGCTACTTTGACACAATAGTTGGTCATAGCCACCTTCTCTCTGAGATCAGGGTTAGGTATGACGGCAATATCGCTGCAAATGAGTAACTTATGATATCTAGGATTTTCGATAATAGCGACGTGCGACAAGATTGAACCAGGGTCAAGTAGGCCAACTTCTTTATTCAAAATAGCGCGCATATATTTATCTGTACTAACTAATCCCTTCATAAGCAACTGGCATTCACCAGCACGCACTAACATGACTGCCTTGGCAGCGGCTTTGGTATCTGTAGGTTCATTAATAATAGTAAAGCAGTCCGGATTAATGCCTAATTTGTCGCAGTTAGTACGTATGATGTTTTCATCACCAACTAAAGTAGCCACAATGACGCCATGTGTTATTGCACTATAAAGCGCTTCAATTGTGTGTACATCATTGGCGTATGCAGCAGCTAATCGCTTCTTAGATTTAGTTCGAACCACCTCTAATATTTGTTCGAGGTGCGTAATGGACATGGTTGTGCTCCTGAGAAGGCTTGTTATATAGACAACCCAGCTTCAGTTCGAACCTGCTTAAAGAAAGTCACAACTTTAAGGGTTAACCTTTAGGACTTGGCGTGGCTGCCACGTTAATCAATTGTACTACGGTTCCAACCTTGTAACAGCATGTATTGGCCAAAACATCACACTAACTGATAGAAGTATCTATCAATTTCACAACATTTATTATCAATAAGTAATATAATTTACAAAATTTAAATAGTTTTATTAATTAACTACAAAATATAGTTATATATTAATATTTTTTTATTTTAATTATATCAACATATCGATATATCACCATTTAATGCTACAACTTCTACTGTATGATGCGGGTCGGCATACTACTCTGACGACACCTAATATTTGTATCTACCTCGCCGTCTCCTATTAGGAGCAAGAAGACATAAATGGCGGTGGCTGCTAACCGATTGGCCATATGGTACTCCTGAAGCTAAGAAAGTAGTTAAAAGGATGTCTCATGGGTAGAGTGCAGATAGTAACAACGGCACTGGCCATCAATTACGGGTCCCAAATAATGGGAACACGAAATCGACAATTACAACCACAAAGTCGATATAACCAACAACAAGCAATAGCAAGAACGGTACAAACTAGTCGGAGAAAGTGAACGTCAAATTTCTCTGACTCGCCGTAATTCAATACAGTAACCAACAACTTAGGTTCGATAGAATGATTACAAATCCAAATATCGAACTTGTGATTGTTAGCATTGATAGTGTTTTTAATAACAGGTATACAGAATGTAGTCAAGATTGTTTTTTGTTTGTTATGTAGAACAACTTTCATCAATTTTCTTAAAAAATGGTAGTAACTAACTTTTTATTAATATTAATAACTAATAATATACAAAATCACATCATTGGACTTACAATGAACTATATCTTTACTTATTTCAAGTTTAATTTATATTATTACTGGTCATAGTATTAATTAACGATAACACCACATTACCAACAGTATTAAACATATTATCCATTTACTAAATATCGATATCAATTGAATTATTTTTTTCAAAAATAAAATTAAATAGAATTTAAATTCCATAGCATATTGATACTAGCTCAATGTGTAACACAGGGTGATATTTAAACTTTTTTTATTTATCACCTTCATATTGCCATTACGCGGTTTTCAATGTCATACATTATGGATTTTAAAGTATGCAACAAAAATTTTTAGCAAGATACATATAGGTCGTTAATTAATTATTTCCTTTAAAGTCAAGCAACTACTATCCACATATTTATAGCACTCATATCAACACACAAAATGAGACATTTTATCAAAAATTACCAAATAAAGATAACTTGGCACAAAACTGACACTATTTTCAATTATGTAAATTACAATAATAATCAATTGAATTGGCATTCTAACTACTAAAAACTGCACAAATATTAAACACATTGATTTCAGCTATCCCGTACAACAAGCAAGTGATGTCTCAACGACAAAAGTCACAAAATTATACTTTAGTGAATTTATCTCTTATCTTAATTAAAAGTTCTTACCTCACTATAAGTATTCAAACTTGTTGCCATAGAAAAAAAATAATGACAATTAATGCACTCGAATAACAAAAAAATAATCCACAACTATTGCGGATTATCGGGACCCCAATAGTCACTATGCATTGTTTTAAAAAGCATTTGATCGGTTTGCAACATTTTTTGTGCAACTAACAAAAAATGAAATGCAAGCAATAATACAACACCATCCATTAAACTAAAAATATACAAAACGACTAAGGCAATATAATATACATACAATATCGTTAACAAATAACAGTGTAGCCAGATTAACTATATGGTGTAAGAATACTTATAATATTCTACTAAGTGGCTCTGTCAGTTTGATCACTACATATGATTCATATGACTGAAAGAAGCTCAAGACGCCACATGCGTATACATTAGTCAACTTTGTCGCAATTGGTTGATATACAGTAATAGAATTTGTTATATTACTACCGATTTCATATATATCATGACATCAATTAAAATAAAACATTACGTTAAGTACGATATTCACGGTTACGTCTACCATGTTGCCACACGTCACAATTGTTTCTGAATTAACATAACTATTTTTGAATTTATGGAAGTTGCGACATGAAAAAAAATATCATCAAAACCAATATGACAGCAACAGTTGGACCATATTCTCAAGCCATCAAAGCTGACAACAATATAACCACACAAACTGACCAGATATTTAAGAATATAAAAGCAATCATCAATGCGGCCAGCACGACACTTACTGATGTTGTTAGGTGCTCTTGTTTTACCAAAAATGTGAATAATCTTGATGCTTTAAATGTTGTTTACGCCAAGTATTTTGAAACTATCCTACCAGCTAGAGAATGCGCTGAGTCATGTAATTTACCAAAAAATGCTTTAATTGCAATACATGCCATTTGTCATGAATAATAGTAAATTAATCGGCAGTATACTAATGATCACCGGCACAATGATCGGTGCTGGAATGCTGGCGTTATCCATTGTCAGCGCCAAGGCTGGATTTGCAGTAGCCACAGTTACTTTGATAACCATGTGGGCAGTAATGACTATAACTGCGCTATTGACACTAGAGGTAAATCTAGCGTTTGAGGAATACTCCAATAGCTTAGGAAACATGGCATTTAAAATTCTTGGGATTCATGGTAGAACTGCATCGTGGTTCTGCACCCTTATTCTACTTTATTCACTGACAGCAGCTTATATATCAGGCAATTCATCTTTAATAACTAATATAATTGAATTAGCTTTTCACATTAAAACACCAAACTGGCTTAACGCTACAATATACCTCTTAGCTATGGGTTGGGTAGTATTTTGGAGCACCAAATGTGTGGATTACTGCAACCGGATACTAATGATCTTAAAGATATGTTTACTGTGGGTGACATTTACTTTAATGTTACCCACAGTAAACATCGCAAACATAACAAATAACTCATATGACAATAGATGCCTACTGTCTATGCTGCCGGTTTTTTTATGTTCCTTTGGATTTCACACAATTATTCCCAGCCTAAGCAATTATATTGGTCGTAAACCAAGAGAGCTTAAACTTGCAATTATTTGCGGATCAAGCACTGCATTAATAATTTATCTACTGTGGTTATTTGCAACTATGGGCATGATTCCATGGTCTGGTACGCACAGTTTCACATCAATCATGCAGCCAAATGGTCATATATTAGTGCGTGATTTTGTAAAAAATATCTACGAAACTGTGGACAATAAGTGGATGACTGTGGGAATTAATGGGTTTTCTAATATTGCTATGACCACTTCATTCCTCGGTGTAACATTAGGATTATTTGACTTTTTGGCAGACGGATTTAAATATTCCAATAATCGTTCCGGTAGATTCAAAACCTCATTATTGACTTTTATACCACCGCTAGTCTTTGCTTTATTCTTTCCAAATGGCTTTCTTTTAGCGCTAAAATTTGCTGCCCTTTTTGCCACAATAATAACCATTATTTTGCCAACATTAATGGCATATAAACTACGTTGTAACACTAAATTATCGTCACCATATCGTGTATTTGGTGGCAATTATTTATTATGCATAATGATGACAATAGGCATAATAATGCTAGTGGTCATCCTCTTTTCTTTGTTTATTTAAAATATTACATTAATTAACTTCTCAAAATCATACATTTTGATGGTCACAATTAAAGCAACTATTAATGTACGTATCATCAATAAGATAATTAGCAACATACGAGAAATTCAGACAACCATTATTACCACTTCTTCTAATGCGATAACAATAAAAGCACTCTACATATAATTGATGCCATATAGCTAATTGTGCGAGCCAACCCTGCCCCAACTAATAAAGTAACTTATGGTAACAACCATGGTCACAATGCAAGTTGCCATTAAGTAATAAGCCACAGCAGTCACACTATTATATCTATTAATGAGATATATTGTCATCACTGGAGAGGTGCCACCAAAAACTACAGCAGTAAAATTACAACTAAAAGCTACTCCAGTTGTTCTTATGCTAATCGGAAATGACTCAGATGTCAGCGGCCCCAATGCGACCGTCATACCTATAAAGATGCCCATCATTACGGATAAAAATAATATCAAAGATGGCATACCAATTTTAAAAGAAGCAATAAATGGATACGAGAATAACAGAATTCCCAGTGACCCTAAAATAATGGCATACCTCTTATTGATTGTATCTGAAAGATAGCCAAACAACAGTGTTGATAACGTATAACTTACAATGGCAATCAAATTAAATAGACTGGCTTTGCTATTGCTATAATTCAAAAATCTTACTAACATAGTCTTACCAAAAATAAAGACAACAAAAAATGCAGTCTGAGTGGTGATATACATAGCAAATAGTCTAAATAATGTCAACTTATGACACTTAATCATTTCTACAAAAGGATGCGCCTTCGTAGTCTTTTGTTCAGAAACAAAATCATTAGTTTCAGTCAATTCTCTGTTCATTCTAATGCTAACTAATATACCTATTAAACTTATAAAAAATGGAATTCGCCAAGCAAAAATGCGCATCATATTTGGAGAAACAAACATTTCTATTACTAAAACAGTACACGTACTAAGTATAAAGCCTACTCCAACTCCTGTCACAGCTATACAGCCAAGAAAGCCACGTCTATCAGTATCTACTGACTCGTACAAATAGACACAAGATATACCAAATTCGCCGCCCAAAGTAAATTCCTGTGCTATGCGTAGCACAATCAGAAAACATGGAGCTAGCATGCCAATTTCATTATACGTTGGCAATATGCCAATCCCCAGTGTAGCAACCGACATAAATGCTGTAGTCAATACAAGAATCTTTTTTCTGCCATAACGGTCGCTGAGATGACCAAAGACAATACCGCCTATGGGTCTCGCTATCAAACCTATAGCAAAAATAACAAAGGTCAACAAGGTTGCAAGGTAACGATCGATACTTGGAAAAAATAAATCGCTAATTATCGTAGCGAAGCAAGCATAAAGCGTGTATTCATACCATGCAATAATGTTGCCAACTAATGAATATAAGATCGATTTAATATTTTTCAATTTAAACACGAAGCCACCACTATTCCCCTATGACACCTCATTAACACAACCGTACATGAGAGATAGATCTATATAATCATATTGTAGATCTTGTGAGCAATAGTGCACTACATACTAACTTTGTCTCTAAATATCCTAATTAAGACTCAAAGTTAACTTAAATAAAACAAACCAAATGTGTATGAAACCTGATGCAGGATGACACAATGCTAAAAATTGTTTAATGAGAATTAAAAATAAGCAAGATGCAGTTATAATATATAGGTCATTCGCAATTAGCAATATACATAAATCATTATCGGTAACCAAAATCACAAAAAACATAAATAGTAAAATAACTACTAGATAATTTAAAGCGGTAATGTTTGTGTCACAAACAAAAAAATTGAAGCAGCATACAACAATCTATAGTGTTACCAACGCATTCATAAAAATAGCATCGAATTAAATATGGAGCACTATAAACAAACTCAACGCTTTATAAAACTTATTCGTCTTCTATATATGCTTCTAAATAAGTATGCAATTTTTATAGAATTATATTTAATTAAAGTCTTTAAGACCATTAACGGCTGTAAAGCTTTGATTAGTATGGTTGTTATCTAATTTTATAGGCAATACGCCAGCCATGTCACCAATGATATTAATAAGATCTGTATTACTTGGTACGACAAATTTCGTATTTTTTTCCAACGAACGCTCTAAAGCCTCGAGCTTCCTTAAAATCTGTGCATTGCCAACGAAATATTTTTCAGCAGCTTCATTAACCATGCGAATAGCTTCGGATTCACCTTCGGCGGCTAATATTTTAGATTGTTTTAAACCTTCAGCTTTTTTAATTTGTGCACGACGTTCACCATCTGCAAACGTTTCAGCAGCAGTAGCATAATCTACAGCAGCAATTTTTTCGTTCTCTGCCTTAACAACCTTGTTCATAGTTTCCTGAACATCTTTTGGCGGATCAATTTCTTTCAGTTCAGTACGTACAATTTCCAGACCCCAGGTTGCTGTCTCTGTCTCCAGTGTTTTATGTAATTCATCATTAATTTTACCGCGCTCACTGTTGGCAGATTTAAGAGTCATTGTACCAATAATATTACGCAATGTAGTCCTTGACAGATTTACAATCTGCCATTGATAGTCGTTTACTTTGTATTGAGATTTTTTTACGCTATCCTCGTCATCTCTAACTTTAAAATATACCTGCGCATCTACTCGTGCATTTAGATTATCGTTAGTAATAATTTCTTGCGGCTCAGCATTAACCATGCGTTCCGTAATATTAACAATGATTATTTTATCAATAAATGGAATAACGAAATTAAAACCAGGGTTGGCAAAATGATGATACTTTCCCAACCTCTCAATTAACCCTCGACTGGTCGGACGCACAAGATGAGTGCCAATTATTAATAATAAAAATAATGCTATAGCAAACATTAAAATAGTTGGAGATATATAAAAGGGTGCCATAAAAGATCTCCATAAATTATTAAACCATATCGAGCTACATATCAACCTAAGTCTTATAAGGCAGCTCGCGGTAAGCCACTACGATAATTACTAGTAAAAACCATAATACTGCTAGTCAAGCATAGCTTAGTTTTGAATAATATATGACTTATATTAAGATCGCGATTATGTATAAGATGATTTAGTCAAAAGTTGCTATCCGACTCAAAAAATACGGTAAATCTTTTTATAAAAAGTAATGAAATTAAACCATATTATAAGCACTAAGCCATAATTTCTCATTAAGAGAGAAGTATGGCTAGTGCCAACTGCCAAATCGATTTATATTAGCTTTTGGAATCCAAAGATCACTATTATAAATAGCAAAAATTAATATAAATTATTTAAGATACAAAATTTCTAACTAGGTGGCGCAAGTGCCCATAAATCTGCATAGCATTTGATTAGACTTCATCCATATAAGGATATTTAATAAATCTATCACCAGAAAAGCACTCCTTTATCGTACGTGGCGAAGTCCATCTAAGCAGATTCAAAAAGCTACCAGCCTTATCATTAGTTCCTGAAGACCGCGCCCCACCAAATGGTTGGTGACCAACTTTGGCACCAGTACACTTGTCATTAATATAAAAGTTGCCAGCAGTACTAGCTAAAATCTCAGCAAGATAATTAATGACCTGCCTATCTCTCGCAAATATCGAACCAGCGAGGGCATAAGGTGAGGTTTCATCTAGAAACTTTAAAGTCTCTTCTATCTGATCATCTGGATAGACATAAATAGTAAGCACTGGTGCAAAAATTTCCTCATTCATAGTAACAAATTTTGGATCGGTAGTGAGAATTATAGTTGGATCAACGAAATAACCTACAGACTTGTCACCGCACCCACCACAAATAATTTCAGCCCTAGAAGATTTCTTTGCCAAATCAATATAATGCATAGTTTTATCAAAACTGGCTTCACTAATAACTGCAGACATAAAATTACGAAAATCTCTAGGATCACCGACGCTAATGCTACCAACCATACTCAATAAATGTCCCCTTAACTCACGCCAACAAGAAGCAGGAGCGTAAACTCGAGAACAGGATGAGCACTTCTGACCTTGATACTCAAAAGAGGCTCTCACAATGGCAGTGGCTGCATCAACAATATCTGCTGAATTATGAATAAAGATATAATCTTTGCCACCAGTCTCACCTACTAGCCTAGGATAGGACTTATAGTTGGATAAATTATCACCAATTGTGCGCCACATCCTATTAAATACGTCTGTAGATCCAGTAAAGTGAAGTCCAGCAAAGCTATGATGACTCAAAGCAATTCTGCCCAGCTGAGATCCGCGAGAAGGTATAAAATTTATAACTCCATCTGGCATACCAGCTTCTTTATAAAGCTGCATCAAATAATAGTTTGACAAAATCGAAGTAGAAGCTGGCTTCCAGATTACCGTATTGCCCATAATTGCAGGAGCAGTAGCTAAATTGGCACCAATAGCCGTAAAGTTGAATGGCGAAATTGCCATTACAAACCCTTCCAGTGGGCGATAGTCAATTCGGTTCCATACATGAATATCAGATATAGGTTGATGACTATAAATCTGCTCCATAAACTTGGCACTGTATCTAAAGAAGTCTGCAGTTTCACAAGTGGAATCAATTTCTGCCTGGTGAACAGTTTTAGACTGATTAAGCATGGTAGCAGCATTTAAAATGAATCTATAACGGGTGGAAATCAAACTTGCCATGCGATTGAATATAGAAGCTCGTTCCTCCCAAGATGTTGCAGCCCATGATCTTTTGGCCTGAAGTGCTGCATTAATGGACATATTAATTTCTACATCACTAGCTTCATGGTAATGAGCTAGAATATGCGCATGTTCATGAGGACAAACTACTTT
>Ga0302286_10003811_pt1 | contig 10089 bp, 12 predicted proteins | sample III_Fen_E2_3_FD_198765 | JGI IMG/M metagenome (GOLD analysis project Ga0302286, IMG submission 198765) | Peat permafrost microbial communities from Stordalen Mire near Abisko, Sweden - III_Fen_E2_3 | ecosystem: Environmental > Terrestrial > Soil > Wetlands > Permafrost | place: Sweden: Abisko...
TCTAGATATTGAGGAACAGAAACCAGCTCTCAAAAAAGAAAAGAGCTACCTGATTTAATTGCCTGGATAGGTAAATTCTTCGAAGGATATCTTCTCGTAGATCTCTTAAAGAATTGATGATAAGAAAAAATCTCCGATTTTGATAGCTGATCCGATTTAACAAGAAGACCCTAAGCTAGCTCATGTCGAAGAGGAAATGCCTGACGAAGACAAGGAAGAAGATATGGGTTCTTAATAGCGAAGTAGAAAGAGATCTTTCCATGAGATTGCTGATATTGTGAGGAGTAATTCGAAGAGAGAAAAGAGCAATGATATTTCGCCTTAGAAACGAACTGACAGTACAAGATCTATTCATACGAAAACTGTTATTAACCCAACATCAGTATCTAAGACAATGAGGAATATCATAGATAAGCTCAAAACAAAAGGATCTTAGCAGTAAATTAAAAATAAGAAGAAACTTTGGAGGAAATATATTAATATTTTTTGTTGGACTTCTTGTTTTCAGAAATATATCGATGCCTGGAAAGAGATAAGAGTCGGGCTCTGGTAGTATTCAACAATCAGCCTAATTAATAGTAAGATATGGAAGCACAGTTGCTATTTTGTTGTTTGAGATTTGGTTTGATTTTTGATCTTTAGAAATCACAATACACAATAGATCAGTAAATGCCTTCAAAGAAATCAAGTTAATATCAAGGAAACGACAACGACGATGAAAGTAGCGATAATGACAGTGACTTTGAAATGTAACTCAGATAGCATATTGATGGTGATCCAGAAGATGGCAATGTTAATAGCAAAAGTGATTTTTCTTCTAAATAATCTAAAAACAAAAATGTGATTTAAGTCTATTTCTCAATAAAATCTATGACAAACTGGAAATCAACTGGAGTCATCTATGAAGTAAGATTACTTAAAAGTATATTGGATTCTTTAAAATCACTTTATTTTGCCCTTATTCTACATCAATAGGCTCGGATATTGAACAATTAAAACCAAGAAATCGCTCATGACAGTAATCAACTTTCCGTGCAGAGTTGTGAGAAAAAAATTACTTAGTTTAACTTCCTACAAAGCTCCTTTAAGATCCCTGAGAGTTAGAACAAAGCAAAATTGTAGATTGTCATTAAAGATGTTGGGGAATGTGAAGTTAACTTAGTGTAATAAGGAGTATTCGTGAATAAATTACTTGAATTGCCATTGTATAAGATTGGCAGTGGAGGGAGTAATAAGCCTGCGTTGTTAAAGCAAACAATTGAAGTACAGATAGATTTCAATGATCCTTACATCGGTAAAGACGAGATAAGAAAGACTAAGAAGAAGGAAAATACTTAAATGGAACTGCAAAAGTATTTAGAACCTACTGAGAAATTCTAAATTAACCTCCTTGGGTTGCAAGGAATTTAAACAATTAATCCATTGCATTTTCAAGCTTAAATCTGTAACGGTCGGAGTATACTCGATGAAGACACTCTCATATCAACTTTTGTATATGATTCCAAAGCAAAAGTACTCCAATTAGCGTAGGTCCCTATACAATTCCATAAAAATCTTACGTAGGTAGCTGAGGAATTCTCCACAGATCTTCACAGAATCTTCTTAATCATAACAATTAAAGAGCAAAAGAGTGTAATAGTTGCTGGATTATAATGAAGAAGTGAATGTAATTGTTACGTATTTCTTTTGTTTGCCCAGGGAAAGATCGAGGAGATAGGCTGGACATTCATGAATTTATTCAATCAAGATGGATCTGCTAAATCAGGAGAATAAAAGAATTTAGTTATGTATAAGTTCCCGCAAGTTAACGATATTCATCTTCTTGATGTGAAGAAACTGAAAGCCGTCAAACAAGTTCTGTCCATAAGGCTTGAATCAATATCTTGAATGGGGAAGAACGATTGTGTGGCGTTTTTGTGTATTTTTAGTTATTCATTTATTTGTATTATTTTGCTTACTCTCAATAAACAATTGTTAATTAGACTACTAATATCAATATGAAGAAGCATAAAGCGCTAGAAGAATAGTTCGTATTGATATGTATGTATGTAATTGTGTAAGAGCTAATAAAAAAAAGATTGTTAGAAAGTCAAGTACATTCAACAAAGTTTGGTAGCTAATCTCATCCACATACAAATACAGACAGTTCACTAAATCAATTAGTTTTATCTCAATAAGCCTAATTGATTGCATTTCAACATATCTGAAAATCCACCCTTCAGAACCCAGAGAAGAAATCTTAAGCAGAATCTGCTGCATCGGAAGCTGTCTCTTTCTTCGAAGGAAGGAATGGGTTTTTAGGTTCTGCTTTCACATAGAATTAAGAGATCTACTCGAAGGTATGCACAGGAGGCTTAGAACCACCTTCAGTTGTTGTGACTTTCTTCTTTTTCTTCTTCAATCCCTTGCTGTTGGGGATTTATGTTCCATCCTAGTAAAAAGAAGCAATAAAACATATTTAAAATCAATACGTTTGTTCTGCTCATTCGTTACCTGCATAAACAACACCGCTAAGGGATCTTCCAGGACCACAGAAGTTTTCTATTAGAGAGACACGGTTGAGGAGCAACTTTCATCTAGCATGGAATCTCTCAACGCATCGAAAGGGTTAATAGCAGCAATTTATGGTTTCAGGGATGGTTTGTCGTTTTGATCTTATTCTTACTGTTATCCAGCTAATTACTTCGTAGACTTCTAAACTGTCCATCCTGGGGTAGAGTCATGATTATCGGAGTCTTAAAGATGCTGCTAATCCTGTTAAGTGATAGGAAAACTTAGTTCATTTTCTTCCTATGGTTTCACATTTGCGAACAATATTTGCTCTCCTTGAAGAGCTGATGGTTAGGAGATTTCTTCTCCTTAATCAATATCAGGAACACAAGCACTTTCCCAAGGATTATCTAAGCCTAAATCTTCCTCTATCATCTCATGCTCATCCTTCTTCTTCTCCTCTTCTGCCACTGTATCCTTCATCACTGCTGCTTCTGTTAGTTTCTCACTTTCATTATGAGTAGTACCTTGTTCATCCTATTAAATCAAATCTTTCTCAGGTATTTCTACTTCTCTCTCCCATCCGGATTAGGTATCTTCATTTTTAGACCCTGCAGGTTCATTCTCTTCTTTCCCGTCCTGTCCATGTGATAATTCTTCTACTTCTTCCTCTACTACTTCCTCAGCCCCTATCTATTTCGATGTCTTTCTCGATGGGAAAGCATTAAACAGCTACTTTGTCGTTAAAGGTGTATCTCCCCATTGATCTTCGATTTCTTTCTCCGAATCAACTTGCAATAATGCTTCTTCAGCTGCTCTCTCTAAATCTAACTGATTCTTACTACTTTATTCCTCTTGTTTCTCAGAAAGCTTATCATTATCTGCATCTTCATTCTCTCCTCGTGGATTGCTTATCATTCCATCTGGTTTAATATCCTCTTCATTCTCTTTCATTTAAATCTCTCCCCAACCATCTTCCAGATTCAACTCCTCAGCATTTTCGCTATCAGGATCACAAAGATTATTATCCTTTTCCTAATTAGCAGACTACTATTCCTTAGGTTCCTAGATATCATCGCAATTGATATTCTCTTAAACCTAGTGCTAATTATCGTTTATTTCAATATCCTCCAAATCTGTTCGTTCATCTAATTCTTATTAATCACCTAAATTCTTCTTTTCTTCTAATTCATCAACCTTCTCTTCATCTTCCTCTACATCTACTCCATTATCTCCATTCTTTTCCTCTACCCCTTCTTCCGTTCCTTCACCATTACCAACCAACTCCCCATTTTCCTCCTTCTCCACTCTTTCTTCATTTAGACCTTCCTAATTCTATCCTAGATCTCCCTCTTAATCTATCTCTCCATCACAGCTCTTCTCATTCTCTTCTTCCTTTCCTTTCTGCGCTTATGTATCAATTACCTCCCCACCATCAAGCAGTAAATCCTCTTAATATTATTTCTAGCTATCTTCTCTTTCTTAAACAGCTAGATACGCAGGTGATTAATCAATTCCTATGAAGTTCTAACCATCCATTTCCTCCGACCCCATCGGCGTCTAGCTTGTATTTAATTCTTCTTCTTGTTCTTATTTCAGCCCTGCACCCGCAAACTACTACGCATCATTGCAACTAAACATACTCATTTTCGTTTGTTTCTTCGATTTCTAGCTCCCCCGTGAATCCGCTGATAGCCGCCTATGCGGAGAAGCTTATTAAATACGTGGTTCACTTGGACTTCTTAGCTATCTCTAAGGTGAAATCGTTCGAGGAATCAACGCACTTAGAATAGTAGTTTTAGTATTTCCCTCAACTCCACCACCCACACTCGCTACTTAACTATTCCCCTGTAGATTCAGATTATTCACTGGCGTGTTAATATCTGCTTCTGATAGGTTTTCTGAGAGCTTATGCTTGGACGACAGTAATTTTATGAAATTCTACGATTCCCATGGCGATGAAGACGATCCATTGTACTGCTTGGAATGCAGCGAAACGGGTATATTAAACTAGCTATTATGATTGTGTCTCTGCTGATCTGCGATAAACAGATCAATCATATGATGCGATGACGTGATAAAATGGTCACTCAGTGCATTTGATAGCCCTAAAGACCTATTGTGGATACTACTTTTTCGTCGTTTATCAGTGAAATCTTCCATATTATCTAAATCCAGCACATTCATTCCTCCACTGATGCTGTTCTCCTCACAGATACTGTTATTCCCACTGTGTACGCGTTTGTTATAATTATTCGCTGTCCCTCGCTGTTTCCATTTACCACCTATCAGCGTCGGTGATCCTTAGTTGCTTAAATCTATTTTCGATCCTAAAACTTTTAGACTGCCTTCTTTGAGACTCGCCGATAGATCCATAGCAGCTTATGGGTTTCCACTACTTAAATCCATAATTTAGTGATTTCCACTGAGATCCATGGTACCTTAGTATTACCCACTGAGATTCATGAACATCTATCTGCTGTCTAGACTTGTGAAATCTACATAATGAGAATGTTTAGCATTGCTGATTCGTTGATTGGATATATGCGCACTTAGATCTAGCATAGCGTGAGGTGCTGACAGATCTAGACCAGGCGGTTGATAACTTAGATCAAGTGCATGGAGATCGGGGCTGAGGTTTAGGTTCTGTTAGAATGGTCGTCTCTGTGGACTCATAGACGCCATCGAAGCTGATTAGTTCATAGAAGGATCACTCATAGCAACATTCCTGAATTCCTGATTGAAATCGAGTTTTTCGTCTGACGCATGCGATGACAGTTATGGTTGTAGTTATCCTTAACGCTACGGTGAGCGATTATTATGTGATTATCTTAATGGAGATTGCCTCAACGGGGACTTGCTTAGATTCTACCGATTCGAGAAGTAGTTGAACTAGAACTTAGGTTAGTTTAAACTCGCTAAGAACAATTCTTTCATTCTATCGTGCTTTCTCTTTTCAAGGATAAAATCATGCTACGGTGGGTTGTACGAAAGTGGTTCGTCTTCGGAATTAGTGTCTGTGTCAGGGAAGGTTACATTCTAGTTATCTTCGTTGTCGGATGCTTGCGATAATTATGATTGCAATTGCTCCTCCAGTGATTGTTAAGGTGATTACTGTACTGCCTTTTACAACGAACTGAAGATATTTTCACGTGGCGAGAGTTTCTCAGATGATTTATCTGTTTGGTTGTTATGAAGTAACTCATTAGGTTAATCCACAGCGACCTCATTCGTGTTGTTGTCTTCTTTCGTTGGGGAAGCATTCGAACTCTTGACTAGATTAGATTCTACTTGCTTTTATTCTTTTTCTTAATCTGTATCATTTCCTTGCTGCTATTCTTGCATTTCCACTGACATCTTACTTATTTTATCCTCAATTGAAATCTCAGCAGGAAGCTACATTGATGCAAAATCAACTGCAGCAATATGTTCCTAGTTGTTCTCTTTCTTTTCCTCTTCTTTAGGTTCTTTAACACCCTCCAGTGTATCTATCTCTTTCCATCCATCCTTATTATCTTCAATCTCTCTAACCTTCTCTCCTTTATCAGCCTATTATCCCAAAATCTAATTCTTCCCTCCATCTTATTCCTTTTCCTTCTTTGCCACTTCCTATGCCTATTTAAGCTCTTCCTTCTTTAATTTCTACTTTTCATTCACCGCAATGATGTCCTATGAAAGCCATCCTGAAACATTCGTCTCTTATCGTTCTGATTCTTGTCGCTCACTCTTTTTCTTCCTTAATAGTTACTCGAAGAAATCATCAGCGTTATTGTTATTATTATCATTCTTCGGCTTCTTTTTCTTATCCTTCTTGATTACCGTAGTAGTAGTTTCAGTGTTCGGTACGTTTTGTATCATTGCTTGCTGTATTGATCCAGTTAAATCCTACTCAGCATTCTTGATTCCTGCAGTTTGTAGTGAATTTACTTCCAATTCATTTTTAACTTCATCTCGATTCTCTTATTTCTACATTTCTTCAAGTGGTTGTTTTATTTCCTCCTTCAAATGGGTAAGTTCCTTGCTTGCTTTAGCCACATTTGTAGCAGCAGTAGCTGTTTTAGTTGGTAATTTGAAATCCCATACTATGTCAATTTCATTTTCCTTTGGGATTTCAAAAAAGTTCATTTTACTCTTACTTTTATTAGTATTCTCAGCACTTGCTATTTGCTTATCATCGCCATTCACTCCCAAAACCTGGCTATCTTTATCATTTATCTCAAGTTTCTCTTAAGCTACACTGTGTTCCTATGTATTCTTGTTAGCTACTTCATTATTCTCTTTTACCTTGTCAACTCCATTCTCAGGGCTATGAATATGACTTGTCCAAGGATTTATTTAGTTTTCTGGTAAACCATTACTTGGAGTATCTACTTTTTTGATAATTTCATCAGCAATTACCTCCTTATTTTGAACACTTTCCTCCTCCTTTAACTTTTCACTTGTTCCATTTGAGTTGACAGTTTCTTTTGCTAGAGTTTTCCCTTGTTCTTATTTTTTCTTTTCCTCCTCCTCACCAAAGAAATCAATATTCGTAGCTTTATTCGTACTTTCAGTTGTTTTTTTAGTTCCTTTTTTAGTTTTAGCTGGTTTTTTCTTAGAAATCGGCTGATCCGATAACAACAATGCAAAGATATCATCCGCTACAGGCACAACAGGTGCTTTCTATGATTTCTCCTTTGTAGATATTCCAATAGATGTGTCAATTTAGCTTTTAGTGTTGTTATCATTCAGCAGATCAGAGAAATGTGTATCATCAGCGAGATGCTTGATAACCTTCGTTTTAACTGCTGTAGTAGTAGATTTACCAGATGTTGGTGTCACAACACCGCTAAGTGGAGTAGTATTTATCTCTAAACTTGGATTGCCTGTTTGTTATTGCAATTATTGCGTTTGAGGTGAATTTTTTCCTTAACTTTTTGAATTCAACAAAGAGAAGAAAAAGGAATCGTTTGAAGGAGGTGTTTATTCTTCTTTCTTCTTGGTAGACTCGTTCGTTGTTGTTAGCTCGGAATTACTGCTGTGTTTATTCTTATTAACATCTTGCTCAAACTGATTCTCAACAGGTTCAGATACAGTCTCTAATATTTCCTTCACTTTTTCAACTTGTTTTTATGTGCTACTCTCAGGAATACCATCGATCTCTTGGGGTAAATCTCTTTCACCTTATTTTGGATCAATTTAGACATTATTCCCTACTAGCATTTACTCCCAAGAATGACTTTTATCTTTCTCTCTAGTTTCCGAAGTTTTATCATTTTACTGTTGCTGTTCTGTCTCTTCAAACATAACTCCTGCTGTTGTCATCTTCTCAGCGCTTTTGACACTACTCTAAGCAATGCTCGAACGTGCCCTGCCAATAAACAATTCTACTTATTCTTCTGCATTCTATTTCTCAGTTGATTCTGCTCTTTCAGAATAATTCTTAGTTTCAAAGATAGATTCAGGTATCATAAGACCCTTCTGCTATTTCTGTTATCCTTACCATCCTTCTTCTTCCTTCCCAGCCTTCATATCAACTCTTTACTCTTATCCTTCTTCCTATCTCTCCTTGCTCTCCCTTGAATCTTCTCCAATCTTCCTCTTCCTCATATCTTCTAATCTTCCATCTATTTCTTCTTTCTCTTTCTTTATCTCCATCTTTTCCTTCATTACCACCAATCTCTCCTTCTTAATCTCTTCCCTTTCCATTTCTACTCTCTTCTTATCTTCCTCTAATCTCTTCACATCCTCTTCCAATTTCTTCTTCTACTCATTAAACTTCTTCACATCTTCTGTCAATTTTTCCCCTAACTATTCCTATTTCTTTGTCCCTTCCATCAATCTATTCTAATCCTCTTTTAACTTCCCTTATTCATTCCCTAGATTTCTTTCTAATTACTCTAACTTCTCCTTCATCTTCTTGCTCTATTCCCCAACTATCTTATTCTTTTCCTATTCTTCCTCCAACTTCATCCGATCTTCAACAATCTTCTATTCTCTTTCTTTCATTTACTTTCCTTTCTCTCCCCTAGTCCTTTCATCAATAACCTCCCTTTCCTTAAGATTCTCAACATCCTTTTGTAATTTCTTCCTCGCATCATTTATCTCTTCCATCTACAAATGATATCGATTCTCTCTCTCTTTCTTCAACTACTCCTCAAACTCCTTTTTCAATTAATTCTGCTATTAACTCAATCCATGTATCTTTTCATCATACTCTCTACTCTTAACCTACAAATTCCTCTAATACTCTTCCGCTAATTCTCCTCCTTTGATTTGTAGCTTCTGTATCTCATACTCTTTTTGTTATAACTCCGTTTTAAGCTTCTAAATCTACTATTACACTTTGACCATTGTATTTTTTTCAGTTTTTATCCTACTTGACAGCTCTGATAGCTACGTATTTGACTCATTCCTAACACTCGCCATCATATCCAACACATCCTCCTTTAACTCATCCAGCTGCTTATGGAGTGTTCCTTTTTTCGGGAGCACATTCATTAATCGTGTCTTCATGAGCTATTCTCGATGCAGTAAAAATTATGTTTTTTCTTAAAGCTTCTCGTTCTTCAATTAGATGGCTTGGAGCTGCATTTCATGCGTAGATTTAAGCTATGCGACTTCTTACACTAATTGCTGCTTCTCTTCAGCCAATGTACTTTTCGATTCGATCAGCTCCAGCAATCTAAAAAGTTGGTAAGAATATTATTAAGAAACAAAAATGTAAATAAAAATATTGTAAAATTTAGTCAATATTTGTCTTCAGTGATTCTTACTCCCTTTCGTCTTTCAATAGGCTCGTTTTGAGATGGATCTTAGTGTCCAGTAGATTTCGCTGTTTGAGCTACTCAGATAAAATACCTTCTCTGCTATGGAGATCTTCAGTCCACATGGTAAACTTATTCTCCTATTCAACTCTCAAAGCAGCTAACTCCTCCCTCTCACTGGATATCAACTCTTCCATTGCAAGTAGCTGCTTCAGATGAAGATTACTCAGTGAAGACTCAGATTGTTGAGGCTAAACTAAGGATATCTGCTATTGCTGTTATGGTTATCGCTACTACTGTCTTTGCTAGTGATTCTATTGTTCTTAAGGATGTGGCTATTTTTCCTGTTATTTTTCATATCTTGGATGCTACTAAATGCTGTTTTTGTCATTAACATGATTAGTTTGTTCTCTCTTTTCATGAATAGAAGAATTAATAGCAGTAACAGCAGCTGAAGTGGATTATGGAACAAAAACTCCTTGATGCTACTGCTGCCATTACGGCTATTTTTAAGGAATCTACCCAGAAATAATTCCAGCATTTGCAATAATACTATTACTATTATTATGATTAGCTTATGAAGATACATCACTTTCTGTCATCTAATCCTCTCCACTTTGATCTAATTTGCTTTCTTCTTCGATTCTATCTAGCTCTTTTATCGAACGGGCTACTCTCTTTGAACTAGCCTATCGTGCATACTACTACTACTACTATTGCTGCTACTGCTATTATTACTGCTGTTACTATTATGCCTACTATATCTACTATTACTTCTGCTTTTACAATAACTACTTGCTATTCCATTACTCTTCTTTTGTATCTTTAACGACAATCGTTTTAGTTGCAAACA
>Ga0302286_10003812_pt1 | contig 10088 bp, 7 predicted proteins | sample III_Fen_E2_3_FD_198765 | JGI IMG/M metagenome (GOLD analysis project Ga0302286, IMG submission 198765) | Peat permafrost microbial communities from Stordalen Mire near Abisko, Sweden - III_Fen_E2_3 | ecosystem: Environmental > Terrestrial > Soil > Wetlands > Permafrost | place: Sweden: Abisko...
TTCAGAATCCACGTTCTGCAGCTGCCTATTTTGCTATTTACCAAAAAGTCAACGACACCTATTTATTTTCCCCCTATATCAAGTCAGACCGCCCTTTCTGTGCAGCTGTAGCCACGTCATACAATACATTTATGCCGGAATATGAACGCAGTAAAAATCTGTACGCGCTGGTTATGGATGCTATCCGCACTGACCGGAAAGCAAAAGAGAAAGAAGCCTGGAACGAAGTACTGGCAACACAGGGAACCGGTTATATCAACATAATTCTTCCGGACAAGAACAATGTAGAGCACAAACTTTCATCCATAATAGGAAAAGTTATTTTAATTGATTTTTCGGCTTATGAATCAAAACAGAGCGTCGACTATACTTTTTCTTTGCGTGAATTGTATGATAAATATCACAGTCGGGGTTTTGAAATCTATCAGATTTCTCTGGATCAGGACAAACTGCTCTGGCAGTCGGCTACCAAAAACATCCCCTGGATATGTGTTCGTGATGTAAACGGTCCGAATACCAGATATGCAGTATCTTATAATGTCTCCGAAATCCCGACAACATTTTTGATGGATAAAAAAGGAAACATTATTTCACGCAGTCTGGGATTTGACGATTTGCGGAAAGCAATAGAGAAGAATTTATAATTCAACCCTGTTCAGGCAAATAATCCGGTTTTGTTTATATAAAATTCAACCCGCTTTTTATGCATTATGTAATCGCAAGTACTTAATGATCTAATTACTAATTTACAAAGTCCTAATATTCATAATCCTGGAAATTATTAATTATCAATTATTAATTATTTATGTCACCCATTAAACAAATCGCTCTTTCCGTTGGATTTGATGCCTGCGGTATTGCACGGGCAGAAGCTTTAACGGAAGATGCCATTTTTTTGAAACAATGGCTTGCAGAAGGAAAGCAGGGTGATATGCATTACCTGGAAAGGAACTTCGGGAAACGAACCGATCCGGGGATACTGGTTCCGGGTTGCAAGTCGGTAGTGGTTGTATTAATGAATTACTATCCACTCATGCATCAAAATTCAGAGGCACCACATATAGCAAAGTATGCCTATTCAGCACTCGATTATCATTTGGTACTGAAGAACAAATTATCTGAACTGGAAGATAAAATACGCACTGTTTACGGCTCAGAAAGCATAAATGCAGACGTGCAACACAGCTTTGTAGATTCAGCACCTGTTCTTGAGCGTCGTTGGGCTGAACGGGCAGGATTGGGATGGATTGGCAAACATACTCAATTAATTCATCCCGGATTAGGATCGTATGTTTTTATCGGTGTTATTCTGTTGAATATTGAAACAGAATACGATTCGCCGGTACAACCTCATTGCGGCAACTGTACCCGATGCATGGATGCCTGTCCGACAAATGCATTAACGAAAGGATCGTTGGATGCACGGCGCTGTTTGTCGTACCTCACTATTGAAAGTAAAAGTCCCCTACCCGTTGAATTTCAATCAAGTCTTTCAGGCAATGCCCTTGGATGTGATATTTGTGCAGACGTATGTCCCTGGAATATCAAATGGGCAAGACCCAATTCACATAACGAATTGACCCCGGCTGAAGGCATGCTGGAGTGGGATAATGAAAAATGGCACCATCTTACCAGAAATGATTTTAATCTTGCATTTTCTAAATCTGCCATAAAACGTGCCGGATTTGAAAAGTTGAAAAATAATATCGATATCATTAATTCATCATTACAATCTGATTAGCACTATAGAACAAAAAAGCCAGGGCATAATACAGGCATGAAGTTTTTCAAATAAAAAAAGACTATCCACAAGGATAGTCTTTTTTTATTTGAAAGATACGACAAATCTTATATCCGGAATGAGAACAAATTACAGAATTACTTTTGCCACCCTGTTTCCTATTTTAACCACAAAAATACCATGATCAGCCAACGGAATTGTATTCATGCCATCAACGGTAGGTTTTTGAATTTGCTTTTGACCAATAGCGTTGTATATTTCGACTGTTTCACCGGCTATGGCAGTAAAGATCACATTCCCATTTTCAACTGAAACAACGAACGGAGTAACGGGCGTATTTAATCCGGTAGTAATGGTTGAATTTCCAAAAAGTGTACGGGTTACAGGCATTGCACCGGTACTTGTCACCAACAATTCAGCCTTACTTGAACCAAGGGATACCGGAGAATAAGTAATGGTTACAATCGTATTTGAAACAGTTCCTGCCGTCTGGTTCACCGAATACTGAGACAAAGAGAATAGTCCGGCATCAGCTCCCGATAACGCCATATTCAGATTTACACCTAAGTTCACCCCACTGACATTTATAGTTTGCGTAACCGGAATTCCCTGAACTGTATTTAAAGTAGGGTCTGTAATGTCAGTAAGCGTAATTGTCGGATCGGGGGTTACTTTTCCATCACATACAATTTGAACCGGTACAGCTGCAACAGAAGATAAAGTTATATTTTCAGTATACTTTCCAACTGATAAGCCCTGTTTTAACCGTGCGTACACGGTGGTTCCTGCTACAATCCCGTTTGTCTGAACCAGCGTAACAGGATTGGCAGCGACAAATGAGCTACCTGTTCCCAAAGACAGTTCATAGTCAGCCGGTGGTGTAATGATAAGTTGATCATAGAAAGAACTTCCGTTTACAGTAAAACTTTGTTCCGTCGACGGTCCATGACCGGTCAGATAGGTAAAACCGGCAAGTGAGTTTGTTGAAATATTAATTACAGGATTATTTCCGGCGGTTAAACTTAATGCTCCTATTCCTATGTTTCCATTGGTTTTTGATGAATAGATCCATTTTAAGAAGCGCGAAGCAGGTAATAAATTTGTAAACACTGCCGTAACAGGTACAGCATTTGTTAAAGCAGTTCCGTTTGTAGAATTAAACAATTGAACAGTTGTATAGGTAATTCCATCAGGTGATTCCTGTACTATGAAGTCGCCCGGAAATCTTGCAGGAGCAGAAAGTCCCTGATTCCATTGTATTTTAAAGGATAAGGTTCCCGGAACACCTGAGAAGTTCAGAATTAAATAATCTAAAGCAGTATCAAATTTCATTTTGGGGCTTGTTGCATAATCGCTACCTAAACCTGATTGGGTTAAACCGGATACTGAAGTTCCAGGATTGCCGTTATCATAAGTGAATGGGAGGACTGCCTGACCCAGGGAATAACTACTTGAAACAAAAAGTACAGTGATTAAAAATAACAGTTTAAATAACGATCTGCTTTTCATGTTTTCTGTTTAAACATCAGGTTAATAAATATCTTCACACTCAGAATTTATATTCTTAATTACTATAACAGCATTTTTCAAATTCTGTTTAAAGATTCGTGAAAAAAGTTTTATTTAGCCTACAATTTTAAATTAATCAAACATCAAAGATGCCGGAGCGAAACAAACAATTCAGATTACTTCATCAACCTCATACGGAAAACAAACGAATTGCTGTATATCAATCCGGTTCATTCGTTTAAATCTGGGATGCTCACATATATGGAAATTCTTTAACCCTGTTGCATTACCGGGATAAGAAGTTAAAAAGGAGATATACTTCTTTGATACCTTTTTAATTATTAAGACTCAAATCACTTGAAAATAAAAATAATTAGTTACTTTTGCAGGCTTTTTAAATGGAAACCGAATCATCCAACTAACTTATATGAATATTAAACTGATCATCCAACTCATTTACATTGAATCAAATTTATTATAATGAATTATGAAAAACAAATATAAAGACCTCATAGAACAAAGTTTTGAATTTCCCAATGAAGAATTCAACATTGTTGAAAATGAACTGGAATGGTGTGGAGTGCCGTTAATGGATATCATTAAACAGTACGGAACACCTCTCAGAATCTCCTATTTACCTAAGATAGCCGAGAATATCCGCAGGGCACGTCGTATGTTTAATGTTGCCATGGCAAAAGTTGATTATGAAGGTGATTATAACTATTGTTATTGTACAAAGAGTTCACACTTTTCATTTATTATGGAAGAAGTATTGAAACACGATGTACATATAGAAACTTCTTCCGCTTTTGATATCAATATACTGGAGTCATTGCATGAACAAAAATTACTTAAAGATAATACATTTATCATTTGCAACGGATTTAAACGTCCTCAATACGTAGAGAATATTCAAAATCTAATGCGTCAAGGATTCTCAAATGTCATACCTGTCCTCGATAACAAGTTTGAACTGGATTTATTTTTAAAAGACTTTGATGTAAAATTTAAGGTAGGCATGCGTATCGCTGCTGAAGAAGAACCTAAGTTTGACTTCTACACATCGCGTTTAGGTATCCGGTACAATGATATTATCCCTTATTATACGAAGCACATAGCAAACAATCCACAGGTTGAACTGAAGATGCTGCATTTCTTTATCAACACCGGAGTAAAGGACACAGCATATTACTGGAACGAATTAAACAAAGCGGTGAATCTTTACTGTGAATTGAAAAAGAAATGCCCTCAGTTGGACAGTTTAAATATAGGGGGTGGTTTTCCTATTCAGACTCACCTGGATATGGTGTATGATTACGAGTATATGGCCGAAGAGATCGTATCTCAAATCAAAACTATCTGTACTCAAAACGGAGTTCCCGAACCTCATATTTTTACTGAATTCGGATCATATACAGTGGGGGAAAGCGGTGCAATGCTTTACTCCATTGTCAATCAAAAGAAACAAAACGACAGGGAACTCTGGAATATGATCGATAGCTCATTCATGACGACCTTACCCGATACCTGGGCCATCAACCAACGGTATGTTTTTCTGGCTATCAATAATTGGGATTCGGAATATGAACGGGTCAACCTGGGAGGTTTAACGTGCGACAGTGAGGACTTCTACAATGCAGAAGTTCATTCGAATGCTGTTTTTCTGCCAAAAATGCATGATGAATGCGAACAGTATATTGGATTTTTCCATACAGGCGCCTATCAGGAATCATTAAGCGGATTTGGCGGAATTCAACATTGTTTAATCCCGGCACCAAAACTGGTAATCATTGATCAGGATGAGGATGGCGAATACTTCACTAAATTATTTGCAAAAGAACAAAGTTACAAATCAATGTTGAAAATCCTGGGATATTGAATCCGTTGATTCTGATTTACATCATAAAAAAAACGTGCACTGAAATTCAGTACACGTTTTTTTATTTAAAGAATGTCATTCTCCTTCTTCCAGATAGTTTGGAATCGTATTCATTTTATTGATCAGTGGGTTGGCATACATTTCGAGGAGTTTCGTCCGAATAAAGCTTTCATCTTTATTTTCGAGTTGTATTTTCGCCATCTGCAAGGCCAGATATTTTTCAAAATTTGCTTTTTCAGTACTGGTATATTCATTTGTAAAATGTTTACCGTCCCTGAGCAGATCGTAAGCAATCTTATTGTTTGCGAAAATGTTGTAATTGGCATGAATTCGTCTGTCGATCAATTCGGTTACCAGTGTGATTTGTTCATTTCTTGAAGAAGTTTCATTGCCTATTTTTTTCAATTCCACATTGATAGCACCCGTAATTTCATAGACAACATTTCCTTTGTAACCCATCACACCGGTTTGCATATTGATTAAATCGTCCTGCGGATCTTTTTTAAAACATGAATTGTCACGACGTAACTGCATTTCTTTGGCCTTAAGAAAATCACACGGATCATACTCGTAAGAAATACTCAGCGGACAGATATTTAAATCTATGAGATTTTCAATAAAGCTCCCTTCTCCATACATATTCAGCATTTTCAACAGACTTTCCTGAGTACGGTCGTTCGAATCTTTGGCTCTTCCTTCCCTTTGAGCAATCCAGATCGATTGTTTTTCCCGGATGGTTTTAGCTATATACGTTGATAAGCGTTTCGAACTTTCAAGCATCTGGCGGGCACCTAACCCCCGTTTAACAATAAAGCTTTTATTGACACGTACTAAGTCTTCAATCCAGGGGTAAATTAATAAATTATCGCCTATTGCAATTTCGACAGTATCCATTTTATTCTCGATAAATTTACCGCAAAGAAAAGCAGAGTCAAGAATAATATCCCTGTGATTTGAAATATACAAATAAGATGTAGCTTCATCTATTTTTTCAAGTCCGTTGAGTTTTATGCCCAATGTCATATTTGCTTCCAGATATTGAAGGAAAGGATTCACCATATCCCTTTGAAAAGCATAGTTCGTCTGAAAGCTCATTAGACGTTGTTTAATAACCTCCTTTGGCAGCAAGGGGTAGATGGTACTCATCACCTTCATGAATTGTTTCTCGTCACACAGGCGCTCGAGAGCAGCATGTACTTCGTCGTTTCTATAACATCTTATTTCTTCAAAATCATATTCCATGTTTATACAAATTAAAAAGAATGAATACTATACCAATAAATCAGATTTTCGAATTCATGATTTGATCAAACAAAAAACTCAAATAAATATATACTACAGGCGCCGCCAACAACATACTGTCAAACCTGTCAAGCAAACCTCCATGTCCGGGAATTACATTACCGGAATCCTTCACTTTAAGAGTTCGTTTCAAAAGGGATTCCATTAAATCCCCAAAGGTACCGAACACAACTATAATTTCAGAGAAAATAAACCAGTATAATAAGCTGATCTGAGGTATAAACAATGAGAATATATAGCCTGAAATTAATGCAGTTACAGCTCCTCCGATAAAACCTTCCCACGATTTTTTAGGGGACACACGTTCAAACATACGATGTTTGCCAAAAGTAACTCCTACCAGATATGCCCCGGTATCATTAACCCATATAGTGGCAAAAACTGCTATCAGAATCATTGGTTGCCATTTGTCTATAAAAAGGATATAGTTCAATAAAGAGAATGGTAGTGCAATTAATATCTGACCAAGAATAAAGTAAGCCCAGTTGTGTATCGGATTTACCTTCTGCTGATACAATTCAAAGATTAAAACCAAAATGATATAAATGGCATAGATTGAATAAACATGATACTGTGATACACCTGAAGCATATAAAAAAGAACAAAGGAATAGCATTACCGAAGCTATCAGCCCGATCCAGGGATTCACTTTAATATCCTGCTGCAGATTTGTCAATTTATGAAATTCAAAGACAGCCCATCCACAAATTATTGCAAAAAAAGGAGCAAAAGTAAAGCGACTAAGCAAAATAGAACTGATAATCATCGTAACAAATAAAAATCCGCTCAAAGTTCGTTTCACAAAGTTATTCATACGTATTCGGAAGTATTAAGTAATATAATAAAAAATGTAGTTTTCTTTTTTTTTGTTAATATTTCATCTTTTCCTCAGCTTTCGTCCTTTTGTGGTTTCAACAATGAGTATAACAGATACTTTAAATTAACAGGTTGCTAATACTTATAGCTCCCTCAATTTGTTTTTAGAAGTTTCATCAATTCATCAAGTTTTGGAGATAATATAATTTCAGTCCTTCGGTTACTTGCTCTGCCTTCGGGAGTGGCATTTGTTGCTTTTGGTGAAAATTCTCCTTTCCCTGAAGCTGTAAGTCGTGTAGGTGTAATATTATATTCATCCGTTAATATTCGTACAATTGAAATGGCCCTTGCAGCACTTAAATCCCAATTGTCATGGTATTGGGCTGTTTTAATTGGAATAGCATCCGTATGACCTTCCACAAGGATATCTATATCGTTATTTTTATTGAGTACATCAGCCAACACCTTAATGGCTTCAATTCCTTTTGCTTCAATAGCTGCACTCCCTGATTTGAATAATAATTTATCCGACATTGAGACATATACTTTTCCGTTTTTTATTTCCACGGATAACTCATCGGATTTGAATCCCAACAACGCATCATGAAGTATTTTATTTAAACGATTTGTAATTGAATCCTGTCGGGCAACTACTTTTTTCAGATCATTTAAAGCAGACTCCCTATCCTGCAACAGTTTTTCTTTAGAAATCAACTCGTCTGATTTCTTTTTCAATGCGGCACTGAATTGTTCCGATTGGGATAATTTATCATTCGTCAGATTATCATATTTTTTTTCGAGATTCTTTATATCATTGTTTAACGAAGCAGTATCTTTTTTCAGATTATAAGCTTCAACTTCTCTTGCAGATAAAGTGGAACATAATGAATCACGCTCATGGATGACATTGAGCACTATTTTCGGTAAAAATAATTTATTCACAGGTTTTGCTTCTCCGCACTTATAAATGGGAGTACATGAAAATAATACTACAGATACCATAACTGAGAGAAATACTAAATTTGTTTGTTTCATGAATTTTTTTGATGGATTTACAAATACAAATTTACTGAATTTTTTAATTGCTTTTTATATTGAATTCATTAATAAATACAGAAAGGATGTAAATTTCAACTATAAAATTTAATGATTTTAAATATTGTGGATGAGGATAAACTGTAATTGACACAAAGGTAGCAAAACTTTATTCTTTGCATAGAAAAACCAAAAATTCTTTTGGTCCATGGGCTCCCAGCACCAGCGTTTTTTCAATATCAGCTGTTCGGCTCGGGCCTGTAATGGTGGATATGGATGAAGGCAACCCTTCGGCATATTTATTCTGCATTTCAATATAGGCATCTTCAGGATAATCCACAAGTTGCGAAACGTGAGCAAGAACAATATGTACGGGAGGAAAGACGTTCATTTGCCTTCCCGATGCTGATGCTGATGAAACTACGACACTTCCGGTGCGGGCAATCAGGAACTCACACCCCGTTATGCCTGCCTGCATAGTTTCGAAATCAGTTTCAGCCATTGAAAAAGGGATATTATTAGCTTTCAATTGATTCGAAATATAAGAATCACGGCAAAAAAGATATGGAAAATTATTTTTCAAAACAAACGATCTTAGTTTCGAATAGAGGTCATCTTCATTTTCACAAATGATACAACTTCCATTAATCAACTCAAGTTCGTTCTTAAAACAAGTCAGGGGGTCAGGGGTAATCGGTTTGTAAATTTCAGGTAAATGGTCAGGTAAAACAGTATCTGCTATCAGTCGCCTTTTACGGATGTCTGATAGCAGAAACAATATATTTTCACGGGAAGAATCAGCCGGCATTTTCAACACTTTTTTCTACTGCTGTCTTTTCTGTCAGTTCATTTTTTTCGGTATTTGAAGCTTCCAGTTCATCGGATTCTCCTTTTTGCGCCATCAACTCATCATTTCTGGAAGTCCATGGACGTTTACCAAATATCTTTTCAAGGTCTTCGGCAAAAATCACTTCTTTCTCAATCAGTAATTCTGCCAGAGTATTATGTTTAGTGGCATTATCACTTAATATTTTTTTCGCACGTTCAAATTCAACAGCAACAATAGATTTAGCTTCCGAATCAATTAACTCGGCAGTTTTTTCACTATAGGGTTTGGTAAAACCATAATCAGAATTACCGGTCGAATCATAATAGCTCATATTGGCTAACTTATCGCTCATACCGAAATAGGCTACCATCGCATAGGCTCTTTTTGTAACCCGTTCCAAATCGTTGATAGCACCTGTAGACATCTGATGCAGGAATACTTCTTCAGCAGCACGTCCACCTAATGTAGAGCACATTTCATCCAACATATGTTCTCTGTTGGTCAACTGTCGTTCTTCCGGAAGATACCAGGCAGCTCCCAGAGCTTCTCCACGTGGTACAATGGTCACTTTCACAAGTGGATTGGCATATTCCAGCATCCAGCTGATAGTAGCATGACCGGCCTCGTGATAGGCAATAGATTTCTTTTCGGCAATGGTCGTGATTTTGGTTTTCTTTTCAAGACCACCAACAATCCGATCAACAGCATCCAGAAAATCCTGTTTTTCAACGAAAGATTTATTTTTACGGGCTGCTATCAAGGCAGCTTCATTACATACATTTGCAATATCAGCACCTGAGAAACCGGGTGTTTGTCGTGACAGAAAATTCACGTCTACAGTTTCGTTTATTTTAATCGGACGGAGATGAACATTGAAAATTTGTTTTCTCTCATTTACATCCGGTAAATCCACATGAATCTGCCGGTCGAAACGTCCGGCTCGAAGTAAAGCCTTATCAAGTATATCGGCCCTGTTG
>Ga0302286_10003813_pt1 | contig 10086 bp, 2 predicted proteins | sample III_Fen_E2_3_FD_198765 | JGI IMG/M metagenome (GOLD analysis project Ga0302286, IMG submission 198765) | Peat permafrost microbial communities from Stordalen Mire near Abisko, Sweden - III_Fen_E2_3 | ecosystem: Environmental > Terrestrial > Soil > Wetlands > Permafrost | place: Sweden: Abisko...
GGACTGCAAAGATACTGCTTCTTTTTGAACTACCAAATACCCGCCGTATCTTTTTTTTATCACCACTTTTTTTACGCTTTGACTTCCGTCTAACCCCGCCGGGCCACTCTTCCAAAGCGGGTGCAAAGATAAGGTTCTATTACCCGCATTTCCAAATCAAAATCAATAGTTTTTGTGGAAAATTGAGCATGATTGTCACAACCATTTGATTTCAAAATAGCTAATGGAGTGTTATTTTTAGTTTTGACAGGAAAACAAGCTGTTTTTCTCCTGTTTTAGCTCGATTTATACCCGAAATTAGATGCTACTTTGGCTAATTTATTGTATGAAAAGGGGATCATTTAATAGGCAATTAGATGAAAAAAAACAGGGGTTACCAGTTTTGAAAGGGATGTGTTGACAAATAAGAGTTGTAATAGCGGTTGTCACCCGTTACTTCATCGCCAAGCCAGTAGGGTTTTTCGAATAAAGTATCTTCAGAAGGGAGTTCAATTTCGGCTAAAATGAGACCTTGATTGTTGCCAAGGAACTCGTCAATCTCGAATTTTAGATGTGCGGAAGGTAGAATGTGTCGTTTTTTTTTAATTATTCCAGGTTCACACAGAAGCAAAAGTTCTCGTCCTTCGGTCAAAGAAATTTCCTTTTCCCATTCGTAACGGCTCATTCCTGAGGCATTGCCCTTGCCTTTGATGGTGAGATAAGCTCGCTCTCCTGCAACGCGGATGCGTACTGTACGTGCGGGGACTGAAGATAGATAACCTTGCTCTATCAGCTCCGAATGCGTGACAAAGGGCTTAAAATCGCCTTTTATCAGGAATTTACGTTCTATTTCTTGTGCCATTGCTGCAAAATTAATAAATAAAACTCATATTTATCACATATGTAAAACTACTGTCTTTCGATGAGTAAATAAAAACAAAGCGACGACAGAAATACTTCTATCGTCGCTTTGTTGTATTGAATATTTTGGTTTAGCGGCTCACTAATTTCTTTGTAAAGAGGCCTTTGGTTGTAGATACTTTCACAATATAGACTCCATCTGTGGAGGGTAAATCAAATTTTGCTTCTGTTCCATTTACATCTAATTGTCGAAATAGCTGACCATTTACACCATATACATTAATGCGTTGTAGTGCATCAGGGCTCGATACGGTAACATGTGTCTGATCCTGGATAAAGGTAAGACCATCTGTTTTGCTTTGTATATCAGAAGTTGCAACACGGCTCAAAATAAGAGTATAATTGGATGCAACCGAAGCATCTGCAATAGAAACGCTGATGGAGCCGTTGGTTATGTCGGTGAGATTGCCTGATGCATCTTTCAGATATACTGTTGCGGTGGAATATCCTTCCGGTAAAGAAATGCTGTAATCGCCAGCCTGAGGAACACTTACCTGTACGGGTATCTCCACTGTGCTTCCGGTGAAAGGTAAGGAGTTGATGCCCAAACCTACTGAACTACCTGTAGCAAAGGTGTTCATCACAATGTTGGTGCCATTCGATACTGATGTCATATTAGGAGAATCTTCAACGTCAACCATTTCGGCATGTGCATCATCGGCAAAAATCACGTAGGTACTTGCATTAACTGTTCCATTGTCTATCTGAAGATGAAGGACAGAAGGTGTGGCAACATCGGTGGTAGATGCAGATACTGCAGATTGTACACGCATTGGACCTGTACCCGAAGTAACACCCGAAAGTTGTGCGCTCATTGACGTTTTATAATCGGTTTTGACAAAATAGGCTCCATAAGGAGACAGACCGGCTGTATTAAGAGTAATTATAGGTGTTACTGTGTACGAATCGTTGGTGGGGGTGTAAAGATAAATGCCTCCGGCATAACTGGCCACACCTAAGTTATAGGGCCAATAAGTTGTGTTATTGTTTACCACATTTGCCATTTGAGCCAATGGGTTGCCTATCAGATTCCAACCTGAGTTAACGCTTAATACTCCTGTGGTGGTAGTACAAGACAAAGGGCTAGTAGCTGAAGTGGTAGTGCCAAAAGTAACCGAACCGCTCGATGGGAAAATAATAGTTGTTCCCATGTCATTGTTGAGTACTTTAGATGCAAAGGTAATTGCATACCCTTTGCCAACCTCCAACGCACTGGTTGTGGCTGTCCATGCCGATTGATTGGTGCCGGATAAAGCCCGTTTGTTTTCGTCATATTTTAGAAGACGTACACTGTTTTCAATAATAGCTCCGTCCATATTTGTATTCGCAGGCCAAGTGTTTGAAAATGCAGAAGTGGCAAACGGAAGACTAAAGAAGGTGGATGCGCCGGTGGTTCCATTTGTTCTGAAACGTGTACATTTACGTACATATAGAGCTTTACTCCCATACAAAGTTCCGTTCTTAATAATTGGAGCAGTTGTATTGTCGTCCATTATTTCCAGATAATTGGTGTAAATTATGTTTGTTGCTATGTCAAACGTAATGCCTGCAGGTACTTGTAGCTCCACATTTGCCTGATTCGAAGATTTTGCAATTGAACTGGCGAAGGTTGGAATGGAAATGGGGCTTGCATTTCTGTATTGAGAAATATTATTGCCATTTGCATAATATCCATCCCATTTTTGGAATGCACCTAGGTCAATTGTGTTAGTATTGTAAATGCGAGCCAAACCGCTTGCATCGGTTGCGAGCAAATTGGCTGATGCATCTCCCTTCCCTAAGCAAGGAGAAATAAGCAGTAACTCATAGTTTCTGCTTGCTATTGTTGCATTTACAGCATCTTTAAAATTTGGTGAGCGGTGATATAATTCAACATTACCTGTGCCACCCGAAGGCCATGCAGTTGCTCCATAATTGGATGATGCCGCGCAGTAAGTCATTGTAGGAGCCGTAGTTGAAGAGGTATTGCCATTATTTCCCCATAATATTGTGTTTTTGACCGTAGCACTCGATGAAGAAGTATTGATGCCCAATCCTTTGTTGTTCACAATGGTAGCATTCACTAAAGTCGCTGTTCCTGCCATGGTTACACCATCGTCAGATGTACTTGTTCCGTTATCTGCCACTAATACATTATAGGCATATGCTCCGGTTGCAAGGTTTAGCCCTTCGCCAGCATTACCTGCTATTTTACAGTTTTGGATAGTTGCTCCGGTGGGTGTGTTTACGGCAAAACTACCTGAAACAGCTCCCGTAACGGTAAATCCATCAAGCAGTGCTTCTGACCAGTCTCCATCACCGGCCGTGAAAGAGACAATGCTACTTCCGGTTCCGGTAAGAGTTGTACTATTAGTTTTGATATTTCTAGCATTCAGAATACCTGTTGTAGCAGCTTCTGTAGCAGGATATTCTGTGGCTTGACTACCGGCGAAACCACCATATATCGAAACTTTCTTTTTCAAAATAAAGCTGCTTGATGCTGCTGAATAATTTGCAGAACCTTTAGCCACCCAGATTTGATAATTTTTAGAGGGCGTAGTGCATTTACCCAAAGCTGTTTGCAAATTTTTGAATGGCGCAGACCATGATGAGCCGGTATTTCCGTCACTACCGCCATTATTATTTACGTAGTAACGGGCGAATGGAAAATTAATTGTTACAAAATATGTTTTTGTGCGTGTTCCATCAGTAGTGGTAAAGGTGGCAGTTCCGGAACTAAGCAACGTGATATCGCCTGCGGCATCATTAGTAAAATTCAAGAGCCCGGCATCGGATGGTTGATAATTGCTTGCCCATGTCAAAGCGGACCCTACAGTAGGAGCCGAAGCTTTCGGTGCTGTGAAATCAAGTGTGACACTGGCAGTGGTCTCTGTGGCCGGAGTTAAGTTTAACGGTACGACCGAAAGAGCTGACCAGGCTTTGATATTGGCATCCGAATTGGCGGAAAATATAGCTAATTGAGGATAATAACCTTGTTTGAAAATCCATGTAGATGCTGCACCCCAAGGAGGAGTGGAGTCATTGACTAAAGCTGCTGTAGTTAAAGATGTAGCAGTACCATTTCCATTGATACCGGTTGTTTGTCCGGTTCCTTGTGCGTCAAAATAACCTGTGATGCTATAGTTGGAAGAATTGCCCGCAAACCCTGCAATAGTTGAAGATGAGCCTTTTACGCTTCCACTTGCATAACAACCTGAAAGGGTACCGGCAGAGCATTGGCCGATAAAACCACCAGAGTAAGATGATCCCTGAACAATTCCGGTAGCATAACAAGAGTTAAAACTTACCCATTGATTAAGATTGCCTATGAAACCACCTACATATTGGCCTGATTTTGTGACGCTTCCTGTAGCATACGAGTTGGCTACTCCTGTTCCGCCATTACCAGTCCATGAACCGATAAAGCCTCCTACATAATTGTCATTTGATGTGACTACATTGCCGGTGGCAAAACAGTTGCTGATACTTCCTTGTCCGGCTACCTGTCCGATAAAACCGCCACAATAATCATCTGCTCCGCTAACGTTTCCTGTAGAATAGCAATTGCTAATAGTTGTACTACCATTTATAATGGATCCAATGAAACCGCCCGAATATGAACCGTTTCCGGTAACATTTCCTGACGCTGAACTTTGGGTTACTACCTGATTGTAGTCTCGTATTCCACCTACTAGGCCGCCAATATAGTCACCCCCGGTTACGGTACCCGATGCACTGCAACCCGAAATTGTAAGAGTTTGATTCGGTAAATAACCTAAAAGTCCTCCGACATAATCTTTATTATTAGTGCTTTGTACGTTGACAGAAGAGGAACAAGAAGTAATATTTGCTCCACTGCCATTGTTAGTAGGATCAAAGTAGCCCACTAAACCACCAGCATAAGCACTGTTGTTTGTAGTGGTAGAGGTTACACTTCCTGAAACGGTACAGCCGGTAATGCTACTCCGTTGATATACATATCCAGCCAATCCGCCTAAGTATTGATCGCCGCTAATATTGACGTTAGAGAGAGTGAGGTTTTTTATGGCGGTTGATTGATCATTTTGTACATAGCCAAACAATCCTGCATAATCGCTGGATTGACTCACTTTAAGATTTGAAATGGTATGTCCATTCCCATCAAAAATGCCTTGAAATACAGAGGTGTAAGTAAAAACAACCCAAGTAGTTGCTCCGCTTCCAATAGGGGTCCAGTTATGAGCGGAACCATTCATGTCCAGATCGGCTGTTAATACAATTGTTTTTCCAGCAAAAGTATTATAGCCAAACAGGAGTACAAAAGTGTTTGTTTGACTTGCTACCCAGGCCAATTTTTCAGGTGAATCAACGTAGTACGTGTTGCCTACAGGGGTAATCGGGGTAGAATTGCCTGTCCATGGGGCAGCCCATGTGCCGTGTGTGCTTAGTAAAAAAGCAGTTAAGATGCAAAAAAGGCGTAGTTTTCCCGTAAAAATTCGCGAAATAATCTTCATTCGAAGTTATAATTTATATTTTTCTCTATTTAGTCCATGACAATAATTGCATGTAAATAGCAATTTGTCAGAAGATTAGCGATTTTGGTATTCGCTAATTTTACAGCTCAAATAATTAGGTGCAAAGGTAGATTCAAAAACAATTTTCTACTAATAATGTAGTAAATTTTAACGCTATTATAATACCTTAACTTTATTGGGGGCAAAATTTTTTTTGAATGAGGGTTGTGAAGGTGTTCAAAATATTTATTTATCATCTATTTGCTTTAGAATATAATTTATAAATAGATGAAATACAGAATTATAATGAGTAATAACTATTGATTTATATACTGTTTTTGATATTGATAAGGAATTTTAGAAGCCATATTTTCATCTTGACCAATAGGGCTAAGAATGCAAAAATAAAGTTTCGTTAAAGATATTTATAATAAAAGTGTTTCTAAAAAGGGTCATTGGGCAATAATTAAGTGCGTATGAGGTTCTACTGATGTGCTATGGCAACCTCAGATCTTACCGATTTGGACATTTTTTTCTTGAAAAGCATGTTTTTGAAATTAGTTTATGATTTATCTGTAATATCGAAATATTTTTATTTATGGTATTATTGAAATAAAAAGGTTCCTGACACCATAGTGCAAGGAACCTTCAAGTAACTTGGCAGAAATCAACTGCATTATTTGTACACTAATTTTCTGGTCACGATTTTTTCGCTGGTTATTGCTTTTACAATATACACTCCCGATGCAGGCAAACTGATAGTTGATTGTGTGCCGCTATTATTTAACACTTTGATAATTTGCCCATTTATGTCATATAGCGATACGGATAGTAAAGGAGATGTGCTTGTGACAACTGCAGAGCCATTTTTCTGATAAATAGCTATACCTGAGTCAGATGTAAGATTATTAAGACCCGTAATCACATTTCTCCTTGAGAAGCGCAATGTGTAATTTTGGACGGTTTTACTATCGATTGTCAAGGTGTAAGTGTCGGATGTCAAATCATGAGTGGTACCATTCGGCTCAACCAGAAGTACCAAAGTGCTATCGTTACAATCAGGTAATGAGATAGTATAATTGCCGGCTAGAGGAACACTGACTTGCAAAGGTATTTCCATCGTATTCCCTACAAATGGTAAGGCATTAATGCCTAAAGCTACCGTACTGCCGGTGGCATATGTGTTCATCACAATATTGTTGCCGTTCGATGCAGCTGCCATATTCGGTGAATCTTCCAAATTGATCATTTCGGCATGGGCATCGTCGGCAAAAATCACATAGGTACTTGCACTAATTGTTCCATTGTCAGTCTGAATACGGAAAAATGATGGTGTTGCAATATTTCCGGTAGAAGCAGTTACTGCTGATTTTACTCGCATAGGACCAGTGCCGGAAACTACAGCTGAAAGTTCTACTTGTTTGGTAGAATGATTGTCGGTTTTGATAAAATATGCTCCATAAGGAGACAATCCGGCTGCATTAATATCTACTAAAGGTGTTACCTGATAGCTATCGTTTGCGGCATTATACAGATAGACACCACATGCGTAAGTAAGTACACCCAATCCATAAGGCCAATATGTGGAATTGTTGGTTACAATGTTGGCTATTTGAGACAGGGGGTTGCCAATCAGGTTCCAACCGGTATTGACCCATAATGAAGCGTTGGTGTATGACATTGAAAAATTTGAAGCTGAAATAGAACCTAATGAGACAGACCCGTTTGATGGAATAATGATGGTTGTTGCCAAATCACTATTAGGTACTTTCGAAGCAAAAGTAAACGCATACCCTCTACCTATATCCAATGACGCGGTAGTGGGCACCCATGCGGATGAATTATTTGAGACGTAAGCAGCACGTGTGGGTTCATCATATTTTAAGATGCGGACACTATTTTCTATTACTCCTCCATCAATATCTTTGGATATAGGCCAGGTATTGGTAAATGCGGGTGTGGCAAATGGAACGCTGAAAAATGTAGATGCACCTGTAGTACCGTTACTTCTGAATCGGGTACATTTGCGTAAATACATTGCTTTTGTGGCAGTCAATGTTCCTGTCTTAATGACTGGAGCAGTTGTATTATCGTCAATTATCTCCAAATAATTGGTGTAAATATGATTGCCTCCCATATCAAATGTAGTACCCGATGGCAATTCCAACTCTACATTAGCCTGATTTGATGATGTGCCAATTGTAGAAGCAAAGTTTGCAATAGTATAAGCTGTAGCGCTTCTGTATTGTGAAATATTGGCAGCACTTGCGGTGTATCCATCCCACTTTTGGAAAGCTCCCATATCAATGGTTGTGGCTCCGCTTGTGTAGGTGCGTGAGCTGCCGTTTACGTCTTTCAATAAAGGATTGACAGAGGACGAAGGATTTCCTTTGCCCAGGCATGGTGAAATTAGTAAAAGCTCATAATTGCGATTTGCTATTGTAGTATTTGTAGCATCTTTAAAATTAGGCGAACGGTGATATAATTCAATATTGCCGGTGGCGCCCGATGGCCATACATAATCACTTGCTCCGTAATTTGAGGATGCTGCACAGTAAGTCATTGTCGCTCTCCCGGAAATATTACCATTGATGTTTCCCCATAATATAGAGTTGGTAACCGATGATGTTAAATACGGAGAGAAAATAGCGCAGCCATTGTTGTTAACAACAGTGGCATTCACTAATTTATTATTACCGTCAAGATAAACTCCGTTGCCGCCATTGTCAGCTACAAGCATGTTATATGCATTAGCTCCTGGCGACAGGTGAAGCCCGCTAGTATTATTCGTGAGTTTACAGTTTTGAATGGTAGAACCGGTCGGTAAAGTTGCACCATAGTAGGATCCACCTCCTACAGCCCCGGTAATGGTAAATCCATCAATGAGTGAATTATCCCAATTGTCATCTAATAATCCGGAAGTAAAACTCACAACAGTAAATCTATCTGTGGATGAGTTGCCTGTGTTTCCCGAGAGTACAGTGGCATATGTTTTGAAATCGCGGGTGTTGAGTTTGGTTGCTATATCCGAATAATTCGTGGCTTCTGTACCTGGAGTACCTGCAAAACCGCCATATATAGACAGATTTTGACGTAAGCAGAAGGCTGCACCTACAGTAGCCACATTACCGTCTTCATCTTTTGTAGGTATATAAGTGGTATTCCCCTGTGCCACCCACACCGTAGGTGGTTCGTATTGATCATATTGGTCGAGTGCATATTGCAGAGTTTTGAACGGATTTGTCCAATTACGCCCATATACAAAGGTTGTACCATCCGTTCCGGTGGCATTATTTACATAATAAATGTGAGGTGCGAATTCGTAACAACCTAGATCAGGTGTTAAATCACGGAATAAGCTACGGATATCAAGAGTGGGGAACAACGCAAGCGGAGTTCCATAAATTCCTTTGTTAATAAGAGACGACGTGGGCTGCAAGCGATAATCAGCGCTGACATCAGTAGTTGGATTTGCAAAGTAAGAATTAGTAGCACTCAGGATAAAACTATTTGTACCCAGTGTGGTAGCATAACCCGAAGGCCAGGCATTGTTAGTTTCATTGGCAGGTGTTATTTTTTCATAACCACCCACGTCAACCGAATTATTCCAAACTGCATTATTGTAGAAGTAACATGTAGCGCTCGCAAGTGGTGTAAACATTTCAATTCCTGTAGAGTTAGCATCAGCGGTATTATTTGCTATTGTATTATTGATTATATAGCAAGGATTTGGTGTCGCTTCATAAAGATGGGCAGAAAGACCACCCCCTCCATAAGAAGCAAAGTTTCCGTAAATCAGGCAATTGATTATATTTGATGCACCATGGCGAATATTTACTGCGCCTCCTGCATTTGAATTCGGAGATCCTGCAATTCCTGCGCTATTGTTGCGAATTATGCAATTAGAGAGGGTTCCACCATCCATTTCTACTCCCGATCCGTCATTATTAATACCGGTAGTGTAGTTTTTTTCCACAATACAATTTGAAATTGTAATCCCGGGTACTGTGTATACTCCACCTCCACATTCATCATCACCATCTGCTGGTGTCGCGGTCATGGTTGCTCCGGTCATTGTAAATCCATCCCATGTGGAAGTCAACCCGGTTCCTGAACCGGACAATGGTGCTTGAGCATATGTAGGACCCAATACACGATAGTCGGCAGTACCACCAGGTGAGGGTCCGGCATGTAATGTAGTGGTATAGGTGGTATTCGACGATGTAAGTGTTCTGCGGTCAGTTAATCCGGCATTGTTATTATTTGACGTGTTAAACTCAGGGAAAGATCCATAAACGGATACTCCATCACGCATGACAAAGGTGTTTCTCCAACCAGCCCAATCCAGTCCTGTAATGGTCGTATAGACAGCATAATCACCTGTGGTATAGCTGGGGTCTTGATAATAATCTCCTGCAGCCACATACACCGGTAGTTTTGTGGTTAAGTTGTTCGAAGTTTCGACAGCTTTTTGTATGGTAGGGGCAGCATTTGCCCATGATGTTCCATCTTTGTTCAAATATCCTCCTTTTCGAACATAAATTGCTGTTTGATAAGCTGTTCCTGTGAGTGAAATTGTCTTATTTGTTGCTCCGGTTGAACTAAGAGTAATAGTTGCTGCAACACTTGATTCAATAGCGGATGGAGTATAACGGACATATAATGTGCCATTGGCATTACCAAACGATTGTGAATAAGTTACTGAAGAATTCCA
>Ga0302286_10003814_pt1 | contig 10083 bp, 10 predicted proteins | sample III_Fen_E2_3_FD_198765 | JGI IMG/M metagenome (GOLD analysis project Ga0302286, IMG submission 198765) | Peat permafrost microbial communities from Stordalen Mire near Abisko, Sweden - III_Fen_E2_3 | ecosystem: Environmental > Terrestrial > Soil > Wetlands > Permafrost | place: Sweden: Abisko...
GCCCCTCGATGCAATTTCCTCCTGATAGCCACCGGTGGTACTCATAATGTACATACCGTTTACGTTTTTAAGAAGGTCGGTGATGTTACTTATTTGCTGTGCCTTGAGGGCATTTTCGTCTATCACTGTCAGAGCCTGTGGTAAATCCATCTCGTTCACATTCATTTTACCAACTGCAAGGTTCTTTTTACTTTTAGCAATAACGGCAACCTCGTTCAGCTCATAAGAACTGAGAGAATCACCCATCGAAAATTTACGCTCACCAATAGCCGGAGTATTGTTTTCGGCGTGTAGCGTAAAAGCATTCAGCGTGGATAGAAATAATCCACTTATCAAAACAACTGTTTGTATCTTTTTCATTTTGTAGAGTTATTATAAATTTTGTGCTGCAAAGGTAGGTGTGCAAAAAAGTGACTACAACCGCAGAAAGTAGGTAAAATCTAGGGCTGGACTCATTACAAATGGGGATAAAATCTGCTCATGTTCTGTCCACATTCTAAAACAAGAGAAATGAACAAATCATCGTTTCCTTTGTCTTATACTTTCAGGTATTTACTTTTTGTCAAAGAATAATGGTTATTATTTGACCTATTTATCAACATAATTTTCAAATAAGCTAAATAAGTGGTAATTTTGCAGTGTTTTGTCAAAAGACAGCTCGAAGCTGGCAAAAGCAAATTGATATTTAGCATAGTTTATGCTCACAAATGATAAAAACTTATAGCTACATAATTCTGATTTTACTGTTCATAGCGCCGATTTATGCTTCTTCAACCGATTCGATGGTAACGGTGTATAAAGATGGTGAGTTTGTATCGCGGTATCAGCAATTAATCAGAACCACACCCGACATAGCAGCATCTGTTGCTAATGATTTGGTCAATGAGTTTCATAATTCTCCTGAAAATCTTTCCAAATGGGCTTTAAAAGACTTAGGATTACAGGAAAAAACTGATAATGAACTTATTTTTGTAATAAAGCCGTCTGTCTTTGATAAAAAAACGGGAATAACGCATGGAAATTTTGATATTATCGTTCCACATATCAAGACATTTAAAGATGTGAAGGTAGACGCGATTGTTTCAAAAAAGCAACTGAGAAACGGCGAGACTAAAGCTACTGCCGAGATAATCTATTCAAGTTTGCTACTGAAACACGCACTGGGAAGTGTAACTATAATCCCGCAAAAAAATAACGAACAGCTTTTCATTACTGATGTAAGCATTAAGTTCGGGTGGTTTTTCAATATTTTCATTACTAAGAAACGTTACAAAAGTATTGTTGAGTGGCGAATAAAGAAATTCAGCGAGAATCTGAAAGCGGAATGCGATAAAAGACAAAAATCAATGAATGCAGCCTCCGGCAAGAATAACTAATGAAATAAAAACATAAACATGCTGAGTCACTTCCAGAGAAAACGCAATGTTTTTCTTTTGTTCTTACTTTCATTATTTACGCCGACAAAGGCTTCGCCGAATGATTCCATCTCGACAGTGTACAAGGATGGGGTGTTTATTACGTATAGTCAGATTCGGGTTTATGCTTCGGATAGCATTTCCAATGTGGTGATTAATAAATTTGTCAATCAAATGTGCTACGACCTGGATGAGCTGTATAAATGGGGCTTAAAGGGCATGCACTTAGACAATGAAAAGGACGAACTACTGGTATTCGATTTCAAAACAACGGTTTTTAATCCGAAAACAAATATACTGAAAGGCGGAGGGGATGTGAAGGTGACGGGGATAACCAAGATTCCGAATATCTTTGTATACACTAAACTCAGTGAAAAGACGCATTCCAACGGACGAAAGGATGTACATCTGGATTTAGCTTCGCCCAATGCTTTGCTGAAAAACCTGAATGGTATTTTCTCGTACGTTCCGTATAAGAATAAATCGGGCTATTACACGTTGGAAACTCATGTTAAGTTTGGATGGTTTTTCAATATATTCATAACCCAAAACCGCTACAAGAAAATAATGGAGTGGCGCATAAAACAGTTGATAAAGAACCTGAAAGAAGAGTCTGAGAAAAGAGAAAAAGCATTGAAAAAGTGAGCAGTTATCAGTGACATTTAAAAAAATTACACAGCATAAAAAATATACGATTGAACATACAATATGGCCGAAAAGACATTATTAGAGAAATTAGAAGGATTACAACATAAGTTCGAAGAGATTTCGACATTAATTACCGACCCTGCTGTGATTGGCGATATGAAACGATACGTGAAACTCAACAAAGAGTATCGCGAATTGGAACGTATCATGCAGGCACAACAAGAATATAAAACCGCTTTATCACATTTGGCAGAAGCTAAGGAGCTGATGAATAGCGAAACAGATGTAGAAATGCGTGAAATGGCCAAATTGGAGATTGATGAGATTGAACCGAAGATTCCTGAAATGGAAGAAAACATTAAACTACTTTTAATTCCGGCCGATCCTGAAGATAATAAGAATGCTATAGTTGAGATTCGTGGTGGAACAGGTGGCGACGAGGCTGCTATTTTTGCCGGCGACCTATTCCGTATGTACATTAAATACTGCGAAACAAAAGGCTGGAAAGTGGAAGTTACCAACCTCAGCGAAGGGACTTCAGGTGGTTACAAGGAGGTTATCTTCACTGTTTCAGGTGAAAACGTGTATGGCACGTTGAAATACGAATCGGGTGTGCACCGGGTACAACGCGTACCCCAAACCGAAACGCAAGGACGCGTTCATACTTCCGCTGCTACAGTGGCTGTTCTGCCCGAAATGGAAGAATTTGACTACGAACTGAAAGAATCGGATGTTCGTGTGGATACATTCTGTTCGTCGGGAGCCGGTGGGCAATCGGTAAACACCACCTATTCGGCTATCCGTTTGGTGCACATTCCGACAGGCACTACCGTACAATGTCAGGACGAAAAATCACAACACAAAAACAAAGCGAAAGCGATGAATGAACTTCGTTCACGTTTATATGCTGTTGAACATCAGAAATACCTGGACGAAATTGGTTCGAAACGTAAAACCATGGTTTCTACCGGCGACCGCTCGGCTAAGATCCGTACCTATAACTATCCGCAAGGGCGCATCACCGATCACCGTATCAATTTCACCATATACAACCTTTCAGCCTTTATGGGTGGGGATATACAAGGAGTTATTGATCAGTTAATCGTAGCGGAAAATGCTGAACGATTGAAAGAAAGTGAACTATAAACGATATTAGCCTTCGGCGATATTAATTGATATTAGCTCCCTGCGGTCGCGATATTTGCTTCGCGTTATTATTTGAATAGAAATATAAATCAAAAACTATTGTCAATAGACCATAGACTTTAGACAAATTATTATGACTAAACAAGAATTATTTGAAAACATACAACGCAAGAAATCATTTCTTTGCGTAGGACTGGACACTGACGTAAATAAAATACCCGAGCATTTGTTTGACGAATCGGATGATCCGATTTTTGCATTCAACAAAGCCATTATCGACGCTACTGCAGATCTTTGTGTGGCATACAAACCGAATCTGGCTTTTTACGAAAGTCTTGGTTTGGAAGGCTGGGAAGTGCTGGAACGCACCGTGGAATACATTCGTACCAACTACCCCGATCAGTTTATTATTGCCGATGCTAAACGTGGTGATATCGGCAATACATCGGCTATGTATGCACGTACTTTCTTTGGAAATATGGAGTTCGACTCGGTAACTGTAGCACCTTACATGGGCGAAGATTCGGTAACACCGTTCCTGACTTACGAAGATAAATGGGTGACTCTGCTTGCGCTGACTTCAAACAAAGGAGCTTTCGACTTCCAGTTTATGAAAGATGCCGAAACAGGGGAACGACTGTTCGAAAAAGTACTAAAAACATCGCTCGACTGGGGAACCGAAGAAAACATGATGTACGTAGTAGGTGCTACCAAAGCTGAAATGTTGACTGATATACGTGCAATCGTACCGGAACATTTCTTATTGGTTCCCGGTGTTGGAGCGCAAGGTGGAAGTCTGGCTGAAGTAGCTAAATACGGCTTAAACAGCACTTGTGGATTGTTGGTCAACTCGTCGCGTCAGATTATCTATGCTTCTCAGGATGCCGATTATGCCAAAGCTGCCCGACTGGAAGCCGAGAAAGTACAACTGGAAATGGAACAAATTCTTTTTGCTGCCGAACTGATTCAATAACAGAAATCTACAGCTCGAAGTGTTGCCGCATAATAGATGTAAGGCTCAGAAATGAAACCCTGACATCGAAAAATCAAAAAACTGAGAGACAAAACCTGAGCATGGAAAAAAGAAAGATAGTTGTGGTTGGTTCCGGTAAACTGGCTAGTGCGATGCTGTCACTCAGCACAATATATCCATCCGGAGAAGTTCTTAAATGGGATTCTCAATGTCAGTTTCTGACTGAAAAAGCCATACTAATACATGCAGGCTCGGGTCGGCAACTGAATGAATGTTTTGAATTCTGCAGCAGAACTAAATCTACTCTGATAGAGCTATCTACCGGATTGGAAACGGAGCATATGCAACCCGATTTTCCTTTAATCCTGTGCCCGAATACATCTTTACTGGTATTAAAAATGATGAGCGTACTCAAAGCTAACGGTCATCACTTTGAAAATTTTGATATTTCTATCACCGAATCCCATCAGGCTGCAAAAAAGACCGAACCCGGTACAGCCTTTAGTTTTGCCGACTCATTAAAATTGTCGCGAGATAAGGTTGTTTCAATAAGAAATGCAGACATTCAGGAGCATAAAATTGGAATTCCTCCGGCGTATCTGGACAAACATGCTTACCACAGAATAGAAATAAAAGACGGGAACGATGAGGTTGTGATTGAAACCAAAGTTCTCGGTCACGACTCTTATGCTAAAGGAGTTAAGGCAATTATCGATGCCGTATCAAAACAGCCATTGGAAAACCGGAAATATTCCGTTTTAGAATTGATTGACAAACAACTGTTATAAACAATAAACTATTTGGTTATGAAGAAACTTGAAAAACTATCAGAAAATGCTTACTACACTGCGGTTGAATTAGGTGATCTGAACGATTTGAAGAATTATGCTTTAATTCATCCCGTTAATAAGCAAGTAATCGAAGGTAAAGTGTTTTTAAAAGACGCTACTAAAGCTACAGGAACCGAAATTTCGTTTAACGCTCTCCCACCCCACTCTGAGCAACCTTACTTTCATATTCACCGCAAGAACGAGGAAACCTACATCATTCTAAAAGGTTATGGTTTCTTTCAGGTAGACAATGATTGTTTTTCGATTAAAGAAGGAAGTGTTATCAGAGTTTCGCCACAAGGCAAACGAGGTATTCGTAATGAATCTGAAGAAAGTATGATTTACATGGTAATCCAATCGAAAGAAAACTCGCTGGAAGAGCATACTACCGCCGACGGCGAAAGAATTCCGGTTGAACCGAAATGGAGATAATCACACGCACGACTCTGAACAAATGATTATAACGCGAAAAAGGTCGGAAAGAGCAATCCTTTCCGACCTTTTTTTGTCCTGACAAAGACTGTCAAATCGATTATTCCGACACTTCTATTTTCAAAATCTTATCACCCTGACGGATAGCATCAATCACTTCCAAACCTTCAACCACTTTGCCGAAACATGTATGATTACGATCCAAATGAGACGTGTTATTGCGCGAATGGCAGATAAAAAACTGAGAACCACCTGTATTGCGTCCGGCATGCGCCATCGATAACACACCTCTGTCGTGATATTGATTTCCACCATCAAGTTCACACGAAATAGTGTAGCCTGGACCACCTGCACCGGTTCCTTTAGGACATCCTCCCTGAATCACAAAATCAGGGATCACACGGTGAAAAGTCAATCCATCGTAGAATCCACTGGTAGCCAGTTTAATAAAGTTTGCCACTGTTCCGGGAGCATCCTGCTCATAAAACTCAACATGCATGTCACCTTTTTCAGTAATAATTTTCGCTGTTTTCATTTTTATCTATTTATAATTGTTTTCTAGTTGGGGGTGCAAAGTTCGTGATGTTTTTCGGTTTTTCCAAACAACGAAGATCTTATTCGTTTTATTTAAAGAGCTTTTCTATTATAATTACGTACATATGGTGTATCTTATTCATATAGAAATCAGCATCCGAATACGCTCCGAATGCTGATTTCTATTGATTTAATAACTGTCCAAATATTTGAAACTTTGGAGAACCTGAGAGGAATGATTCTTATTTCTCTTCCAATTCCAAACTTGGCAAGAACAACTTCATGTCTTCGTCCACGCTTCCGATCGGTGCGATTCCAAAGTTTTCAACAAGCACTTTAGCTACATTAGGCGACAGAAAAGCCGGTAATGTTGGTCCGAGATGAATATTCTTCACTCCCAGATAAAGCAAAGCGAGTAATACAATAACCGCCTTTTGCTCGTACCAGGCAATGTTATAAGCTATGGGTAAGTCGTTAATGTCATTGAGTTCAAAAACTTCTTTGAGCTTCAAAGCAATCATTACCAACGAATAACTATCGTTGCATTGTCCTGCATCGAGCACCCGTGGAATGCCACCTATATCGCCTAAGGGCAATTTGTTGTAACGATATTTAGCACAACCGGCGGTCAGAATCACGGTGTCTTTCGGCAATTGTTCGGCAAATTCGGTATAGTAACTACGACCTTTCATCCGACCATCGCAACCGGCCATCACGAAGAACTTACGGATAGCTCCCGATTTTACAGCATCAACCACTTTATCAGCCAAGGCAAATACCTGCGCATGAGCAAATCCACCAACTATTTCGCCTGTTTCTATTTCTGTCGGAGCTCCACACTTTTTAGCATGGGCAATCAGTGCCGAAAAGTCTTTAGGTTGACCGTTTTGTCCTTCTTCAATATGCTTGAAACCGGGGAAACCTGATGAACCGGTAGTATAAACACGGTCGGTATACGTAGCTGTACTTCTTGGTGGAACAATGCAGTTGGTAGTAAAGAGAATCACACCGTTGAAAGTTTCAAAATCAGTCACCTGGCTCCACCATGCGCCGCCGTAGTTACCCACAAAGTGGCTATACTTTTTAAACGCCGGATAATAATTAGCCGGAAGCATTTCACTGTGAGTGTATACGTCAACACCTGTTCCTTCGGTTTGTTTCAGCAATTCTTCCATATCTTTCAGGTCGTGACCGCTGATCAGAATACCCGGATTGCTGCGCACACCCAGATTTACCTTCGTGATTTCAGGATTACCAAACGAAGTGGTATTGGCTTTATCAAGCAATGCCATGACGCTCACGCCATATTTACCCGTTTCGAGTACCAAAGCAGTTAGTTCATCAGCCGAAAGGGCATCATTGGTAGTTGCCACAAGCGCACGCTGAATAAACGGATGTACTTCGGCATCATTGTAACCAAGGTTGTTAGCATGCTCAACATAAGCCGCCATCCCTTTCAGACCATAGATAACCAGTTCGCGAAGTGAGCGAACATCTTCATTTTCGGTAGCCAACACTCCTACTTCTTTGGCTATAAGCTCCATTTCGGCAGACGTAACAGCCGTCCAGGTAAGCAAGTCGGTTTTTTCGAGCTCTACCTTATTCTCCAACAGAGTAGATTTCAGTTGAGCACGGAGTTTAAACCCATCGCGAATGCGATTCACAAACCGTTCGTAATCGAAATTAGCATTGGTGATAGTCATAAACAGACTATCGGTGATAAAGAGATTGGCTTCCTCGTTCTCTATGTTCAACGTACGCAGAGCCTGAGTATAATGAGACAATCCTTTTAATTGATAAATCAGTAAATCCTGTAAAGCAGCTACTTCGGGAGTTTTTCCACAAACTCCCTCAATCTCGCATCCTGTTCCTTTGGATGCTTCCTGGCATTGAAAGCAAAACATGTTCATAATTTATAATGATTAATTGTTACCCCTAACCCCTAAAGGGGAACTGAAGAACCCTCAGTCCTTTAAGGGGAGTTAGAGATGTTAGTATAACTTGATAACTTAATATTGATTATTGTAAAGACTAAAGTAATTTTGTTCCCCTTTAGGGGCTAGGGGTTCTTATGCCCACTCTTCTTTCAGCACATCGCCTCTGGTTCCTATAACAACCAATTTGACAGGAATCTTGCGACCCGCTTCGGCAACGGCTTTTTGTGCCAGTCGGAACAGTCCTCCACAACAAGGGACTTCCATAATTACGACTGTCAATGTATTGATTGATGAATAAACAATCATGTTTTTCAGCTTCTCGACATACATTTCCTGATTTGAGTCGAGTTTGGGACAAGCAATGGCTAGTATTTTACCCGTCAGAAAGCGATTATGAAAATCGGCAAAACTATAGGCCACGCAATCTGCCGCCAACACTACGTCTGCTCCTCTGAAGTATCCCGCTTCCGAATTCAGTAAATGAAGTTGTACCGGCCACTGACGTAGTTGAGACGGCGACTGTACATCAGCCGAAGCCATTTTAAAAGCCTGTGGAGCAGCCGGAGCAAATGACATCTCGCGACTTCCCGGGCAGCCACCACCATGATTGTGTTGCACTGCCGATGCAGGTTTCGAAGCACATCCGGCTCCACCATGATTGTGCACCTGTGCAAAATCCAGTTGAACACCATTAGCTCTCAGGTAGCTCACGCCTTGTTTCAAATATTCTATTTCGCCGTGGTCTTTCAGATGTTTCAGGTGAGCAATGATAGTTTTCTCGCCCTTCGGAATCATGCGCTCAATGGTAGCAATTTCATCGTATGCTTCGGCTTCACGTTCTTCAAGCGTGATAGCTCCTACCGGACAATCGCCAATACAAGCCCCCAAGCCGTCGCAAAACAATTCGCTAACCATACGGGCTTTACCATCTATCATCTGGAGTGCACCTTCATGGCAACCACTCACACAAGCTTCGCATCCATTGCAAAGCTCTTCGTCTATTTTTATTATTGTTCTTTTCATTTGACCCCTAACCCCGTTCGACTGAGCTCACGCCGAAGCCTAAAGGGGAATTAAGTTAGTATTGTTTTATTTCTATAATAGTATTATTCTTTATGTAGAAACTGCGTCTTAAAGCCCCTTTAGGGGTTTGGGGTTTCTTATTTAATCATTGTCAGCAACATTTTAAACTGCTCAACAGCTACTACTGCATGTCGAACATTGGCTGGCATAATAATGCTTTCACCCACGCTTAACTCAAATGTTTTTCCGTCAATGACTATCTCCCCTTTACCATCAAGCACCTGCACAATGGCGTCGTAAGGGGCAGTATGTTCACTCAAAAATTCGCCTTTATCAAAAGCGAACAAGGTTACGTTACCACGTTCATTCCTAATTATAATCTTACTTACCACCGAACCTTCGGCATAAGCCACTTTATCTGTCATGCTGAATTTTTCAGCTGTTGGGAATGCTTTATTTTCCATTATCTTGAGTTTTTTATTGTTTTAATCTGTATGTTTCAACCATTGGTTGAATTAATTATGCGGCAAAAGTATAGCTCACAAAACAATAAATGTGTAACATCTGTTACACTCACAAAATTTGTTTGTATTTTTGTGCATAAATAACTATCAAAATGAGCAAAATAGATCTATCGGCCTGCCCGGTGTGTAGTAAGATTAAAATTGAGAATGAAGAGGCTTTTCTGGAGGACTTAAAATACAGTATTAAAGCTCATCCTAAAAATGAGCTAATTATTAGGCAGGGAGATGTATGCGATGCCCTGTATATGCTTATGCTCGGCTCTGTAAAAACAGAGATGATTACAGATAACGGGAATATTTTGGGTATTGAGATTATAAAAGCTCCCCGACCGTTAGCTCCTGCTTTCCTCTTTTCGGACAATAACCATTTTCCGGTAGATGTAACGTCACTTGAAGAAGTTGAGATAATGAAAATACCTAAGGCTGAAATCTTACGTCTAATGACTACCAATCCGGATTTCATGTCGAGTTTTATGACTCATAATGCCAATCGAACTCAATTTCTGACCAATCGACTCCAACTGCTTTCTATAAAAACCATAAAAGGGAAAATTGCCCATTTTTTACTCGAAAACTCACCCGCAGAAGGGAAACCATTCGAGATTAACCGCAATCAAACCG
>Ga0302286_10003816_pt1 | contig 10082 bp, 8 predicted proteins | sample III_Fen_E2_3_FD_198765 | JGI IMG/M metagenome (GOLD analysis project Ga0302286, IMG submission 198765) | Peat permafrost microbial communities from Stordalen Mire near Abisko, Sweden - III_Fen_E2_3 | ecosystem: Environmental > Terrestrial > Soil > Wetlands > Permafrost | place: Sweden: Abisko...
AAGGGGTGGATGAGCCGTTTGTTATGGAGATGCCAAAGTATCGTTTACCTTCTGTAAGGCTCATTTGGCATACGGTGGTGACGAAGGCAACGATGTATCTTAAAAAAGCGGGAACGTTCATTCTAGGTGCTTCGCTGTTGGTCTGGTTTGCAAGTAATTACCCTAAATATCCTAGCATTGAAGAGAGCTTTTCTCAAAAAATTGAGTTGGCGAGTAGCGATGAAGAAAAAACGACACTGAGCAATGAAAAAGCGCAAGTGCTACTTGAAAAGAGTTTTTTAGGTATGCTGGGTAAATCAACCGATGTTCTGTTTCAACCGATTGGGTTTGACTGGAAAATGACCGTAGCGCTGGAATCGGGTCTGGCGGCTAAAGAGGTTGTCGTCTCAACGCTCGGCGTTCTCTACGCGCTTGGCTCAGATGTGGATGAGGGTAATGAGGGGTTAATCAGTGAGCTTCAAAAACAGATCTCCTTTGCCTCTTCGGTTTCATTTATCATCTTTGTGATGTTCTATTTACCCTGTATGGCAGCTTCGATTGTCTTTATGAAAGAGAGCGGGAGTTATAAATATTTGGCGTATCTGTTTGTCTTTACGACCGTGATTGCGTGGGGATTGGCATTTATTGGGTACCGAGTCGCGTTACTGTTTTAAGGGAAGATGGACTAGTCCATCTTATTCCCAAGAAGGACTTTGTCATTGATTTCTGAGTCATCGTAAGGATCAAGATGGGCATTAATGACCCATTCTCCCTCAGGTATAAGCTGTTTGATCTTCTCTTCGATGCGGTCTCCTGCGTGATGCGCACGCATGAGTGAAATACCTGGGCTAAAAACCAAATGAACGTCAACAAAGTTGGTGTTGGCTGATTTTCGGGTTTTGAGGTAGTGAAAGTCGCTGAGCTCTTTTTCTTCCAAAATAATATTTTTAATACTCTCCACAATCTCTTCTTCCAGTGATGCATCCAGTAAAATATAAACACCATCACGAATGATCTCATAAGCAGAATGGATAATGTAGATGGAAATCACCACACCCATAATGGAGTCGATCAGCTCAAACCCTGTGACTTGAATGAGCACCAAAGAGAGTAAAATGGCGCCATTGCTCAGTACGTCTGTTTTGTAGTGCAGTGCGTCAGACTTGACCACCATGCTTCGTGTTTTTTTAGCGACATAATTTAAAAAAATGACCAAAGCAATGGTAAGTCCTAGCGAAATGACCATAACAATAATAGAACTGCCAAGATGATCTAAGGGTTCTTGGTAGATTGCTTTTTTAATCGCGCTGTAGAAGATGAAAACACCTGAAACGGTAATCACCGTACCTTCGATAACGGCGGCTAATGCTTCGATTTTACCTTTGCCGTAGTTAAATTTTTTACTTGCAGGTTGCTCGGCTTTGGTAATGGCAAAATAGTTAAAGGCGGAGACAATTAAGTCTAAAACAGAGTCAATGGCAGAAGCTAAAACAGCAACGGAACCACTTAAAAGTCCAATGAAAAGCTTGATAATAATCAGAATGGTGGCTGTGCCACTGGATACGACAGTCGCTTTTTTTTGTAAAGTCATTACGCGTCATCTCTCTCTTTATAAATGTTCATGGAAGCACAATGCAAGCTTCCATGTTCGCGAATCAGCACCGAAGACTCGATACCTACGACTTCACGATCAGGAAAACAGCGCTCAAAAATTGCTAAGACTTCAGCATCGTACGCATCTGAATAGGTGGGAACCAGCACCGCATTATTGATCAGAACAAAGTTCATATAGGTGGCGGGAATGCGGTGATTGTTAAAGTATTTCGCTGATGGTAGCGGCAAGGGGAGGAGGTTGAACTCTGTTTTTTGGAGCTCTTTTTCCATCTTTCTCAGCTCTTTATAGTGCTCATCTTTTGTGTCATAACACTTCACGTAGGCAATGGTTTTTTTGTTGATAAAACGTGCCAGTGTGTCGATGTGGGAGTCAGTATCATCGCCCATCAGTGCGCCATGCTCTAAAACAATGAGCTCTTTAAGACCAAAGAGTTCCATCAACGTTTTTTTGATCTTCTTTTTGGAAAGGTGCGCATTTCGGTTCTCTTCAAAAAGGCAATATGCCGTTGACAGCATTACCCCATGGCCGTTACTGTCGATGCTTCCGCCCTCCAGTACAAAGTCCAAACTCTTGAGTTTGCCTTCTAAATACCCCTCATCAAAAAGTTGCTGGGTGATGGTGTTGTCTAAATTGGCTTCAAATTTATTGCCCCATGCGTTAAAGATGAAGTCATACGTGCGGCGTTTGTGGTTTTTATAGATATTGATGCCACCAAAGTCACGTATCCATGTGTCGTTCGTTGGCATTTGAATCAGTTCGATATTTTGTAAATTTGGCAAGGCATTTGCCAGTGTTGTTTTATCTTCGCAAATGACCATACACTTTTGAAAACGTGCAATGGTCGCGATAAAAGTAAGATAGGTTTGATGAATCGCATCAATCGAGTGTGCCCAGTCGCTTTCTTTAGGAGGAAAAACGACGATAAGTGCTTCTTGCTCTTCCCATTCGGCAGGTATTCGGATTTTCATTGTGTCACTCCCCGTAGCGTATGTTGATGCTAAATTATACCAAAAATGGCTTGTATCTCCTTTTTTGGGGAGAATGTAGGTAAAATAGCCTCTATTAGCTTTACATGTAAAGGATTTTTTTGCTGCAAAAACGAAAAGACACTAAAAGCATCAACCAGATCAATTTCATGGCGATTCTTTTTGCAGGTATCTTTGCCTTTATCTCTGCGTGTCTGGTCATTGTGAATGAGTATGTAGAGTTTCAAAAAGAGATCAAACTTATCGAAGAGAGCTATATTCAAACACAGCAAAAAAGTGCAGAAGCCCAACTTCTTCTCCTTCACAACATTACACAGTACCGTTTTTCGCAGAGTCAATCGCTCTCAAAAGAGCAAATCTATCAAAAACTCAAAGAAGATTTAAACGCACTTTTACCTCAAAGTGATGGGCAGAATTATCTTTTTTTACAACATCTTACAGGAGCAATGTTGTATCGTACGGCGGAACAGTCTGTGGAAGATGCGGGCAAAGATATTGTCGTTACAGAGCTGTTTTCACCTTTGGAGCTCATTTTGGGCAGTGGTGTGAGTACCCATACGATTGAAGATGTTTTAGCGGAAAAGAAAAAAGCGTATCAAGATAAAATTATCAATTTTGTCCTAAAAATTTACATGTTAACCCTCTTTTTATACTTGGTAAGCACGGTGGAGTATCGCTATGTGAGCGACATTATGAAGCGTGAAATTCGTTTTATTGTTTATTCGTTTAAAAAAGCCTCGCAGAGTTATGAATTCATCGATATGGAAAAAATAAAGTTTCAGGAATTTCAAGAGATCGTCACGCATGCGAATGTCATGATCGAAGAGATCAAAGAGAAAAACAGCGCCCTTGTTGGGTTGAACAGCAACCTTGAAGGGATTGTGGAGCAAAAGACGGAGGAGCTTAAACGCTCGGTTGATTTTGCAAAAGATCTCCTTGAAAAACAAGATCAGTTTGTTAAAAATGCGATTCATGAGATCAACACGCCACTCTCGATTATTTTGATGAATATTGATCTTTACAATCTCAAATTTGAAAAGAATCCCTATCTGCTCAAAATCGAAGCGGCGGTCAAGGTGCTCGATAACATCTATGAAGATTTGGCGTATGTGGTCAAAAAAGACAGAGTTGTGTATGAAAAAAGCATGATTGATTTTTCCAAGTTCTTAAACGAGCGCGTGGAGTACTTTGAAGATGTCGCACAAGGAAACAAACTGCACATTAGTACGAACATTGTGGCGGATTTATTTATACTCTTTAATGAGACCGAATTGCAGCGCATTTGCGACAACAATCTCTCCAATGCCATCAAATACAGTTATGAAAATCAGCCTTTACATGTAAAACTTTTGGAGGGTGATAACGAGGTTGTTTTTGAGATTGAAAACAGCGGTGAAACGATCAAATCACCCGAGCAACTCTTCAATCGTTACTACAGGGAAGATGAGGCACGCGGCGGATTTGGGTTAGGGCTGAATATCGTCAAAGAGATCTGCGATGCAAATGCGGTTGCTATTGAAGTGCATTCGGATGCGTTTAAAACACGTTTTCGCTACCGCTTTGTGAAAGGATAAACGATGAAAATTTTACTGTTGGAAGATGAGCTGATGCTGAGAAGCTCTATCGAAGAGTACTTAGAAGCGCTTGGGCACAAAGTGATCGCTTTTGGCAACGGCGAAGAGGCGTATGAAGCGATTAAGCAAGATGCGTTTGATCTTTTGCTCTTGGATATTAATATTCCAAAGATGAATGGGCTGAGTCTGCTTAAAGCGCTTAATGAGATCGAACATGCGTTTCCCACCATTTTCATCAGTGCCAATGTGGACATCGATGATATTAGCAGAGCCTTTGAGCTTGGAGCGTCTGATTATCTTAAAAAGCCATTTCATCTTAAAGAGTTAGGCATTCGCATCGATAAAATTAAAAAAGAGTATGAGATTAAAAACCTCAAACACATCATCCTAAGCTCCAAATATGTCTTCTCAAAAGAGGAGCAGATGCTCTTTTACAACAACAATGTGCAAGTCCTTACAAAAAAACAGTTACAAATAGTGACACTTTTGTGCGAGAGTATGGGGGTGGTTGTTGACTTTGAAAAATTCCGTACCTATGTTTGGAATGATGAACCTATCGATAATGCCTCTATTAGGGCTGAAATAAGCCGTTTTCGTAAGTTGCTTAAAGAAGATTTTATTATCAATCTCAAAGGCGTTGGCTATAAGATTGAGAAGTATTTTCCCGAGAAAAACCGCTAGAAGTTACTTAATTACACATATTATTTAGAAAAAAACCTCCAATAGTTCAAAAATCAAAAATGCTACGGTAATGCTACGTTACTTCTTTACAATGACATCATAGCTACCACATCAAAAAGAAGGAGCATTTATGAGTCAGAACATCTACGACAGAGTCCAGGCCAATCCAAAATTCGCCGAGCTTGTAAAAAAAAGAAGTAGTTTTGCTTGGAAACTAGCGATTATCATGCTGGTTGTCTACTACTCCTTTATCCTTGTAATTGCTTTTTCTCCTGCAACATTTGCCATCAAATTAGGAGAAGGCGTTACCACAGTTGGTATTCCTGTTGGATTAGGCGTTATTATCATCGCTTTTGTTCTTACGGGTATTTATACTCAAAGAGCCAATGGTGAATTTGATGATTTAACCAACCAAATCAAAGAAGAAGCAAGGAGCGAAAAATGAAATGGGGTTTACTACTTTTAACATTAAGTAATTTCGCTTTTGCAGCGGATGCTCAGTTTAGCGGAAAACGAGACTTAAACGTTTCTGCGATTGCTATGTTTATAATCTTTGTACTTGCAACGCTTGGTATCACATACTGGGCTGCCAAACGAACGAAAACAGCCAAAGATTTTTATACTGCAGGCGGAGGCATCACAGGATTTCAAAACGGTTTAGCCATCGCAGGTGATTATATGTCTGCCGCATCGTTTTTAGGAATTTCGGGATTGGTTTATCTGAAAGGATTTGATGGACTTATTTATTCTATTGGGTTCTTAGTCGGTTGGCCGATCATTCTTTTCTTGGTGGCAGAACAGCTTCGAAACTTAGGTAAATACACCTTTAGCGATGTTGCATCGTATCGCTTACAACAGACACCGATTCGTATTTTAGCTGCACTTGGTTCATTGGCAACCGTTGCACTCTATTTGATCGCTCAAATGGTGGGTGCGGGACAGTTGATTCAGATCTTATTTGGACTTGATTATGAGTACGCGGTCATTATGGTCGGTATCTTGATGATTTTATATGTTACATTTGGTGGCATGTTAGCAACAACATGGGTTCAGATTATCAAAGCCGTATTACTCCTATCCGGTGCATCATTCATGGCAATCATGATTATGTACAAAGTAGGATTTAGCTTTGAAACACTCTTTTCTCAAGCCGTTGCTGCGAAGAAAAGTGTCTCTATTATGGCGCCTGGTGGTCTTGTCAGCGACCCTATCTCAGCGATCAGTCTGGGAATTGCTTTGATGTTTGGAACCGCGGGACTTCCGCATATCTTGATGCGTTTCTTCACCGTAAGCGATGCAAAAGAGGCGCGTAAGTCTGTCTTCTTCGCAACAGGCTTTATCGGTTATTTTTATATTTTAACATTCATCATAGGTTTTGGTGCTATCGTATTATTAACCAATGATCCAACCTACCTTGATCCTGTTAAAGGCGGCATCATTGGTGGCGGTAACATGTCTGCGATTCATACCGCACATGCGATTGGTGGAAATCTATTCCTAGGATTTATCTCAGCGGTTGCTTTTGCAACAATTTTAGCGGTTGTCTCTGGACTTACCCTTGCAGGAGCAAGTGCGGTCAGCCATGATCTTTATGCAAACGTTGTTGCCAGAGGTCGCGTGGATGAAATGACAGAGATGAGAGTTTCTAAATATGCGACGATTGCGCTTGGTATCGTAGCGATTATCTTAGGTATTGCGTTTGAGAAACAGAACATTGCGTTCATGGTTGGCTTGGCGTTTGCGATTGCGGCGAGTGCGAACTTCCCAATTCTCTTCCTCTCCATGTTCTGGAGAAAGCTGACAACCAGAGGTGCCGTATATGGCGGTAGTTTAGGTCTGTTTACAGCGATTGTCTTGGTTATATTAAGTAAAGCAGTTTGGGTTGATGTTTTGGGCTATAAAACAGCCATCTATGCTTATGGCAATCCAGCCATTTTTTCTATGAGTGTTGCTTTCCTAGGCATTTGGATCATCTCCTTAATGGATAAGAGTGAAAATGCCGCTAAAGAGATTGCAGCGTATGACCACCAGTATATTCGAAGTCAAACGGGTATTGGATCTGAAGGTGCTAGTCACTAAATGATAAGCCTTGCAAGAGGTAAACGTTAGAGCATGTCTCTTGTTTTTGCGCATGACGCAGCGTAGCCTCTTTGGAAAAGCCAAAGAGGCGTTATTTTAAATCTATACTAAAGGATCGTAACCATGTCACAACTTTTTGAACCAAGTAGAGCTTTAAGTAAAGAAGCCAGAATTAAAAATATGTGCGAATACAAAGAGCTCTGCATTCAAGCGGATGAGGATTTTGAAGGCTATTGGGATAAACTTGCACGCGAAAAAATCGAGTGGTTTAAGCCTTACGATAGAGTCTTAAATGAGGATAACGCTCCTTTTTATAAATGGTTCGAAGGTGGCAAATTAAACGTTACGCATCAGTGTTTAGGACGGCATTTAAAAACGCGCAAAAACAAAGCAGCGATTATTTGGGAAGGCGAGGATGGCAAGCGTCGCATTATCACCTATCTTCAACTTTTCTACCGTGTTAATCGCTTAGCAAACTTAATGCGCAATCGTTTTGGCATTAAAAAGGGCGATCGTGTTGTTCTGTACATGCCTATGATCCCAGAGGCGGCATTTGCAATGCTTGCATGTGCAAAAATCGGAGCGATTCACTCGGTTGTTTTTGGTGGATTTTCGGCGGAAGCATTGCGTGATCGTGTTCAAGATGCTCAGGCAAAATTGGTTATTACCGCCGATGGTGCATTTCGTCGTGGTAAACCGTATATGTTAAAACCCGTTGTCGATGAAGCACTGAGTGTTGGGTGTGAGTGTTGTGAAAAAGTATTGATTGTTCAGCGAAACTTTGAAGACATTGACTACGTTCCAGGCCGTGACTATGTTTACAATGAGATCATCATGAACGAATCTCAGTACTGCGATCCTGAATGGATGGACTCTGAAGACCCGCTCTTCTTACTGTATACGTCAGGCAGTACGGGCAAGCCAAAAGGCGTGCAACACAGCAGTGCGGGTTACATTTTATGGGCACAGTACACGATGGAGCATGTTTTTGATGTTAAAGAGAACGACACGTTTTGGTGTACGGCGGATGTGGGGTGGATTACGGGGCATACGTACATCGTTTATGGACCACTGGCAATGGGTGCTACAACGATCATGTACGAAGGTGTTCCAACGTTCCCTGATGTTGGTAGATGGTGGCATATGATTGAAGAACACCGTGTCAATCAGTTTTATACGGCACCAACAGCAATTCGTTTGCTTCACAAAGAAGGGGCAGATGCGCCATCACGTTACGATCTAAGTTCTCTTAAAGTGCTTGGAACCGTTGGTGAGCCTATCAATCCAGATGCGTGGACATGGTACTATGAGCAAATTGGCGGTGGCAACTGTCCGATTGTCGATACATGGTGGCAAACAGAGACGGGTGGGCATATGATTACGCCACTTCCGGGTGCTACACCGATTAAACCAGGCAGTGCGACATTCCCACTTCCGGGCATCAAAGCGGAGATTATTGACGAGCACGGCAATCCTACCCCTCAGGGTGAAAAGGGATTTTTGTGTATCACCAAGCCTTGGCCTTCGATGATTCGCAATATTTGGGGTGATAGTGAGCGATTTGTGAAGTCTTATTTTGGTGATTGTAAAAAAGATGGTAAACCTGTTTACTTCTCAGGTGATGGTGCGATGTACGATGAAGATGGTTACATTGTCATTACAGGACGAACAGACGACGTTATCAACGTTTCCGGTCATAGAATAGGAACGGCTGAGATCGAAGCGGTTCTTGGTAACCACGAAAACGTTGCGGAAGTGGCGGTTGTCGGCAGACCTGATCCGATTAAAGGGGAGGGTATTTTTGCTTACATCGTCATCAAAGGTGCCGATAGCATGAGCGAAGAGGTTTATATGATCCAAGATCTGAATAAGCTCATCGTCAAAGAGATCGGTAGTTTTGCGAAACTCGATGCGATTCGCTTCGTTCCGGGGCTTCCAAAAACAAGAAGTGGAAAGATTATGCGAAGAATCCTTCGCTCTATTGCGAAAAAAGAGCCAATTACCCAAGATATCTCAACACTTGAAGATCCAAGCATCGTTGAGAAAATCCAAAATCTCATCGAATTTTAACGCTCCAACGCGGTTACATGTCAATGTGTAACCGCTCCTTCTTCTTCCCCCTGCAAAGTAAAAATTTTTAGTTAAAATGTTATGATGCTCAAACAAATTACTATCCATTAGAGGAACATGACATCATGGCATTGCATATTATCAACCAACCACACGATCAAACCAAAGCTGTTAACGATACCCTTCGTTACCCAAACCTAGAGAAGATTATAAGCGTACCTTTAGGCATCGGAGAGTTTTACGAAGCGTGCAAAGATTATCCTATTTTGTTCGCTAAAAACAAAGAAGGACATTGGCTTGCCATCGCACTCCTTGGGTATAACGATAAGAACGTCTATTTGGATGAAAATCACAGCTTTAAAAAAGGGAAATACCTTCCCGCTTTTTTGAGACGTTACCCATTTGTTTTGACGCAAGATGAAGGCAAAGAGAGCTTCTCTTTAGGCATCGAAGAGGAGGCTTTGGAAGAGTTGAATGCATCCAATCAACAAAGAGCACTCTTTAAAGAGGATAAATCACCCAGCGATTTAACCAACAGCACGTTGGATTTTCTGGTTCGTTTTCAAGGTGAGTTGCAAGCAAGTAGCGCTTTCATTAAAGAGTTAGAAACGTGGGAACTTTTGGTTGAGAAAAGTGCAAATGTCGTTGATGACGAGGGAAAATCACATACGATTAATGGATTTTTCACGATCAATGAAGAAAAAATGGCGCATTTAAGTGAGAAGAGAAAACTCGACATCTACAAAAAAGGTGCGACTCCTTTTATGACTGCGCATCTTATCTCGTTGAGCAATATTAGACGATTGGGCTGGTAGGCTTTTTAATCTTAAAAGCGTTTACATGTAAAGTTTTCAATGTTACATGTAAACGCAAATCTCCTTCTAATGAGGCTCAACTTCACTGCTAAAAGCGGATGAAACGCCTTGTGTGGCAAATCGAACTCCCATATCAAAAGCTTTTTCGCAATCTATGGGGAAGACTTCTTTACGCCTTTGTGCTTTGTGCGGTTCACTAAAGGCGGTTACTTCGTATTTGGAGTAGTCTTTAAACTGATAAGTATCGGTGACGTAGAGTGCTTCAGAAGAGCCAAAAATGCTG
>Ga0302286_10003817_pt1 | contig 10081 bp, 8 predicted proteins | sample III_Fen_E2_3_FD_198765 | JGI IMG/M metagenome (GOLD analysis project Ga0302286, IMG submission 198765) | Peat permafrost microbial communities from Stordalen Mire near Abisko, Sweden - III_Fen_E2_3 | ecosystem: Environmental > Terrestrial > Soil > Wetlands > Permafrost | place: Sweden: Abisko...
AACAGTTTTGTGGCGGGTCCACAAGGTGAAATCATTACACAAGCTTCGAATAATCTGGATGAAAATTTGGTTGTTGATATAGATTTATCGAGAACAGAAACTGTTCGTCGCATGTGGCCTTTCTTCCGCGACAGACGTATTGATGCTTTTGGTGATATAACTAAAAGATGGAGAGAAGAATAAACTTCTACATTTTTTAGATTTCGAGTTTAATTTTTCGCTATAAATAAAATGCGGTGTTCTAATGTATTCTATACATCCGAACACCGCATTACTTATAAGTATAGTAGACTAAAAACTAGGCATTTTTATTAAACTGTCATCCATTTGTTGCTCTGTATTACGCTTTTGTTTATCCACAATTTTTCCAACTTTAAAGTTGTAACTATATATCACCACAAAAGCTGCTTTTGTATTCATGTACATTTCTGTTCGTTGATAAACAGAACTGTTCTGTAGCGTCGAAGTACTATCAAAAAACTTACTAGCAAAAGGATTATACGACAGAATTGTCAAAGTACTGTTATTCTTGAATTGTTTAATAACACCTGCAAGATAAATTGGTGACATTTGCGTTTTCGTTTGTCCGTCCAACACCTGGCCACTCAATTGTAGCATTGTAATACCCATCAGACTCAATGGTAATGGGCACATTACAACTGAATTCCAGCTCCAGCTACGTTGATTGGTTGCACTTATCTGTTCTAAGTACTTATCGATGTGATTGAACGAATACCTAAAATTAGAGTTGAATATGACCTTTCCTATTTGTGAACTTACTGACAGACCGGCTCCGGCTTCGTAACCATTAGATACATTTGTGGGAGTTCTTTCAAATACATGCGTAGTGCTATTTTGACTTAATATTGTTTGAATAAGCCCTGTTTTATTTTCAAAGAACAACTGAGGAGCCACATTTATTGCTGCTTTATTTATAGTCACTTTTGTATTATAGGTAAATTGGAAATTATCCCTGTAAGCAGGCTTTAAATTGGGATTACCCATACTGATAGTTTGACTGTCAACCTGACTTACAAATGGATTCAATTGTCCGGCAGAAGGTCTTATTACCCTTCTTGAATAAGCAAGTTTTACACTATTGATAGCATCAATTTTAAACGACACATTGGCATAAGGTAGGGGTGAGAAATAATTGCTTTGACCCGTAGAATTAATAACTACATGCGAATTTTCGAATCTAGATCCAATCTTTATACTTCCCTTTTTGAAATTTCTCGATAGTTCGGCATAAGCTCCCAGTCTTAGATCAGAATAGTTTAAATTGGTACTTCTTTGCGAGAGTGTACTTGAATTGTCAATGCCGTATTTATTGAAATTAGTACTTATACCTGCATTAAAGAAATAGACACTATCAAATGGCAAAGTATAGTTAGACTGACCTGTAAGGGTTTGCGTATTCGTCTTACTCTTTTCATTGAGCCACGGACTACGATATGTTTCAACCATATCCAATGGATTATAACTTGCATTCTGGAAATCGGTTGACGATTCGTTATTCAAACTATTATAATAAGTCAACTCCACTTCATAGCCATGCTGAGTTTTCTTATCGAACTTATGTTTGTAATAAAGCGACGATGTTAGTCCGTTACTATTTGTTTTTGAATTACTAAGCGTTCTGGAAACATTATTGAGTATTCCATTTGAGCTATTGTTACTCAAAGCATCGCTATTGGTCTTAGAAACATTATCATTGTACGAAAGATTAAAGCTCAAATTATTCAACTCGTTAGGGTCATAAATCAAACCTACATTTACGTTCTTGTTGTTGCCTTTCATTGCCTGATTGCTTTTTCTTTGCAGTTCGGTTACTCCGGCAAATCTACTCATATCTGAATTAATATCAAAATTTTGAAACATACCGTTGGCAGCGGCATAATATGATATTTTTTCCAATCCATAATCCAAACTAGCATTTACCCTACCCATATACGTATCAGAACTTAGTGGCAAAGCCATTACATTTACCATTCCCTTTAGTCCATAGCGCATAGCAGGATTAGTTACAATATTGATAACTGCATCCACTTCGGCATCGTACTTCCCTGATGGACTGGTAATAACTTCCATCTTACTAATTTGAGATGGATGTAACTTCTTTAGGTATTCTTTACTGCGAGTTATTCCGTCAACTTCTATTTTAATATTCGATTTTCCATTAACGGTAATATCTTCATTCAAATAGTCAACTTGAATTGCAGGAACTTTCCTTAGCACATCAAGCCCATCAGTAGAAGTCTTTTTTATCCCTTCTGGTATTCCATAAATGGTTCTATCGCCCAGTTCGGTAACTTTTACAGTGGTTCCATTTATCACAACTTCTTTCATGCTAAATGACCTCGGGTCTAAAGCTATAGAACCTATATTATTAATCATGCCTTTCCTTTTAGGCACAGGCAATAATGTGGTTTTGTATGCTAAATACTTTATCCTTAAACAGTACGTTTTTGTGGTATCTGCTTTATACAACATGAAAAGTCCTGCGGAATTTGTTTTTGACGTTTCAACCGTGTTACTATCCGGCAACTGTACTAATTCAACACTAGCTCCATCAACAGGCTTGACGGTTTCTTTATCTACCATAGTTCCTGTTATCACTTGTCTGGCACTGACATTTAAAGCCGCCAAACAGAATAATACTATAATAATTTTTTTCATCTTTTCTATACCCTATTAACTAACTAATCTTTTTGTTTATTTCGACATATTTATTTCCAACTGAGAATCCATCTTAACCGACAGTTTCATTTAGTTGCCGTTATTCTTCACAGTTACTTTTCCTTCAATATACCCTTTTGATGTACTTAAATATAAATATCATCTGCTCATTAGATTGAAAATAAGCTTTTAGTTTGCATACTCATTTAAATCAAGTATCTCTTTATGCAATTGGTCAATTTTTTCTTTACGTCTCTTATACTGCTTAATACCCCAAAACAGCGCGACAATAAAAAGAGCTGACATATACAGAATGGTATGCGTATCAAATCTAAAACTTTTCCAGGCAATCAATAGTACACCTGAAAAAAGAATCGGATAACTCATTATATCATATTTTAGTCTATTTGCGTAAATACTCTTGAAGATATAGACTTTCTTTGACGACTCAATAATTGAGTCATTACTTACATCCACGTCTTTTAATATCATAAAGCTTTTGAATTCTACATAACACAAATAAACAATTGTAATTAATGTAAGGAAACAACCAATTATAAATTTAAAATCTATATTTTCAATTTTCCAGCAATCATGTAAAGCAACTAATATTATAATAGGAGTTGCAATTAAAGCATAAAGACTTCGATATTTCATCCAGTTTATTTTTTTCTGAGGTTTTTTTGAAAGTGTATCCATAATGAGTTTTTTATTGAGTTTTTCGAGATTGTCAAGTTTACTATCGTAGTTCTGCCAAATTGCTTTTAATTCTTCTATTTCCATGATTTCAAAATTTAATTGTTAGATACAAAATCTTTAAGTTTTAGTTTAATCCGACTGATTTTAGTAGCTACATTTGTTTTAGTCAAACCTACAATTTCAGCTATTTCGTCATATGAAGTGTCATCCAGAAACAACATGATAATTGCTTTATCTATTTTTCCCAGCGTGTCAATTGCTTTATATAACTGCTCATACAATTCGTCAGTTGCATGATCGGTTTCATTTGTCATGTCGGGAATCCAGTTTGTATATTCAATTCTTTTGGATTGTTTTGAGTAATCGCGAAACCAAGTGATAGCCGTATTCAATGATACCCGATAAACCCAGGTGCTGACTTTCGATTTTTGCTGAAAATTGGGATAGGCCATCCATAAGTTTGAAATAATGTCCTGAAACAAATCCTGCATATCATCCGCATTGTCGCAATATAAATGGCTGACTTTATAAATCAACTTTTTGTTGTCCTCTATAATTTTTATAAAGTCAGTTTGCAGTTTATTGTTATCCATTCAGAGGGTTTTAATTTTAAAGTATTAGTCGAAAAAGGGCCTCGAAAATCACATAAAGGTGAAATTATTTTTGGAAGAGATAATTATTATAAGAAATCAAAGAGTTCAATGTGTATAACCCCCAACTTAGTTGGGGGTTATACACATTGAACTACCGGACATCTAATAATTATTGAACCAACCGTAATCAAGCTGAAAGGTACCGGAATTTTGATAATCCTTATTTAATCATCGACCTTTAATATCCAGATAACTCTTCAGAGCTTCTACATATTCTTCAAATGCATTCACTCCTTTTTCTGTTATTTTGCAGACTGTACGTGTTCTTTTACCTAAAAATCCTTTGCTCACTTCAATGTATCCGGCTTCACTTAGTTTCTCTATCTGAACACTGATATTTCCAGCCGTTGCACCTGTCTTTTCTCGAATATACACAAAGTCGGCTTCCTCCACCGAAATAAGTATAGACATGATACGCAGCCGAAGTTCGGAATGAAGCAACGGATTGAGTTCCTTAAACATGTCTTTTCCTCCCACTATAATTCAGGATATGACCGGGAACAACCATCATCATCAAATAAATTACTCCGTAGACAAGTATTTGCCCATTTCCGTCAATAATAAAAGGTAATGCACAACTTGCCATTCCAATAAAACCACTTATAATGACAGGTTTAAATTTAATAGTAAGACCTGTCAAAGTCGTTCCAATTCCCATAAGCAAAAGCATCAGGGGCAGTACGGGGAAACGAACAAGAAATGCACCTACACCAGCTATAAATGAAGCAATACCAATTACCATCCAGATATTCCGCATGACTCGATCAATAAAATTCATTGCATGTCCGGCACGCTTTGCTTTACTTTGTTTAGAAACAGCCATTCCGATAGAACCAATCACCGGAATAAGAAACCAAAGAAAATGATAATGATAATCGCCGGTAGCATTAATAAAAAAGTAGACCATTAGTGATACAAAGAAAGTGGTATAACCCCAAATAAGAAATGGTATTCCATTTGCGTCTTCTAACTTCCGGCGGGAATTCCTAATCATTTGAGAAATTAGTTCTAAACTAGCTTCCTCATTCAAGTTTTTTTCTTCCATAATGAAATTGTATTTAAATTATTTTTGTTTGACGAATTAAATTCTCCGCAAATATAAATCGGTTTATAATATAAACCAAACAATATTATAAATACAATTAAACAATTAAGAATAATTAAGTGTATTGGAATTAAAATCAGTAATTCACCTCTACCTAACCTCAGAATCTAACTTTTCACCCCAAATCCATTTTCATACTTATATTTAAAGAAAAAAGGATGCCCTTTAGGGACATCCTCTTGTAATTATAGTAGTATAAATCTTATTAAGCTTTATCACTCATCTTCATCATCCCCATCATTTGGTTGATTGTTTTAGTCATACCATCGGTAGAGCCATCCAGGAAGATAACATTACCCTTGCCAGTTTCTCCAAAGTGTTTGATAGCTTCTGTCCACATACTGAAAAGCAGGAACGAAGCATCTAGGTCGGCATCGGTCATTTCTTTAGCAGCCTGCGCCATACCTTTGGCCACTTCTTCGCGGAACAATGCAATACCTTGTCCACGTTGTTGAGCTGCTTCCTTTTCAGCCAACGCGGAAATTTTAATCGCATTTCCTTCAGCTTCGGCAGCTTTAGTTTTGGTAATCAGCAAAGCTTGTCCTTCGTTTTCGGCGGCGGCTTTCAAGTTGTTAGAAGCTACCACGCGCGACATGGATTTGATGATCTCTTCGTCAAATGTTATGTCGTTCAACTGAATATCAATCATGTGATAACCCCATTGCTCCAACGTATCATCAAGGTGTTTCTTTACTTCTTGAATAATTTCAGTACGAAGGCTCAAAATTTCAGCTTGTTTCTTTGTAGCCACAAAACTACGAATGGTACCTTCGATGGTACGAATCAAAGCTTGCATAAAGTTACGATCATCTACAAACTTAAACGCCACATTTTTAATTGTTTCATCGGCTTGATTAAAAACAGCGTACAGCAACATGGCTTTAAAATACACATTGGCCTGATCTTGCGTTACCGCCTGAAATTCAAGCTCCACAGAGCGATTTTGAATACTAATACGTTTATGAACAAATTCAATAAACGGAATTTTGAAGTTCAAACCCGGAGGCATTATACGACGATATTTACCAAACACCGTGATAACAGCCACGCTACCCTGATTAACTGTAACAAAACCAGCTGCAATAATTACCAGAACTACCGCTCCGATAATGAAATAAGGAATTGATTCCATTTGATTTAAAAGTTTAAATAGTTGGTATTATAATTCTTTGAAAAAATGCTCAACAATTATTGAAATTCTCACCCGACAAATATACATATTATATTGATACAATTAACGGTTTTATCAAAATTAGATTAACTTTATCCGGAAATGCAGAATAAAAAACTGAACTTACAAAACAATAAAGCAAAAGCAGCCTTCAGAATATAAATCTGAAAGCTGCTTCTGTTATTTTTTCGATACAAGTAATAGCGCTTCATGCTAAAACTTCATTTTACAACCTTACATTAAACCCAGTATTGAAATAAATGCCCGGCATTGGATATCCATAGTTTATCTCATATTTCTGATTCAGTAGATTATTTCCTGCAACAAAAAGCTCAAGAGACTTTATTGGCTTAGCAGATAACCGAGCATTCAGCAGGTTATAATTAAGCGTTTTGGTGATCAACTGATTTTGTGAAGTTACAATGGATGTATAGAGCTTTTCGATATATTGCGACGATACATTCAGCGTCCATATCTTGTAGGTGTAATTTACATTGATATTAAATTGTTGGCGCGGTGCAGCCAGTACCGGCTTCTCTAAATTCAGATAACTGTAATTTACATTGAGATATAGATTCTTGGTCAGAAAATACTTTGCAGAGAATTCAAGTCCTTTGTTCGTGAAGGCTCCCAGATTTTTACGGGTCATTACAGGCGGCACACCCGGAGTAACTTCAATAAGATTCGTACCTTTAATCAAATAAGCTGTAAAATCGAACTGAAGGCGGTTTTCTAATGCCGATTGTAACCAACTGACTTCGTAATTCATCATACGCTCCGGTTTTAAATCAGGGTTAGGTGCATAGAGGTACATCTCCATAATAGTAGGACTTCTGAAACCTTTAGAAACAGAGGTTTTTATCGTTGTGTACAAAGACGGATTATACGTCAATCCGGCAAAAGGGATAAGTTCTGTACCATATTTGGAGTTATGTTCCAAACGTAAGCCAGCACTCAGACTAACATTATCGAGCAAAGCCTGCTGAGCATACGCATAAACCGCCGACTCGTTTACGGTAATCAACGAGTCTTTAACGGCAGTTTGGTTTACCTTTCCGCCATATTGCTTAATATCTGTACCTACGGTAATAGTATTTCCAGTAAATAGTTTAAGCGTTTGATAAAACATCAATCCACTGTTATGGTCGGTAGAATGAAAACCATCCGATAAATCGTGTGTTCCGAAGTTGTGGTATAATTTAAAAGCTCCTTCCAACTTATCATTTTTATTTTCGAGCGAAACAGAGGTTTTGCCACGTGTAATATCAATATTGAATGGTGCCGGTGCGGCGTAAATGGAGCCATTATCATTTCCATTAAATTTTGCGATGCTGAAATCGGCAGTCAACTCTAAATGCTTACTCAGTACATAGCCCACTTTCGTATAGCCGTTGGTAATATTAAAGTCCGTGTTGGCACGTATCCCATCGGTCTGGTCGTGATTTACCGACGCAAAGACACTTAGCTGATCTTTTTTATAGCCGATTGTTCCGTAATATTTCTGTGTATCGAACGAACCGAAGGCAGCACCCAGATTAATTTTGAGTCCGTCTTCACGTTGCTTTTTCGTGATGATATTAATTGCACCTCCCATAGCGTTAGATCCATACAGAATCGATGCCGAACCACGAATAACTTCCACCTTTTCCACATCCGAAGCCACATAAGCGTCGGCAAGCGGATGCCCGAAAATACCCTGGTACTGAGGATGACCATCAATCAGCATCAAGATTTCCGTGTTGGGAGAACCACTCACACCACGCATGCTGACAGCACCCGAACCACCGGTAGAAACACCAAAGCCCAATACATTGCGCTCGGTAACAAAAATACCCGGGACGTACGTATTCAGCGCAGGCAATATATTGATCTGACCGCTGTTTTCAATGTCTTTTCGTGAAACCTGCGATACAGACAGCGGAACCAGCTTTCGGGATATTTCTATTTTCGAACCGGTAACAACTACATCATCGAGTTTTACACTATCATTGATTGCCGACTGTGAATAGGAAAATTGAAAAGCAAAAAGAAACGAAGCCAGCACAAGGAGAATTTTCTTATCGTTTGAGATACGCATAGACATATTATTTGTGATTATGTATTACTAAGATATTTTTCTGCAAAAATACCCAAATATTATTACCGCACAACATACAAAAAAGTGTCTAAAACCAATAAAACGACACAGATGTAGTTTTATACGGTTTTTACGATTTTTTTTTGTCATTTTAATGTAAAACAGTAATAAATTTGTAGATTATTATTACAAAGTGATTTGGATTTAGCCGCTTTTTTTGTAATTTTGTGTCCTTAATAAAAAAAATCTATCAAAATGAATAAAATTATCAGTAAGGAGTATTTCTCTGCCAACGTTATTAAGTTTGAGGTGGAAGCTCCGTTAATTGCCAAGTCGCGTAAGGCCGGCCACTTTGTTATGGTAAAAGTGGGTTTGAAAGGCGAGCGCATTCCGTTAACTATAGCAGATGCAGACCTGCAGAAAGGGACAATAACCTTGGTTGTACAACGAATGGGTGTTTCTTCTACTAAGCTTTGCGCGCTGGAAGAAGGCGAATACATTACTGATATGGTAGGTCCGCTGGGTAAAGCTACTCACATTGAAAACTTCGGAACTGTGATATGTGCTTGTGGTGGTGTAGGTACAGCACCCATGATGCCTATTGTTGCTGCATTGAAAGCAGCCGGCAACAAAGTCATTACCGTGTTGGCAGCCCGCACTAAAGACCTGATTATTCTGGAAGAACAAATGCGCGTTAACTCCGACGAAGTAATCGTAATGACAGACGATGGTTCGTACGGAACCAAAGGATTGGTTACGAACGGTATTGAGTCGGTAATAAACCGCGAAAAAGTAGATTTATGCGTGACTATCGGTCCGGCTATCATGATGAAATTCGTAAGTATGTTGACAAAAAAATACGAAGTGCCAACTCTTGCTTCGTTGAACACCATTATGGTGGACGGAACAGGAATGTGTGGAGCTTGCCGCGTAAGTATAGGTGGAAAAACAAAATTTGTATGCGTTGACGGACCTGAGTTCGATGCTCATCAGGTTGACTTCGATGAAATGTTGATGCGTTTGGGTGGATACAGAGATATCGAACGCGAAGAAATGAAAGAATTTGAAGCTACACAGAATCAATAAGACTTCTTACTCTCCTGAAGACGCTGTCAGGTGCAAGCACGCTGACAGGTCTTATAACACAAACCTGACAGCGTCTAAGACCTGTTAGCGTTTGATAAACTAAAAGCATAAACAAAAAAAATAAACTAATAAAGAACAGTTATCAATAAACAGTCAATAATGATGACTTATAACTGATCCCTGTTCATTGATAACTGACTAATTATTATGGAATCAAACGAAGAAAGAGCTCAACAATGGCGTGCCGATTTACGCAGCGCCATGAAACCTAAAGAGCGCACCGACATACCTCGTGTTCATATGCCCGAACTTGACGCAGAATACCGCAGTCACAACCGCGTTGAGGAGGTAAACTTAGGACTAAGTGCCGAACAGGCTATGCAGGAAGCCAAACGCTGCCTCGACTGCGCAAACCCCAGCTGTATGCAAGGCTGCCCGGTAGGAATTGACATCCCCCGTTTTGTAAAAAATATTGAACGTGGCGATTTTCAGGAAGCTGCCCGTGTGCTGAAAGAAACCTCTGCTCTACCCGCCGTATGCGGACGCGTTTGTCCACAGGAAAAACAATGTGAAGGTCAGTGTATCCATTTGAAAATGAAAAAAGAATCGGT
>Ga0302286_10003820_pt1 | contig 10079 bp, 11 predicted proteins | sample III_Fen_E2_3_FD_198765 | JGI IMG/M metagenome (GOLD analysis project Ga0302286, IMG submission 198765) | Peat permafrost microbial communities from Stordalen Mire near Abisko, Sweden - III_Fen_E2_3 | ecosystem: Environmental > Terrestrial > Soil > Wetlands > Permafrost | place: Sweden: Abisko...
GGCATTTGTAAATCATAAAATAATGTTGTTTTTCTTAATACATTGAAATCCGTTGCAGCACCATGACAAACGATTGTTTGCAGATCAAAGTACATTTCAATTTCATCCCAGATGTCCTCAAAGGTTGGTACATTCTTTGTCATTTCGGGAGTAATGCCATGCACCTGGGTTTCAAAATATCCATATTTATTCCCGGGAGGCTGTATCAGATATCCAATTTTATCCACTATAGTACCATTTAACACGGTCACTATTCCCAATTGACACGCAAATTGCCTACTATCAGCATATTCAAAATCTACTACTACATAATCATATTTCATAAATTTAAAATTAAGTTGTTTATAATAAATACTAATTTACAAAGATATGTAAAAACATTAACATAAAAAACCCCGATACGATCAGTACCGGGGCTTTCTTTTCTTACGCCACTTTCGGGACAGGGGGGTTCTTCTTTTCAGCCGCCAGTCGTGCAATCCGGTTGGCTACCTGTTGTTTGAAATACGCGATCTGATAATTGATCTTGTCAATCAACTGGTCGTATATCTGGCTTGGTTCGATCACGGCCAGCGAATTAATCCACACCACGATTTGACGGTAATCGGCATCGAGGGTCCGGCGCGTATCCAACACGTTTAACTTCTGTGCGTTTAGCTTTTCGATACTCCGGGTTCCAAACGAGTTATTAAATACGTGGCTGGCACCATTGAGCTGTGCTAGAATAGTTTCGGCATCAATACGCTGTAAATCGGTGATGTAATTTTCTATCAACTCGTTGAACCGCACGTCCATTACCCCGCTTTTTTCGGAATAGGGCAGCCGCTTCAGGTCGCCATACTTGTCGATAATAAACTTAATCCGGGTAGCTGCTTCACGGATCACCGGGTTCGCGTCGAGCATGGCCGCTTTCACCTTGAGTCGAAAACTGGAATCGTACTCATCACGCGTTCGGTTTGACTGGATCATTTCCCGGGTACGTGCGCTTCCCCGTTCGCGGTTCATGGCTTTCCCCTGGGTGTCGTAGTCTTCGTAATACTGCCTGACAAAATCACTGCGTTCAGGCAGGATCAGGAACAACTGACAGTCATTGATCAGGGTGAACAGATTGAAATGAAATTGATGATGCTCTCCATTGTTTAAGTGCATCAAACAGATTCTTGAAATTTGTTTCATAACGATACATTTTTTTAGTGGAACATTTATTTAGTAAAATCAGAAATCTCAGTGATAGAAACCACGATATTTTAACTGCCACCCTTTCAACTCATTTGCCCGACCATGATGTTTTAACTCCTCCGATCCCTTTCGGCCGGCACTCCCGGGATGTGGGAGGTAGTTCCGGTCCGTGGAACGTTAAAAATCCGGATGTATTTAACGAAACTTTTCGTCGTTGTAAAAAACACGCAAGAATAAAAGGACAATTAAATACAAAAAAAGACATATAAATTTTAGTTTCACGTAACGTTGACACAAAACGATTTCGAAAACTCGAGTGAGGTTTCAAAAACAGCGTTTGAAATTAAAAAAACTGCAAAATTGCGTTAAAACCCTACTCGTTTAAATGATTTTATTACACTTTAACCGAATAATTTTAAAATAAAAATAAAACCTCACACGATTAAAATGTATATACATTGCTAATTATAAGTGCATTATGTATTTTATTTCCTGTTTTGTTGTAAGGTGTAGTAGGGTTATTCATTTTAATTTATTTTACGGAACATGTTTTTAATTTCCTATCGTTCTGTTTGTTATCATGTTTGTTGTATGCGTTGTAAGGTTGTAAGCAGTTTTGTGTTTTTTCGCTTCGTATAGTATATATATATCATATTATTCTTTAAGTTATTAGTAATTAAAAGAATAAGAATGTATATATAGATAATATGTGCATGAAAACGAAGAATTTCCGGAGTTCAATTTTCGAAAATGGTCAAATCCAAAAAGTTAAGGGTCGTGAAAATGAAAAAAGGGGCAAACACGTCTCTACGAACCCAGCCCCGCCCTATCGCTCTGAGGTAATTACATCGGCTTCGGGGTGCGATATATGCCATAAATTAACAAACGGTCGACCCAAAAGAGCCGACCGCATGGTAAATACGTCAATTACGTACGAAGTATGTAATTACTGATTAGATTATGTATTTGTTTGATGTTGATCAGCCGAATGAGCTGACCAGTCCGGAGTAGTAGTTGCTCCCTGAAGGGAAGTTATTCATGCCAATGTACAGGGTGTCGAATGCATCGGTACCATCCGTTCGAGTCTCGAGTTTATCTTCCTCGGTCTCTACCAGCTTCTCACCACGCTTGTCTTTCCGGAATCCATTGCTGCCGATGTACACGCATGTTTGTTCCAGGGATAACAGCAGCTCTTCGTTGTTGGGCTTATTGAACATAGGTATCAATCCCTTTTGGCCTTTGAGTCCCATGTTGATGAGTGCATGCTTCTCGTTATGCTTCATCGGGTTGCCAATGAACACACGTTGCACATGCCAGCCATTCTTATTGAATGTATTCTCAACTACTGAAGCAAAGTCATCGTCGTTCACTGCATAGTTACTACCCAATGCTGTACTATCCACGTAATAGATTACTTCCTTCCGATTGTGATACCGGTAGTACGTACAGAAGTCAGTCACTAACTCAACTAACCGCCGTTCGTATTTCACATAGAACGACTTCAACACCCTAAGCTTCTCACCCTGTCGTTGTCCAGCCACTATCCAATTGATGTTGGCATTGTAGTCGAGTGCTATGCATATCGCTTCATTCTTATCCAGATCACCATCCTGCCGGCACAATGCTTCTTCTGCCTTATCTAAGTTATACTCCAGGTTCTCCAGGTAACTGTTGTCATACGCACTGTAATAATGCGATTCCTTAAGGTTGTTATAGAATCCGTCAAGTGAGGTCTTTACCTTCAGGCATAGAATAGAAGTCATAAATACCAGTGGTGGCAGATCACGCTTCATTTGCTTAATGTACGACTCCCCTAATACTTCAAGATTCTCAAGCGAACTAAACTCATTATAATCTACTGTAATACGCCTGGTCTTTGCTAATGTTTTAGCTAATGATTTATACTCATCAAACAGGTATTTAGGTGCATTATTCTTCTCAATCTGAATCCTGATCTTTATTTCATACATCCGGACAATGATACCGTCAATAAGCTCTATTAAATCAGGAAAACATTGTTTTTCGTAATTCAGAAACCAACTTCCCTTTTTAGTCGTTGGCATATCCGAAACAATAAGTTTTGAACGGTAATATGGAGATTTATTGAAATATCCCTGATATCCTCCAATGGCAGGAAGTGTTTCAGTTTTTAATTGCTCATAATCGAGTAATTTTCCTTCATCCATTGCACCATAATCCAACGTTAAGGAGTTTGAAGTACCTACACCATCCTGAGAAATGATATAATCAAGCGAACCATTATACCACGACATGACATGATCGTAATTTTCAGGTTGTATAATCGGTTCTTTGAAATGCCATTTTGCGTCGGGTCTACGGCCAATACAATAGTGTTTGTTACGAATGTACCCAAAGTCGGCTAAAGCTTTCAGTGTGCCCGGCAGAGTGCGTGTGAGAGCCTGTTGAAATGTGTTGGCAATAAACGCTCCGGAACTACCCGGCATTCGTTGCACATTACGCAATAACCAGGGTGCAACAATTCCATGACTTTTACCAAGGCGTCGACCTCCAACAACAACAGTGGTATTGCAGGCACGGGCAATTACTTTCTGTTGTGCCGGATTAAAGTATATTTGTTTTTTATCGTTCGTCGCCATAATTCATAATTGGATCCAGGTCAATTTCTTCGTAGGTTACTTCTTCTATAAAACTGATATCTTCAGCATATTTTTTGAATGCAGCTGCAATTTTCTCTTTCAGGTTTGGAATTTTCTTTAATCCGATAACTGAAGGGTCGCATGTAATTTCGAAACTTTGAGGTTTAAGATCCTCCCAGGGAAATTCAGTTGCATCCGCTTTATCCAACTGATTGGCCGAAACACTAACTTTAGCCGCTTTAATAATCGCATCTTCATTCTTTTTAATGCGAGCCATACCAACCGCTTCATCAATCCAGGCGTTTACCTGGTATAAATGCCAGTCCTTTGATTGTTTATTGATACTGCCCAACAGGTCCTTAATCAAGCGTACATCGTCGTATGCCATTGATTTTTCAACACCATACAGTTGCATGACGTGAAGTGCAATCTCTTTGTCTTTTTTGGAGGGATATTCATTCCATAGCGTATAACCGGAGCGGATCCGCAATATACGTTCACGGATATTCACCGGAACGGCAGCCATCTTGTCAACATCAGAATAGAGATGTTGCCGGCAAAGGTCGAGGGTTTTACTTTTACTCATCGAGGGTTTGATCTGTAATGTATTTACTCACTAATTCTATGGCAATGTTACTTCCCAGTTCGGCCTGTTGTATTTCCTGCCGGCGTAACCTGGCTATTGTTTGCAATTTTGTGACATGGTAATTTAAAGAAACATCCGATGATTTGTCAGCGATATCATCACGAAGTACATCCGGATCCACGCCAATCAATAAAGCGATATCCGATATCTTTAAAAATAAAGAAGCATATTCTTCAACCTGTTCAATCTGCTTGCGTGTGTAATTCATAGGTCATAGTTTTAAATTTTTCAACAGCTGCTTTGAATGGGAAAAATATTTCCGGGAGCGTGGATACAATTGTTGATTCTGTTCGGCTGGTTCTGGTGGCATTCTGACTCCCTGAGATACTGACATGGTAGATATCCGATTCTATCAGGATCACTTTAGCATGAACTTTACAATAACTCACCCGGTCAAACACATTTTCGGAGAATCGTATCAGCTTTTGTGTTTTTTGTACCGCTTTCAGGTCCATAACCAATGATATCGATTCAATCAGTCCGGACTGGCGAAGCTTCAGTACCTTTCGAATGAATTCTTCCGACAAACTAAAGGTGATCACCGTTACCCGGGCTTTACCGGTTTGATTCAATACCCATTCCAACAGGTTGTAAAATTGCACCTTATTATCCATATAAGCCCCGACATAATCGCCGGGGCTTAATGGCTTTAATAGTTGATCGATCTTATTCACCACTTCCGGCACCTATGCCTTCCGCTGCGTTTACAGTTGGTTGGTCAACTTGTTTTTCGAGGCTTTCAATAGCCATAAGGATCATTTGGTCCAGGAACTCCGGAGTTAATTCTTTCAACCCAACTTTTTCGGTTTTTGAGAATGCACCTTTTACGCCTTCAACCGTGATATTATTTTTCAATAATGTTCTGATTTGCGAAATGGTGTTTTCAGTAGCTTCATCTTGTACCAGGTTCATTTGATCTACCGGATCCACAATTTTTTCTACTGCAGCAGCAGGTAAAATTTCAGGATTTGCAGGATCCACAATTTGTTCCCCTGGTACAGTTGATTCAACCTTTGATTCAACAACCTGAATGATCACTCCGGCCGCTTTCAATTTTTCGGAAGTTGCTTCGTCAATAGTCTGGCCATCGAGAATTAGCTCGTTATACCTGATTTGTGCTTCAGCCAGCTGTTTGTCGGCGGCTTCCTGTTTCCCTGCAGTAATTTTTTCAAGTATTTCTTTTCCGGCACGGTTCAGATAAGTTCGGTTAGCCTGGATACGTTTGAAATCAAGTGCAACGCCCGGAACAATCACTTTCTTTTCTCCTGGTATTACATCACCCATCTTGAAATTGTCGTATAATTCCCAATTACCACGCAAGGTATTATCCAGGTGCAGCAGGTCCTGAAGGAATGGCAATCTTTCGGCTGCCGTATGTCCATCTTCGGACAATACCTTCAGCTTTTCATGCAATGCACGCATTTCAGGGTATATTTCCTGATTCATGTCAAACATTAGTTTTATGCCTGCCGGTAATTGATCGTGATCCGAACGTTTGCCAATGCCTTCAAACTTTAGTTTTTCAGTCGTTATGGCTATTACCGGGATTAATTTCGATTCAATTACTTCGGGCGATTCTACCGGTGTAGTTTCTACCGGTGCAATTACCAATTTTACACCCATGTACTTTTTGAGTTCGTACACAATTTTCGCGAAATTCTTTTTTTGAATCACATTCTGATGAAGTATGCGATTGCGGTTAACCTGAAGCATCAACGTTGCTCCCACTTCCAGGCTTCGTTCATCTACCGGTGTATCCAGCCAGGCTTGAACTTTTAATTCGTGTTCGTTTAATTCTGCCATTGTTTTAAAATTTAAAATGTATGTTTTTGATTGAGATTCAAATGTAAAAGCATGTAATTACATTTAAAAAGACAAAAAACCCTCATAATTTTCATTATGAGGGTTTCAGAAATTTTCGAATTATAACGACCCCATCGTTTTTTCACGACGGGGTCGATAAAGTTTACACTCCAGGATTGATAATACCGTCTGTTGTTACAATTTCGCCGGTATAGAATAACCCCGGTGCAATATCGGTAACGGTAACAGTCAATTTCGTGCCCATTTCGTCCGTTGCAGCTCCACCAAGTGTTTGCTCAATCGCCGTGTCAGTATCCCACATGTCATTGCCAAATACACGCCATTTGCCTGACTTAGTTTGCACCAGGTAAACAAAATCATCGTTGTTAGCCTGCTTTGCAAATCCGGATGCTTCTTCGTCTACCGATTGATGTTGAATAGTCAATGAGTTGATAAACGTTTTAGAGGGTTTCGATCCCTGACTCTTACCGTCCACGGGACTTTTATTCACCAACGCGCTCGTTTTTTGCCAAACAGACAAAGCAGCCAGGGTAAATTTGCCAACATAAGTCACCAGCTCTCCCATAGACGTAACAAACGTTTTTGGCAATGTTGGCCATGCCACGATTTCGCGTTTTGCAATGCGATACACTTCACGCTTGATGCCCGGCAGGTTGACGTTTCCTTCTACCCAGTCCAGGTCTTTATATTTAATTTCACTTCCAGCCATTATAATGGTCTCCTATTTTTAACGTAAATTACTTACAGCTTACACTGTAAATAATTTACCGATTAATAAATCTTCAGGTTGGATGCTGTCGTACTGGCAACCAAACAGGATGGCAGAAGAAAGCGTTACCTTGAAAGCAGAGAAGCGGTCAACGCTCAGTTTTTCCAGGTCATTGCCCGAACCGGTACCAACCAACATATTGGTCTTCGAGGTCAGTTGCAACATAGTAGCATCTTTCTTGGATGCTAAAGGAACCAATTCGCACAATCCGTTCGAACCTTCAAGGACAGTTTTACCGAAAGCCGTATTGTAAGCTGCTGCACCAACAGTTTGCTGGTAGTCGTCGCAATAGGCATCGTAATGTGCATAAGGCATCAACAGTTTCACAGGTTTTTCGCGAAGTTCCGGAGTGGCACTGCGATAAAACGCTTTCAGAAAATCAACTGCATTGGTATTGTCAATAGCAGCTGTGAAATTATGCAGGTTACCATTCCCTGTTGCAATAAGTCCGGCAGTGATATCGTTTTTTGCAATGGTATCAAAACCGTTAAACAAATCGATACTTTTTGTACCGGCAGGATTACGCACTGCACCAAACAACGCCATGTTCAACTTGGTTGACAAGCTGATCAATTCGGAGGTTAACACCAATTTGCTGAAATCAACGCCTTTCAACGCGTCACCCGAAAGTTGTAAACTTCCGTAGATAGACGACAATACGTCGTTCGGATCGAATTCCGTGATAACAGAACCCAGGTATACTTCGAGCTCACGTCCAAAGATATCAGGTGCTCCATTTTTACGTTCAGGATCGTATGGTCCAAACTCCGCGTTGCCTCTCATATTCCCAACAGCTTGCTTGTACTGAACGCCGGGGCGTAGAGTCATGTGCTGAAGTGAATTTTGCAACGCGATGGTAATTACCATCAACAATTCTTTCCGGAACTGGATGGCCGATTTCGCTAATGAATCGGGAGTTACTGTGACTGCCATGATTTAGATATGTATTTTGGCGTTAATAATTATTTAATAAGATCAAACAAACCCTTGGCAGCTGCCATGTTTGTAAAGAAATCATCCACTGCGTTTTCTACAACTACAGTATCAGTTGATTTAGGATTGCCTTTGGTAGTGTCACCGGCACCGGCTTTCAAGTTTGTAACCTGAGTAGTCAGTTCTGCAATTTCGGTGTCTTTTGTGGCAACAGCTGCTTCGGCAGTAGTGGCACGGTTTTCGGCGGTGGTCTTTTCGGTGGTAATGGTCGCCACTGAATTTTCCAACTCAATTACTTTTCCATCGAGGGAGTGAACCTGTTCTTCGTTCAGGTAGATTCCCTCTTCAGTGCTCTCAAGATTCGTGATGTTGAGTAGCGCATTAATTTTGAGAGGTTGTTTCTTCATTGAATTTGAAATTATTATATTAGTAAATAAATCTTTCTCTGATATGCAATTGGTAGGAAGTCCAAAAGCTTCGATCTTATTTTTGAAGTCTTTGGTGTTTACTTTTTCCTTCGTATCGAAAATTTCGTCCACAAAACCCCATGTCTTGGCTTCTTCAGCATTTAGCCATCCACCTTTTTTCATCAGGTTCATGATTTCGTCCATCGACTTGCCGGTTTTATCCACGTATTTCTTAGCAATGGCCAGATCAAATTTTTGCAGGTTATCTTTCTGATCGGATAAATCAGAAATGATCTGATCAATGTTGTCGGCATTCACCTGTTGAATCAGAAATACGGTAGTAAGCGCTTTGTGGATTAAATAAAAAGCAGAAGACGACATACGTACTGTTTTTGCACCAAGTGTTGCTACGGTAGCCGCTGAAGCATTCAAAGCAAACAGATCGACCGTGACATCACCATGGTTGGCGAACCGGTCGGCGATATCCAATCCGTGATCGAGCGAACCGCCCAGGGAGTTCATTCGCACGTTCACCGGTTTGTTGGAATTTTGTTCCAATACGTTTCGCACATATTGTTTAGAATACGCGCCGTCGCCAATGTAGCTGTCAATGTCAATTTGATACGTTATAGCCATAAAAAAAATGTTGCAGTATGAATGATCACACTGCAACATTAATTCTTATATAGGGGGAATAAAAAGACTAGATTACCACAAGTTCCAACGGTGGCAGGGTAGTAACCCATGTAATTTCAAAATTTACGGCCCGCATACCTTCGGGAGCACTGTCGTTTGCCGGCGAAAAACTGATTTCTGGAAATGGTTTTTTATCAATTCCTACCATGTATCCGGTTTTATAGACATCCGTCAACCGGTACACGTGAAATTGCTCTAGCAACCGGTTTTGCTGTTTGTTGCCCAGGTCATCACTTTCGAGTATTACCCCGGCAACTTTCGAAGTGTAAACAAGTCCGGCATTGGTCCGTTCGTTGGTCGTCGAGCAGGAAGCTAATCCTACCAGATTGAATTTTGAAAAATTACCGATAGCCGAAGTCGTATCTCCGGGGGATAGGAATTTCTTCGGATACAATGTCAATTCTTCGTTGGGAAGATATTCGAGTGAAATGATTCCGGGAAGAGTTTTAGAATTAGACATAATCTACAAATATTAAACATTCTGAGTATTATATTGTGAAGACAAAAAGGGGTCTGAAGTCGAAAGAAAAACTTATGTTTTGATGTTATTCTTTGTTAAATAGCGTTTTTTGTTCCGGTAATAGATTTGTTTGACCGAATCCCAGTGATCTTCGCCAATTCCATGCTCCTCCATATAGTTGTAAATAAGCGTCACCTGCTTGCAGTTTACATTCCGGAGGCAACCTACCGAATTGAGCAGATCTTTCTTAAAAAGGGTTTTAAAACTGTCCACCATAGCCGTTTTTCCGTACGAGGAAAGATAATTATACGTGCGGGCATCCTTGCTTTTAAACCAGGGTATTTTTACAGCCACTTCCACCAGCAATTCACCCGATTCCTCATCTCCCGTAAGTACTGTTTCGCCCGAATCGGGTTCTTCCGGATTCTTGCGGAGCAATTCATTCAACAACCGGCTTTCGGGACCATCGCGAAGTAACTCCACCGGTGTGCCAAAATCGTGATACATCCATTGCTGGAGGTATCCCGGTACTTGTAATATGACTGTA
>Ga0302286_10003821_pt1 | contig 10078 bp, 5 predicted proteins | sample III_Fen_E2_3_FD_198765 | JGI IMG/M metagenome (GOLD analysis project Ga0302286, IMG submission 198765) | Peat permafrost microbial communities from Stordalen Mire near Abisko, Sweden - III_Fen_E2_3 | ecosystem: Environmental > Terrestrial > Soil > Wetlands > Permafrost | place: Sweden: Abisko...
GATTCCGGTTGCCAACTCCAATGCCTGGCGCAAATACCGTACCCATTGGTTTGCCCTTGACGCGCCGAGGCACCTGTTCCTGCATACCACCCACAGCATCCACCTGCTGGCAAAGCAAGCCGGACTGAAAATTGACAGCATCGACTACGACTCTTCCTTTGTGCAGTTTGCATCCAGCGAAAAATACCTGAGGGACATCCCCTACTCCGACGATTTTTCGATGTTTTCCAAAAAACAGATGCGCGATTTCTCCAAAGAAGCTGCCAGATTGAACAGCATTGGGGATGGGGATTGTGCCTGCTTCTACCTGTCGGTGAAATAAAGTGAATTATTGGTTGCCCCTTTTCGTTACACAGAGTTTCACAGAGAAGCACAGAGTTACACGGAGAAAGAAATTAAACCGCAACAGTTCTTCGCTATTTCACTGGCTGTTACCGGCTTCTATGGTTGTCCCTTATAATCAACAACAATAGGCACATTAAGAGGTTGTCCCAAGAGTGAACAATTTTAACCACTAAGGGCACCAAGGCAGAGCACAAAGGTCTCAAATAGCTCACAATCTAGTGCATATGTTTGTGCCTTTAGTTCGTACTTTGTGTCCTTAGTGGTTAAATGAGACGAACCATTTTCGACTCCTTACGTGCCATTTTCGGTTGCTGACATAAGATTTTCGACCTCTTACATGCAATTTTCGGCTGCTTACGCAAGGTTTTCGACTCCTTACATACGATTTTCGGTTGCTGACGTACGATTCTTGACCCCTTACATGCAATTTTCGGCTACTTACGTGCGATTTTTGACTCCTTACTTATGTTGGCCGGAATCTTACACAGGACAGGAGCAAACTGACGCTCCATTCTTAAAACACCCCTTTTTTTGGCCGGATCGTACAAATTCTTTTGGTCAACTGAAAATAAGTTGTCTAAAATTCGTTCTTTAATTTTTTTTGCCGTAACTTATATAGATCAATGGTTACATAAACATTTATCCCTTAAAACTATCTGTTATGAAATCGAGACAAGAAAGTAAGTTAAGCATGTACCTGGCGGTGAAAGATTTTTTGACGACCAATGCCGCTGTGGTGACTCCTCTTCCGAATTATTCGGGATTCTCTACCGCATTTTTGGGGGCAATTACCCAAATTCAGACCCAGGGTGAACAACAAAGGTTCGACAAATCGGGGCTAAAAGCCAACAAGGTTCAGCTGATCAACACCCTTGTTATGCTTGCCGCTGATACCTCACGCAAGATGCAGGCTTATGCCAGGTATGCCAACAACCAGCTGTTGCAAAGTGAAACGAAGTACACGGAGAGCAACCTGAAAAACGCTACCGACAATGAGCTTCGGGATATTGCACAGGGTGTGTACGACAGGGCGCAGAGCAATCTGGCCGCTTTGGCGGCTTACGGGATCACTGCCGCGACCCAGACCGCGCTTTTAAACACGATCAATGCCTATGTGGTGGCGATTCCCAAGCCACGCATCGGGACAGCTGAAACCAAACAAAGCACGCAACAGCTTGCCAATGCCTTTGCTGCTGCCGATGCTGCCCTTGAGAACATTGATGTGATTGTGGAGATTGTTAAACTGGCGCAACCCAACTTTTACAACGGCTATAAATCGGTGCGCAAGCTGATCACTACCGGAAGAAGCATCCTGGCCGTGAAGGGAGTAGTTACAGATGCTGTGAGCGGCGAACCGCTCAAAAATGCGATCCTCTCTTTTGCCCTGGATGGTGGTAACGGGGTGATGGCCAAAGCTGCCCAACGTACCGAAATGCTTGTTAAAAAAACGGCCAACAAGGGTGGGTTTAACATTAAAACCCTACCTGCCGGGAGTTACAGTGTCACCTGCAACAAGCCAGGCTACGCAGAACAAACGGCTGTGCTGGCAGTCTCGGATGGCGAACTGAGCGAACTGAACCTGCAGCTTGCAAAAAATTGATAGGGATTAGGTTTAAGTGAATAGGTTTTAAGTGGCAAAGCCCTGCGGAAGCGGGGTTTTGTTTGTAATGGGAAATACATCATATTCTGGATTTAGGCGTAAACGATGTTTTGGATTGAAGAGGTTGTTCTAAAAAGTAAATGTATTTTCACCACCAAGGACCCCAAGGCAAAACACAAAGGTCTCAAATAATTCACAATTAAGCGGATATGTTTGTGCTCATAGTGGTTAGATGAGACTTTGGAGACATCCTCAAAACACTTTGTTTATCTGGCTGTGGACAGGAAATTATAAATTTTGGTCAAGACAAATGTTTTTCAATATTTTGTACCGCGATAGAAATAAATTTGGGATTGGTAAACATTGTTTTTTTTCTTTCGCTCCAGTTTTCAAGATGTTTGGTGATCTCATCAACAGATTTTGTTTTCTTGTCTGTAATAATATAATCAACAGTCGAGAGTAGCTCCAATCCAAAATCGGCATAAAATCCGGTTAAAAACGCTTTCGTTTTCAGGACAATTTCTTTGTTTTGTTTGTTCTCATTGGCATCCAAATAATCGTTTACGTCTTTTTCTGCATCTAACATTAAACCTAATTCTTCAAATGGTTTTTTATCCTTCGAGCTATATCCTGTTATATAACTGCCATTCAAATAATACAACACGTGTTTTACTTTTCCGGAATAGGGACCATAAAAATCGGGATGAAAATCCAATTTAAAGGTTTCTTTGGCTCCAAACCGTTGCAAAAAGTAAGCTATTTTTTCGGCTGAAAATTCAGAGACGAATTCGCCGTTTCTTACCAAATCGAACAATACAGACAAAAGCATTGCCCTGGCCGGTGTGAGTTTTACCCTTTCCTTTTTAAGCACTTCCTGAATAATGGCATTGGGCTGATAGATGAAAATATCGCAATCTGAGGCCGACAAATGCTTTTCCAATAAAGCTTTTACCTTATTCCAATCTAATCCGCCATTACCGGCACCAAGAGGTGGAATAGCAACGGATCTGATGCCCTTTTCTTTTATTATTTTGACTAAGTCGATCAAGCCACTTTCGATGTAACTATATTCTGATGGTTTCTTCCAATCTGTCTTTGTTGGGAAGTTGATGATGATTTTTTTTCCCCCCAATAATGAATTTTCCTCGGTAACAAATAATTTCCCTATGCTTATTTCATTGATTTTACAGGCATTTGCATAGAGCTTGAAATTATTGGGAAATTGATTTTTAAATTGCAATGCGATACCTTTCCCCATAACACCTACCGTATTAACGGTGTTTACCAAAGCTTCGGCTTCGCTGTCCAATAAATTGGCGCTTTTGTAGTGTATCATATCTTAAAAATAAAATCCCTTTTTAACAGTTACTTTGTTCGAATCTATTCCAAAACCAATCAGTCTGTTTTTAGCAGCATCATCATAGACTGCAAAGCCCAAAATTGCTGTGGTTGGAATGTCATTGCCTACTAAAAATTCGGCTTCTTTTCTGCGCTTCAAATCCAAATCATTTTCATCTTTCCAAAACTTTTTGTTGATTGCGTTTAGGTCAATGTAATGATCAATGTTGTTAATGTCCGGTAAAGAATAAAACGAACTAAACGAGTCTACCGCATGGCCGTCTGTAAATAAGAAGTCGAGTTGATGGTTGATGATTTGTTGGGCCGACGTGATGCAATATACGATCTCTCCGGCAGCCGTGGCTCGTACTCCATTGAACCCCTTTTGAATAACATACAACATGGGCATACAAGTCCCAAAATAGAAAGGAATAAATTCTCCTAAAATTCTTCCTCCCCGTACAACAAGATCATTTCGTCTGGATATGATGCTACTGTCCCCAATTGGAACATATGTTGGGTCGGCATTTGGTGAATCGACATGGGTAATGCCATACTCATAAATATGAGGTATATTCTCAATATGAGTCATTCGAAACAAGTATCTTTTACTCAAATCGGGCATAACACAAACTTAATCAATTTAGTTCTATTTCCCCTTTGAGAGGTTTCACTATTTTGAATTTGAATGGCAAAACCCTGCAAAAGTGGGGTTTTGTTTTTTTGTTGGCTTAACACCTGACTATGAGTCTAGTGGAAACTTAGTATTGGTAATCTTCTGGAATCCCGTATTTACAACTACTGATACAGACAAATTGAATTTTCAACTACCGGGTAAAATTCTCATTATTAATTCCACGATTGATCAATTCTTTAACCACCCCAAACATCATTGCCGAGAAGTCCTCTTTGAATTCTTTATTATCGGAATAGAGTTTATAAAGACTGAAATTGGTGGTAATGTGTTTTAATAGCTCCTCTCCAACAATTTTATCGCTGGTGATTCTTGCATTTTGATCGTCAGAGTACTTAAGTGAATTCACTAATTCATTACTCTTTGCAACGTCTTGCGCAATATTTTCAGCCATTTGCCGCACCTTGTCGGCATCTTCAAATTGGGTTCCATACCGATCATTAAAGGTTTGGAGGATATGGGATAGCTTATCTATCTCAGGTTCGCTTATACCACCGCGCATTTCGGTTGGAATTGGTTTTAAATCTTCACCTTGTTCTAAAATTACATTGGTTGTTGATTCCAATTGCAAACGATAACTGTCCATGTCGATGTTATCTAATACCCCCTTGGCTAAATCGACTGATGTATCACCACCCAGTTTATTTTGCAAATGATTCAAAAATATATACAGTCGTTCCAAGTAGGGATTCTCAAAGGGTACAATCTGCGAAAGGAAAATATATAACCGCACATATGTCTTCACTTTTGCCCTGAAATCTGCCTGATGTTCTTCGTTTAAATCGTTTCTGAAAATTGCAGATGATTCATCTAACGAAGCATGTAATTGGTCAATGGGTACGTTTGCCAAAATATGATTTGAAAATTCCTGAACCTGTTCTCTTGTATAAACCTGGTAGCTGTCTAAAGCATCCTGCAGATCAAATAATTTGTTTGGATCGGTGGCTTCGCCAAGGATTGTACTTTCAAAATAGGGTTTAAATGAATTCTCAATTTCTTCGACCGTATTCGCAAAATCAAGGACGAAGGTTTCCTGCTTTTTAGGGTGACTCCTGTTTAAACGTGAAAGTGTTTGTACAGCATTAACACCGCCTAATTTCTTGTCAACATACATGGTATGCAAAAGTGGCTGGTCGAAACCTGTTTGGAATTTATTGGCAACCAAAAGAAACCGGTATTCACTTTTCTCAAATTCACCGGGAATAGCGCTGCTTGAAAAGCCGTTTAAACTGGCTTCTGTTTCGCCATCAATTTCTCCGGAAAATGCTACTATTGCTTTATAGGGACTATTAATTGATTTTAAGTATTTATCAAATGCATTTTTGTATCGCACTGCATTTTTACGACTACCGGTCACCATCATGGCCTTCGCCATGCCTCCAATTCTTTTTTTCTGGATCACATTTTCCATAAAATGGGTAACCATTAAAATAGATTTTTTCTTAATGGCATGTTCGTGACCTTCAACGTATATTTTCAGTTTCTTTTGTGCTTTTAACTTGTCATATTCCGGATCGTCTTCAATCTTCTTTAATAATGCATAGTAACTTTGGTAAGTGGTATAATTCTGCAAAACGTCTTTGATGAAACCTTCCTCAATGGCCTGTTTCATAGAATACAAATGAAACGCTTTGAATTTGGTTTTTTCTCCTTCTGAATATGGAACGCCGAATAGTTCCAAGGTTTTGTTTTTGGGGGTGGCAGTGAAAGCAAAATAACTTGCATTGGGTAAAAGCTTTCTCGATTTCACCAATACCCGAATTAAATCTTCACCTGTCACTTTTCCGTTTTCATCTTCATTGTACTCTTCCAAGTCTCCCTTTAATTCATCTTCATCATGAAGTTTTGAAAGTGACTCATTTAGTTTCCTTGCCATCTGACCACTCAGACTGCTGTGGGCCTCATCAATGATGATGGCAAAGTTATTCCCCGGCAATTCCCCTATCTCCTCAACAATGTGGGGGAACTTCTGAATGGTGGTAATGATGATTTTCTTGCCTTCCTCCAGGGCTGTTTTAAGCTGCTTGCTGCCTTCGGTAATGGCTTCGACAACACCCTTGACTTGTTGGAATCGTTTGATGTTATTCCTGATCTGGGCATCGAGAACCCGGCGATCGGTTACAACAATAACCGTATCGAAAATATTATTGATGCCCGATTTATCGTGTAAACCGATTAACTGATGCGATAACCATGCAATTGAATTTGATTTTCCGGAACCTGCCGAATGTTGTATCAAATACTTCTGACCTGAACCATTTGCCTGCGCATCGGCCAACATTTCGCGAACAGCAGACAATTGATGGTAGCGGGGAAAGATCAATTTCTTCTCCTTCTTTGTGCGCTTTATCCCTTTATCATCGGTATATTCTTTCTCTTCGGTTATCAGTTGCGAATAGTTCTGAATAATATCGGTCAGGCTACTTTTGGTCAGTATTTCTTTCCACAAATAATCAGTTTTAATTCCGCCATTCAGCGGATTTCCTGCTCCGTTGTTGTTGCCTTTGTTGAAGGGAAGGAAATAAGAGTTTTCTCCTTTCAACTGGGTACACATCCAGACTTCTTCGGTATCGACCGCAAAGTTGACAACCAACCGGCCTAAACGAAACAACTCTTCGTTGGGATCTCTGTCTTTTTTGTATTGTTTAATCGCGTGTTGAACATTCTGTTTGGTCAGTTCATTTTTCAATTCAAATGAAATAACCGGAATTCCATTGATGAACAACATCAGATCGAGCGACTTTTTATCGGTGGGTGAAAAGAACACCTGGCGCATCGCTGAAAACACATTGGCATTATACAATGCATTTGCATCGGCATTGTAGTTTGACACCGGTTTGTCGTAAAACAAACGAAGCTTGGTATCGGTAAATCCATCGACGATCCCATTGCGAAGAACTTCAATAGCACCTTTCGATTGGATTTGGTCGGTTAATCGTTTGATGATTTTTTGCTGGTAAAGTTCTTTGTGGTAATTCTTAAGTTTGGTTAATGCTTTGGGTTGGGTAGCTTCCAAAAACTGAAACAACAACTCTTCATCCAGGCAATTGCTATTGTTATAGGATTTACGATCTCTTAATGCATAACCATTGTTATTCACTAAACAATCGGAGATGTGCGCTTCCAATCCTTTTTCGGTGGTATCTGTACTCATCATCTTTTATTAATTTTCCTCATAATAATAGGAGTAATCAATTCCTTTCATAAACATTTCCCGGCTGTCGATTTGGTCGGTAAGGGCATTTTTCAGCAACTCTTTAAGGGCGCTGCTGTTTACAGCACTCTTTACCATTGCGTTCATATAATCTGTCTTGCTTATTTTGCTCCAATCCACGCATTTTTTCAGTCGTTTTTTCAATATCAAATCCAGCCATATCCGGGCGCTTCGGCCGTTGCCTTCCATAAATGGGTGAGCAATGTTCATTTCCGCATATTTTTCGACAATTTCATCAAATGTATTTTCGGGCATTTCTTCTATTTGTTTTAATGTGGCACCAAGGAATTGTGATACTGCAAATTGGAAACCGCCTTTCGAAATGTTTTTTTGCCTGATTTGCCCGGCAAAATCATACAAGCCGCCAAACAAATAAGCGTGAATTTGTTGCAAGCCTTTGGCAGTGCCAACTTTGATTTCATCAATCAAATTACTTTCAAAAAGCGTGTATGCTTTTTTCTTGCTTTGCCCGTCAATACTGTTATCGCTGTATAAAAACCAATCTAAGAATTTCATTGCCCTGTTGTTCGGAAAATGTTTAGCCAAAGCAATAATGCCTTCACTATCCAATGTGTCGGCCAGGTATTTTTTGCCGTCTGCCGCAGTTAATTTCAGTTGGTTAGTGGCACTCACCAACTCGTTTTTTTCTTTTTTGAGTTTTGTTTTTAGGTATTTCCAATAGTTACGCACTTTGGTGTAATCGGCTTCCTGGTTCAAAATACCGACAACATCCACCACGCTAAACCACCACCTGGCGTTTTGCTCGTCCCAGATTGCCCGCACCTCGCGGTCGTCAAAAAAACGGATGGATATTTTTTGCTGCCCGTTCATTTTTTTCAATTAGGATTTTCGACTGTTTCATATTCTGTTTCAAAGTTGGAATAAGGAGATATCTTATTGGAAAAGAATCACAGGTTCGTAGTTAATGATGGGAGATAGCAAATCTTCATCAGCGCGGTGCAATTTTTAGTCATATCCCGGGTAGCAGGGGTAAGTTCTCGATCTGACTATGGATTGATTTATTTTTCAAACTCTGATTGGTATTTCAATTTCATTTTCAATTTTGATTAACTCATAAATTGGGATATCGGCATTTAATATTTCAATGGATACAGTTAATGCGTAAGGCACTTCTTCATTATTTCTATCCCAACCCTTATGGGCTCTGATTGCAAAACCTATTTCTTTTGGCAATTGATAAGATTTGAAAATAGTCCAATCTTTTTGAATTGTGCTATCATTTCTGTTTATGTCTTGTACCTCGCCATAATCACTTCTGTACATAATTTTCCAAGAAAAATTCTTCAATTCTTTTCTTGCTTCTTTATCATAGTTGGTGCTATTTTCATCAATTTCCTTTAGTGCATATTCCTTAAAATCATTAAAGGGTTCATCAACTTTTGAAGTTATCCAATCTAACCAAGTTGAAAGATAAGATTTGGTTTTTTGACGAGTTCTTCTGACTTTTGCTGTATAGGCAAGTGTCACTTCAATTAAAATTTCATATTCATTTGCTTGGCTTAACAATTCATCTGGAATCTGTAACGAATAAATATTCCCTTCTTCAGCTCTTATTTTTCCTGTATTATAGAAAGTAATCCTTTGATCTGTATTCCTAGTTACTCTATCAATTGAAGGTATGCCATAACCAAAGTATCGAATACTCTCTAACGTCGGATTATAAAAATAGTTATTTGGCAATCGAGCTCCTTGCACTACCAATGCTCTCAGTAAATTAACATCTTCGTGTGGATACAATTTCTTTAATTGAGCAACAATATGTGTTACCTTGGGTGCCGCAAATGAAGTTCCAGTACAATCTTTACCAAAAGCACTACCGCCATGTAATGTTGAACGACATAACTCTGGAGAGGTGTATTCGTTTTCTTTAATTATATAATCGCCATTTTTAGATACAATAAGACCTCCACCGAATTCAACTACATCAGGTTTTATATGGCCCCAAATTCCTGTACCAATTCTTGAGAAAGCAGAAATGTCATTTTCTTTTCCAAGGGATTCCCAGTTATCATCTGTAAATTGAGCATGATTTATTGATCCCACAGTCAATGCAAAGCTACTTTGTGCCGGATTTGCTATTCGACAAGAAGAGGCTCGTAAATAGTCAGGGTAATTTCTTCCATGAGAGAGTAAAGATTGAATGTGATTTTTATAAATGTTTCCAGCTGAAATTATGAATAATACATTTTTTTCATATATAAGTGAATCAATCGTCGCAGCCCACGAAGACATGTGTTTAGTTTTGGATGGTATTTTCTCGTTTATCGAAAGATTAAAAATTGTGCAATCTTCATTATCTTCGATAATTTTACGCATCAATTCGGCAGGATAATTATTATTAAGGTTATTATCGTCGTTTAAAACTCTTAGATTTCGAATGAAACATGGTAATTGATAAGGAGATGGTAAATTTGTAATCCCAAATGGATATAGGATAGCGCCACAAACTTTTGTCCCATGACCTCCTCCTTGTACATGGTCTGCGGTAGAGTTATTTCCATCTATGTATGATTTGGAATTCGCACTTTTAATTGCAGGTGCAATGTATTTGTGATTTTCCATAATACCGCTATCTATCACACAAATTTCAGGATCGTCTCTATCTGGACTTGTAACATCAAATTCAAAAGCCAATCTTTCTTCATTACTTTCTTCTGTTCCACCGATTTCTTCTTTTTCGGAAACTTCAAAGACAAAAGGATAACTGGAAACCATATCCTTTAACCCTTTGCCGCTAATTTCTATTTCACAACCGAAGCTATCATCTAAATCAATGAGTCCACTTTTTATTTCACCATAAAAAGCAATGTAAGCTATAAAATCAGATTCTCGCTGCATTAGTCTTTCATCACGCTCTACTAATAAT
>Ga0302286_10003826_pt1 | contig 10068 bp, 9 predicted proteins | sample III_Fen_E2_3_FD_198765 | JGI IMG/M metagenome (GOLD analysis project Ga0302286, IMG submission 198765) | Peat permafrost microbial communities from Stordalen Mire near Abisko, Sweden - III_Fen_E2_3 | ecosystem: Environmental > Terrestrial > Soil > Wetlands > Permafrost | place: Sweden: Abisko...
TACGAGATAAAGAAAGATGGTTCCTATGGGGCTGTTGATGGGCAGCATGACGATATTCTTATGTGTACCGCTATCGGGCTGTATGTTTCAGATAAAATGGATATGCCCGTTGAAGTAATACGCAAAGCAAACAAATACAGTAAAAAGGTTATTAACGAAGCATCATTTTAATATGAAAAAGAGCGAACAACTTGAAATAAAACTTACTGAACTGAAAGAGAAAACTGTAGAATGCGAACAGGAATACATTTTACAAAAGGCTATTGAGAGTTTTAGTTCGGCAATGTATAAAAATAACATTTTAAATGATGTTCGTTATTTCGAGACAGATTTTCGGAGTTCGGGTATTGCCAATCTTAAAAGAGGGTTTATCTTATTTAAGATTAACGGAAAGGAAATTAATATACAGATTGATTTTGACTTGTCAACAACGTATAATAATAACAAAATAGCCGAATTAATAAAAATCGAAGTATTCAGAGAGTTAACTACCCTTTTACCTAGAATAATATAATTTAAATAACCATGGACCAATTAAGCATCCCCGACAAAGAAAAGAACCGGCACATTGACGGATTTGTCAAAGCACACCGTAAAGCAGCACACCGGTACTGTAAAGCAAACGGAATTGAAGAAAAGCAGATCCATGCCTTTACAGAAGAAAACTCTGAATCCATCTGCTATGAATACCAGGGTAAAGTATTTCTAACAGCAACACTACAATATATTCCTAAAGTTAAACTTAAATTCAAAAGCCAATGAAACTACTGTCAATCATTATCACCCTGTTTGTAATCGCTGTCCTGTGGATAGTATGGCAGATTAAGAAAGTGCCTATCCTTAAATATATATCTAAGTACGATTGGGGTGTTCGTATCATAAAGAATGAATACTTCAGGACCTTGTTCAAAAGGGAAAAAGGAAGGGTTAAAGACGTGAAGCGTGCTGTCGAAATGGCTAAACTCCGTAACCAGGCTGAGAACCTTAAAATATATGTTATCGAGGTTGCTAAAGGCAGGTATTGGCTGGGTACCATGCGTGAGTGGAATATGGTCCGTAAGGAGTATCCGAAGTTAAAAGGGTTTTGGCCGCCACGAGATGCTGTATTTCAAACACGATAACCATGGATAACCGCCGTAAACTAATCATCCGTTATCACCAATGGATAAACCTGTACAACAAACTATCCGAAACGGAACGAAACATTGATGAATTGCTAAAACAGCTTAAATGACCATAAACAACAAGTACGAATTATCACAGGTAGTATTCCTTCTTACCGATACAGAACAATTGGATCGCATTGTAACCTGTATTCAGATAAGCGGAAATAATCAGATAACCTATTTGTTGAGTTGTGGCAGCCTTTCATCGTGGCATTATGATTACGAAATGATAAGTACTAAGGACATTGTAAAACAATTTCAATAACCATGGGCCAACTGTATCAGATTGCTTGCGCGATATCATTTTTTATGTTCCTGGTGGAGATATTTCTACATCCCCGGATGGATATAAGTGAGAAGGGTTGGTTTTTATGGTACGGGTCTAGTTATCGCAGATACATAAAACTTAAATAATGGACGAACTCACCGAAATCCAACTCACGCAACAGCGCATCAATACCATTTGTGCGCTTGTCGAAATACTAAAGCACCTGTACATCAAGGTGGGTACGTTGTACACCATAGGAACCGTCCTGAACGATACAATAATGATCTGCATAGATAATACCACGCTGGAATATCCTCCTTTATTTCAGTCTTACGGGGCTGCAGAAGTGTACATGAAAGGAATGGGATGTAATCCGAATTACAGGGTTGTAGAAATAAGACTTAATAAAATTTGATATGAATGCAAAACAAAGAGAATTGATTTACAAAAAGTTTAATGGGAAATGTGCGTATAGTGGGAAAGAACTCGAAACATACCAGATAGACCATATTACTCCCAAATATTTATATTCGCTTAATATAAACAGGGGGTAATCCAAATGACCTATCGAATCTTATTCCTTGTGAGGCTATTTTAAATCATTACAAAAGGGGATTAACACTTGAACAGTGGAGGAAATACCTGCTTTATTTTCACGAAAGATTAGCCAAGCTGCCGAAGAAAACAAACTCGCCATCTACCCAGAAAAGAAAAGACTATATGTTTCGTGTGGCTGAATTAATGGATATTTCAATAGATAAACCATTTTCAGGAGTATTTTATTTTGAGACACTTAATCCATAACTGCAAATCTCACCTAAATTATTCATAAATATATTCCCAAAAACAATGTTAAATTATTCATAGATGGTTTATTATGATGGCGTTCACTTAGTTGCAGATAGTTTAAAAGAACTACATTCATTTGCAATTACATGTGGATTGAAAAGGGATTGGTTTCAGGATCATCCCAAACACCCTCATTATGACGTTTGGGGAGGAAGAAATGAACGGGCAGTGTTAAGATTGGGGGCAATAGAAATTGATAGCAAACAATTGCTACAAATATCAAAGAGTTTAATAAAACCGCAAGGGGAGTAACTAATTAAAGTTTAATGCTATGGGTTTTGATGATTTTGAACCAGTGGTTAACTTTACAACAAAGTGTAAGCATTGTGGATCTGTTATACCTACAGGCATAGTTTCAATTAGTGAGCATTGGAATAATTGTTCTGGAAAAGGATTTAAAGAACTTCTTGTTAAGGCAAGAATGAATAAAGGACAGCCCCTAAATGAAACCGATCTTGCTGAATTAAAACATTTCTTGCATTAAAAAAGCCCGGCTAACACTACCGGGCTTCCTTTTTACTGCTGCACAGGGGATTGTTGTGGTGGTTGTGCCTGCATCTGCGACTGTTGTTGTTGTGCCATCGCTTCCTCTGCTTCTTTCCTCTTACGTTGAATATCTGCCAGTAAATTATCTGCAAACGGAATACTGCAATGTGCTAGTGCCGTTTCAATGTCAATCTTATTGGTATCAACCCATTTGAATAACTGATCGTCAATCATGCTTCTGAATACCGGGCTGTCTGCTCCCTGAACAATATTAATATCAATATCCTTCATGGCCTTGGCTTCCGATGCTTTATACATCTGTGCTTCGTTACTATACGCTTTCCCGGCAATAGTAATAATCCTGTCCTCGTAATATTGGCGTATAATACTTAACGACTTTTTATCCCTACGTTTTTTATACGCATTATACGATTCGGTTACATCAATATTGTTTGTAGCCGAGTTCTGTGCCTCCTGAGCGTATAGTGTACCCGATACGCCAGCTTTGGCAGATATGCCTTGTATGGCATCCCCTACTCCGCTTGTGCGCATCATAAAGTCCATTTGCATCTGTATGGAAGCATTACTATCCGGGTCTATCGCCCTGGCTACAATTTGAGTAGGGGCTTGTGCGCCTTGTTTCAGTTTTATTTTTATAACTCCGTTATACTTGGTCCATTCCTCGGCAAAGTCCTCAATGGTCATATCATCAGGGATAGCTTCTTCAGGTACCAATAATACGCCCTTTGCTGCTGCCGACCTGGCAAACTCCTGCGCTATAATCAATCTATTGATAAACCTTTGCTGATCTATCATGTCCTCTATCGCGCCCCATACCTCTCCGTTAACAATAGCTAATGACATGGCGTAAGGATGTTCCTCATGTTGGTATGGCGTTTCACCTTCAAATAAACACGCTCCTGTTGGAGTTAAATACTTCACGTACCAGAATTGTTCATACTTTTCAGTAGCTACCATCAAAGGGACTTCGTCTGCAGGTACTCCGTTTTGTGCGTAATATACTATTCGCTGTCTGTTTATTTCGTCAATCTGCGCTTTTGTGGTTTTCAGCACCTGCCGGGTTCCGTCATAATAATCATGCACATAAAGCCTCCATTCTGCTTTATACTCCCAGCATTCATAAATACGGCAAAGATTCATATCTCTTGGTATCATAAAGTCGGTAACAGAGGTATCTTCTTTTGATAGACTTTGTCCTGTTCCCGGGTAAGCGGAGTTTTGAGTATTGAATAATTGTTTTATGGCTTCTTCATCGTCTTTATTCATAGCGAATGCCGCAATAATATCATCCCTGGTAGCATCAATAATATCTCCGATAAAATTAATTTCTTTCAGTCTGGAATCTTTAATGCCTGAGTTAAAGAAAATCCTGTCCTGTGAAATATTATCCAGAAATAACGATTCCCTATTCAGAGTAGCAATGTATTTATACCCTACTTTACCGATTGCGGCCCCGCTAATAAGGTAATTCTCTAAGTTACGTGCATCCAGTTCACTTGATTCGTTAACATCCAGTTCAGCCTGCAGCATGGTAGTCAGCATTTCGCTCTTGGAAGAGTTTTCCTTGCTTCTGGCTATCGCCATGCTCTTGCTCGGGTTACTTCTGTACTGCGAAACGATCTTCTTAACAATAGGCCGGATCAGGTTTTGTTTAAATGGTATCTTTCCTTGTGTCTTAATGTAATCTTCTTCGGTCATCTGGAACGTCCTTCCGTCCCTGTCCGTATAAGCGACAAGTTCATGCCATTGTCTTCCTCTAAGGTACATAAAGTTGCGGTAGTTCCTTGCCCTCCAATCTGCCAGGTCCATCCAATATTTCATGGCTATATCAAGCACCCGTTTATTATCTGCCCTCTTTTCATAGAAACGGTCAGTACCCGCACCTTGTTTTGGTGTAGTCTTTTTACCAGGGAGTACGCCCCTGCGTATTTTGAGTTTTTCGGTGTCGAGTATCATGTTATTTGTATGTTTCGTTATACCATTTATTTGCCATCTTCAAAACTTCCTTTTCTTCTGCATCGAGTGATCTCAGCCATTTAGTACGAAGTTCCTTTTTAACCGATTTCCCGGGTTCTCCCTTATCAATGGATGACAGCATTCCTTTGCGGTTACCCCCTAACCTCTTGTATTCGTTCATCCAGTGTGCTGCAAGGTCTGAATCTCCGTATTTTATAGACTGTTTGTAGTAGTATAAAGCATTTGATTTGTCTGTCGGGTCACTCGAAAAACTTTCTATCTCATTTTCTTTGTTGAAGTCAAAAGCATTTTGCCTGATAGCGAAATAAGCAGCTTCTCCCGGATCCACATTGTACAAAATAAGCCCTGTTGTTTCGGCTCCAATTCCTTTTAATGGCTTTTTAGTCAACATACGGTACACTTTATCCATAGATACCATTTTTAAAGCGTGTTCTGCCTTATCCCTGATGGGCTTAGGATTCGTTATGTCGGGATATAATGATTTACCCAGCAATACTTCTGCTGCCGTTTTTTCTATCGGCATGGCTCCCTGAGTGAGCTTATTTACGAAGTCAATACCCGATTCAGTGGCTTTCTTCTTGGGAGTTACTTTTCCGGAAGATAAATCCTGAACGGTTGAAGGTGCATTTTCAAGCCCTACCCATGAAAGTATATCACCAAAAGCCCCCGAAATACGCAATGTTCTGATTGTCCCTTCATCATCACGGCCTAAAATAAGTTTAAGCTGCTGATTGTTATACTTTCTGAGTTCATCATCTTCATCCGGGAACATAATTTTATTCCACATATTGATAAGCATCATAAGTAATGTAGCCTTTAAGGCAAGTTTACCGATATTAAATGCGGTCTTTCCTGCTAATGCTGCGCCTATATTGCCCTGAGTTTCCTCGTTTTTGGTATTTTTCAATAACTTATAGTATCTCGGGGCGTTAATTTCAACCCAGGACCAGAATGGATATACATGAGAACGTAGCCACTGGCCCCCTTGCGAAAGGTTCCCATAATCACCTATTAACTCCCTGGCTATCTTTGCTGCTTTCTCGTTAGTGTCCGCAATAGCATCTATAGATTTCTTACTGGAAGCCCCGTACATCACTTCGCCCTTACCAATCTTGTCTTTAAAATACTTGTATGCCGCTACTCTCAGCATGTTTTCACGAAACTGTGTATAATCCTGTGATGTTTTCCAGTATTTACGTAATCCCCTTGTGATAATATTTTCATCGCTGTCAACCAATGTTTTAAATACACTCTGTACCCCTATATCAGGTATCTCCTGTATGGAAAGCCCTGATGTGATAATCCCATGGTACAAAGCTTCTTTCATATCCTTAGACATCTTACCGCCCCTCAGGTGTGCTGCAAGTTCTTTGGCTGCTGTATGTGCATATTCGGGTTTTAATATACCCGGGTTGGAGGCCATAACAATATCAAGGTCACCCGACATGTTATTCAGGTTGTATTTGATAACCCTAAACGGATTGATAAGAATCCACTGTTTCCATGCCGAATTGACTGTACGCATACCCCTTACAAGCAGCATTTCCTTATCCGGTGCTTTCATCGAGTCCAACTGGTTAGCCAAATTCTGAGGTATAACCCATAAGTGATTGTTTACTTCTGCTACCATACGTTCAAGCAAGGCAGCATCACCGGGATTCTGAATAGCTGCATCAATAGCCTTTTCAGCAAAGGAAGCAGCAAACCAGGGTTTAGTTCCTTTTTTGGGATACCAGGTCGTATAATCTTCGGGTATTAAATCTCTCCAATCTTCGCCTGTTGCTTCGGCTGCCTGCATTAAAGTAGGGGCTATATTGGCCTCTTTGCCTATCTGCTGCAGTATGTCTTTAATCTCAATCTGTTGTAACGACTGTGAGAGTACTTCAAACTCTGATTCAAGGTAATTGGTATTGTAGGACTTCATAGATCCGGTACGGCTTCTCTGCCATCCTTTACCGTGATTTCGTACATCCTGGCTGCTTACTCCTACACCCTTAAATCTATCATTCATAAATTCAAGTACCTGGTGATGGAAATATGCTTTGTGATTCTCTGCTTTCGGGTCCAGCAATCCTTGTTTGATAAGTTGTGACCTGATACCCATCATTAAATTGCTTCTCCGGTTCATGGCTATTTTAACATCCGGATTAGCCTTTACAAACGCATTGATATTGTCAACGTCTGTTTGTACCTCTGCCCCGGAGTTATAGCCCCATGGAAGCTCTTTACCCTCAAATAAACCGTTTGCAATATCTTCGTTAAGGTCATTAAGGATAATGGCACGTTCAAAGGCTGCAAATAAAGTCTTGTCTTTTGAAATAGGATCAAGTATATCCTTCATTGATTCCAATGCACCCATGCGGACGGCATCAGGTATCGCCTCGAATATTCGTAATTTGTTGTAAACTGCCGGGAAGTCCTGCTCGCGGATATGTTCAAAGTGCCTTGTCTGGGCTTTCAGTTCTTCTTTCCACCGGGCTGTTTTCTCTGCAAAGGTTTCGGTATTCAGCCCTCGCGAGGCTTGCATTTCTGCATCTACATCGGGATTTACGGAAGGAGGAATATTATTATCGGAATGTTTAAGGATTGGATTATTGTCAAATCCTTTCTTATAAATCTCATACGAAGGCTGACCGTCATACTCAGCAACACCAATTTCATGAGGTTGTGGTTTCCATCCTGGTTTAATAAAGTTACCATTTTTACCAGAAACAACAAACTCTTTAGGAACAAATAAAACAGTAGTTCCTTTTACATTCGGGTATTTGTTTTCTACACCCTGCTCGGTTCCTGTTTTGGTAGGTGCAACATTTGGGCGCATCCCGAATTTACTTTGGAATGGTTTTATAGGTGCGTTAAATTCTTCGATATGTTTAGCGTGGAAACCATCAGTAAGGATAGACTGTAAATCTTCCTTTGCTGTTTCCCGTACCATCTGGTGCTGATAGTATTTGGAATAGAAGTCTTTTTCGGGTAAGGGCTTGTTAGGTTTCAATTCAACGTAAAATTCCTCACCTTCCCAAGCGTTATCCGGATCAGCTTTGAAAATAATTACATCGTTACCGTTTGCCCTTGCCTTGTCGATATACGGTTTCTGTTTGGTGTAATCAGTGAAATCATTACCGTAAAGCGTTACAGTAACCGCATTATTGTATTTTACAACGTGAGGTACAACATCATCTTTAAAGTTCTCCTGTGCGTTATAATCTTCCGCATAATCACGAGTTTTTGAGGACCATACTTCACCTCTTTTAACTCCTGACCTGAAAGCGTGTTTCACTCCCTTTGTATCTTCCACCTTAACACTTTTCAATATCGGCTCATTAAACGGATTCCCTTTTAAGAGTTCTCCTGCGAATCTTGGTCTGTCTTTCGCACTGCTAAGTACAGCTCCCATGCCGTCATTTCCGGCCTCTCCTTGTGAAGCCTGGACTTCTCCGCTATCTGCTCCTGTGTTAGATAGGTTGCTATGTGAATCCCCGATGGGCTTGTTATATAAAACCTTTCTGTTTGTTCCATCAACTATTCCTTCGGTAGTTTCTTCACCGCTTCGTATGGTGGAATCCCCTGTTTTATCCGGTTGTTCATTTCCTCCACTTGCTTGTCTGTGAGGTTGAACCATATTGATCCCAATTCCGGTACTTCCACCCGAATGTGATTTAAATGTTTCATGGTATGCAGTATTAATAATCTGTTCTACAAAGTTAGCGGGTTTTTGTGTTATTCCTGCTACAATATCTGATATTTCTTGCAATGTTATTGTTTGTCCTGACGGAACACTACCCGATTTGTCTATATTTTCAACCGAATAAGCAATATACTCATCAACTTGAACAATATCAGGGTAATTCCAATATCCGGAAGGAACAACATTACGTAATTCCATTTCGCCAATTATGTCGTAAAGATCATAAAATATACTGCTTCTGGAATTACCGTAGAAGTTGGCGTTTGATATATGCGTGTTTTCATGGATTACCGATTGTCTTACGTTGTCTAGCGTAGGCATCATGTGTGAAAGCAAATAGATATTACCTTCATTGGTAAAGGCATCCATATCACCATCCATCAAATACCCCATAAGTGTATTTATGGCTTTTTGGCTTGCTCCATTATCTTCAAACTGCTGTAACGCTTCGTAGTTGTCCTTTGATATGAATATTGGCGCAGGTGATTTTATTTCCTTCATCACCATTTCTACGTGCGCCTTTACTTCTTCGTGGGTAGGTTTTTCGTTGTTGGTTTGTTGTTGTTTATGAAATAAAGGAACTCCGCTTAAAACGGATTCTTTCATTGAAGGGGTTATAGTAATTCCCTGCTGATGGAACACTGCGGGTTCACGTACCTTATCAAAATATAGGCTTGCTGAAACATTGGGGTTAAATAGTCCGTATGAGTACTCTTCCCCTTTATTGATTTTATCAATCTGTTCCTGCAAAAATCTTACAGCGTTTTGGTCATTATCCGCTTTGGCAAACTCAATAGCCTTTTCAAGTTGTGCTACTGTTGGCTCTCCTACTATTCCTTCTCCTTCGTAAATATCAATAGGTTCAACCTTTGCGCCAAACGCTTTACCTAACTTGTTGGCTGCGTTTGGAACGATGGAATCATAAAAGGCAATCATTCCTTTACCACCGACTTTTAAGTTATTACCTTCAATTATAAATGGATTCTGTTCGTCTTTACCTCCTGAATTATCAATAATGCTCTTAGAAATATCCTTGCCAAATGTATCTGATAATTCCTTTTCAGTATAAGATGTTGGAAGATTATCCATTAATTTACCGTTGGTATCTTTTACCCTTACATAATATCCACCATCGTATGTTTTATACGAACTAATTTTAGATACCTGTTTCGCTAAATTATACCTATCTGCCTGCTGCTCCCCATTAGTCCATGCAATAGCATCATATCCGTTCTCTGTTGCGTAACGCATCATTCTCCGGAATGCAAGGTTTAACCATTGGTCGGTTTTCTGGAAAGGCATGGAGGGAACTGCGCCTAATGGCTCGTTTTCATCTTTACGGTATAATTCATCAAGCGTTCCGTTTTCTTGCGGTGTAGCCTTTTGCATTAACTCATAAACAGAAGTAGTACCATATTTGGCATGAAGTTCATCACGGTAATCAATGTATGATTTGTTTGTTGCTGATGGTTTACCTTTAAACCCCTCCTTCTTCCCTTTCTGCGCCCAATCGCTCTGAAATTCCTCAACAAACAATACTTTCCTTCCCCGTGTGTCTGTACGGTCATTAATGCGGATATGGGCAACGATGTTGGGTTCGTCAAAGTGATTGC
>Ga0302286_10003827_pt1 | contig 10066 bp, 10 predicted proteins | sample III_Fen_E2_3_FD_198765 | JGI IMG/M metagenome (GOLD analysis project Ga0302286, IMG submission 198765) | Peat permafrost microbial communities from Stordalen Mire near Abisko, Sweden - III_Fen_E2_3 | ecosystem: Environmental > Terrestrial > Soil > Wetlands > Permafrost | place: Sweden: Abisko...
AAGAATTTTTACGCGTTTTTTCTAATTCCTTCGAATATTTTTCTTTTAAAACTTTTGGCGAAGATTTTTTACCTGTCTTTTTACCTGTCATCAAGAGTTCTTCACTATATACTGCTTTATCCAGTTTTTTGTTATATCCGTATTTTACATTAGAATAAAGTATCGAAATTTCGTAAGCTCTTTCTAAGCACTCGAGTGCAACTTTCCCATTTTGAACCGCGGATGAAGAGTGCGCCGAAGTGTTGCCGTGTTTCTTCAAAAAGTATAAATCATCAGCAAATTCTTTCATACGAATATTTTCAAAAGAGTTGTCCTTGATTTTGTTAATCATTGAGTCAAAAGTATCATCTGGTAATACTTTCTCCTGTAATAAATCTCTGCACAAATTCTCAGCAAAACGTCTAATTTGGACCACTGATTGTTCAAAGTATTCATCTCTAAAAAGATTTTCAGCTTCAGAAATTATATTGAATAAATTTTCGTTATTTTTTTTAAGAAATAAAAAATTGCTCATGATTTTAATATAACAAATAAATTGAACAAAAAATCAAACATTCAACTTACTTTTAAACTAGTAGACACATAAAAAAGAGGTTACAACTGATTGACAATCGTAACCTCTTTTTAAATTATTTATTTACTTTAGTATCTTTTATGAAGTGCGGCTTCGCCTTCTACCATAACCAGAAGCGTTCTTACTGTCTCTTTTACGCTTGCAGCTTGGCTTGATAGTTCGCTAGAGGCAGATGCACTTTCCTCAGCTGTTGACGCGTTTGCCTGAAGAACTTGCTCCATTTGCAAAATAGCAGCACTGATTTGAGAAATGCCTTGAGCTTGCTCTTTACTTGCGACGGCTATTTCTTCTAGCAAATCACTTACCTTTTGAGCCTGAAAGTCGATTTCTTTTATATCCACATTAACTTCTTGAGTCATTTGAGTATTTTCTCTTGATAGTTGAATGTTTCTATCGATGATTATTGAAGTGTCTTTTGTCGCCTGTGCACTTTTTTGAGCAAGATGTCTAACTTCTTCTGCAACAACAGCGAAGCCTTTACCTGCATCTCCTGCACGAGCAGCTTCTACTGCGGCATTCAACGCCAAGATATTTGTTTGGAACGCAATTTCATCAATAACTTTAATGATTTTTGCGATTTCATCGCTGGATTTTTTGAGTTCTTCCATTGAAACCATCATTTTATCGATTTTTTCGTTACTTCTATCTGCGAACTCTTTTGCTTTTCTAGCTAACACTGCAGCCTCTTGGGTGTTATCAGTGTTTTGCTTAACCATAGAATCGGATTCTTCAATTGAAGCGGAAGTTTCTTGAATAGCAGCTGCTTGTTCAGAAGTCCCTTCTGCCAACTGTTCACTGGCTGCTGAAAGCTGCTCAGAAGCAGATGCAACTTGATTTGCGCCTTCTTCTAAATCTTTAACCGCATAGCTAATCGGATCTGTTATCATTTTGGATATCGTTACTCCTAAGACCCCAACCAAACAGAATGAAGAAACAAGAGTTACCAACAAGATTAGATTCGCAGCAGCAGCATCTTTATCTGATTGAGCCTTAAGCTCTTCCGCAACTTTGCGGTTATATTCTGATAAGTCACTTACAATTTCTTCAACGTTTTTTATGACCGATTCATCAGCTAAATAAAGTCTGTATGCCTCTGCATTTTTATTCACTATTGCTAAATTATTTATTGCTTTTCTGTCTTTTCTATATTCGACTACAACTTCTTTGTATTTTGCAAGGGTTTCCACTTCATACGGGTCAAGTTTTGTTGCTTCGTATTTTTCGAACAATTCGTTATCTTCTTTTGATATTCCTTTAAGATCTTCTGATAAGGATTTGTTTCTGCTTGGATCTGTCGTAATCATCAATTCTAAAACATCTGTTCTAGCCTGTTTGAAATTCGATTTGATAGTACTAAACCAAACTATCGGCATTACTCTGTCGTTATATAGTGTTTTCATATCAGCGGCCATTTTATGAGTAAAATAGAATCCAACTGTGCCGACAAAAGTGACAAACGTTAACGATATTACAATTAATACAGTCAATTTATTTGATATTTTTAAATTTCTAAGCCATTCCATATACACTAGCTCCTTATACTGTCTCTAACTCGTTTTGCTTTTTAATATTATCTGTTATTATTTTTACAACTTCATGACAATTTACAATCATTTCTATATCCAAAAGCATAACTACTTTTTCCTTGACTTTTCCGATGCCTGTCAAGAAACTTTCTTCACAATCTTGTCCGTATTGTGGAGGCATTTCAATGTCTGAAGAGTACACATTTACAACTTCTGCAACCTTGTCTACAACGAGTCCTATGAAATGTTTTTTATTTTGAATCACGAGTTCAACAATAATAATACAAGTTTGCTCATCATAAGGGCGTTCCGCCATACTAAATTTCAATCTCAGATCCATAACAGGAATTATTTTCCCTCTAAGATTAATAACACCTTTCATAAAACTAGGCGTTCGGGGGATTGTCGTAATCTCCATCAATCCTATAATTTCATTGACCTTTAGAATAGGAATTCCATAATATTCCTCATCTAGGAAAAACATCAAATATTTTTCTTCTTCTTTAACTTCCATGTACAAATACTCCTTTCTATAGGTATAAAATAGGGGTTAACACTATTCATCTGCTAAAACATAAACACTTCTGCTATTTATAATACACTATTTTTCTATAAATTGCAATAGAATTCTAGAAAAATCAACATTTTTTGGGGCTTATTTATTTAAAAATAACACATTTGAATTAAAATGATACAATTTCTTATTATTTTTTGTTTTACTAGCAATAAAAAACATGTTTTTGTTTTACTATAAGTGTGTTTAAAATAGGAGTGTTAAATGAAGGTAGTTAATTCGAAACCATTTAATCAAAACTTTACCGGATATGTTCCGGATCCTAACGATGCCAAGAAATTTTTACTTAAGAATAAAAAGTTTCAAACATGGGATACATTTTCATTCTTAACTGCTGTCACAAGTGCAACTGGATTTGCAATTGGTGGCGTCGGACTTTTAAGCGATTATTTATCAAAAGAAAAACAACAAACGGCTTTAAAAAATTCTGCTTCAGTTCTTGATTCATTCAAGAGCTTCGAAACAGCTGGCACTCAAGGTGCAATTCCTAACACAAAAGAAGATAAAAAAGACGGCAAAAAAGAAGGTGCAAAAACGATTACACCTTCAACTAAATTTTCAAAAACAGGTATGACTTTTGCAAAAATAGGAATAGCATTCTCGGGAATAGCAGGTATTTTTAACGGAATCTCAATGGGTCTACCATTAATGGCAGCCGGTGAAGCTTTGAATTTATGCTCATCACCGATTATTGAAACACCTATTGGAACAGGTCTTTTTGGGATTGCTCTAGCAGCTGTATTCTCAGGACGTGCACTAGAGAACGATCCTGAACTTAAATTAGACAATGCAAAACTCGCAAAAAAAGAAGGACTAAAAAATAAAGCAGCATACATTATGGAGAACATAAAAGGCTGCGCCACTGCCGTTTGGGAAAGTGGAAACACCATAAGAACAAATCTTGTCGATTTAGCTAAAAAAGATAAACGAAAAGAAGCAATGAGTTTCTTTAGAGATAACGTATTCTCAATCAAGCCTAAAAAACTTGTTTTACAGGAATTTATAGATGAAAAAGGCGTTGTAACAATCGCAAGAGGCTTTAAAAATAATCCTTACCTAATGCACGGCGCATCATTATTATTAGCAGCAGGCGGTACAATTTTGGCATTAAGCAGCATGATTAAAAGCAGTACAGGTCAAAAAGTCGGATTAAAAACTTACGAAGTCGGCGGAAGCCTTGATAACTTAAGCCTTTCTCGTTGGGGTATGGAAAAAGCTTCAACAGCTGCAGTAGGCAGCCCTGGAGCAAAACTTGCAGGCTACTTGCTAGGAGCAAGCGGATTGACAATCCTTGCAGGTCAACCGGGCGTGGACGAAAAATGGGGTCGTGGAATCCAATGGGTTGGAACCGCACTTTTATTCTCAGTATTCGCTGTAGAAAGATTCCCTAAAGCATTCAAAAAACTCGTATCACAACCTGAATTCAAAACACTTGTCCGCCAATGGGAAGTTGATTTGACCAAAGTATACTCAAACAAAGAATTGAAACCTAAACTCGGAGAAATTGTTAAAGCAATAGCGAACGGAACAGAAATTAAAGATCCATTGGTTAAACAAATAATTGAAACTGCCGAAGGCGTATTGAAAAAATCAGTGCAGAATGAAATGAAAATTAAAAAGATGGCTAAAAAAGGAATAAAAATCGAGCCTGTTTCTCTTTATAGAAGTACAGAGACTGCAGAAGAAATATCGAATAAAATAATGGCAACTAAAATGAAAACTGGATTTAAAGCAAAAAAAGGAGTAAATATTCCTACAGAGAAAATTTATAGAAAAACAGCAACTACAGAAGAAATTTTCAAAGAAATAGTAGCGGCTCTTGAAGCAAAACCTGAATTAAAAGGCAAAGTAAACGGTGCAGTAAGCCACTTCGGTAACGACGGAAAAGCAACTGAACTTATGAAATCGCTAAAAGAACAAGCAAAAGCGACTTTCCAAGCAGCATAAAGTTAATTATTAATAAAATTAAAAGAGCGAAAAAACAAAAATTTTTCGCTCTTTTTTTTGCAAATAGTGTTTATGGTAAAATTATTTCATAAACTACTTAAACAGGGGAATCTATTATGAAAATGTCAAAACTTTTTGTTCAAACTCTTAGAGAGTTTCCGTCGGATGCGGAAGTCATCTCTCACAAAATGCTTACACGCGCAGGCTACATAAGAAAGCTTGCAAGCGGCGTATACAACTATTTACCGCTAATGTGGAGAGTATTGAGAAAAGTTGAAAATATTGTTAGAGAAGAAATGGACAACGCAGGCGCTCAAGAACTTTTGATGCCGTTTGTTCAGCCTCAAGAATTATGGGAAGAATCAGGTCGTTGGGATGTTTACGGAAAAGAACTTATGCGATTAAAAGACCGCCACGACAGAGGAATGTGCCTTGGACCGACTCACGAAGAAGTTATCACCTCAATCGCACGTGACGGAATAAAATCTTACAAACAAATGCCTGTAAATTTATATCAAATCCAATCAAAATTCAGAGACGAAGTTAGACCTCGTTTCGGGCTTTTGAGAGGACGCGAATTCATTATGAAAGACGCATACAGTTTTGACGTTAACGAAGCTGGGCTTGATAAAGAATACCAAAATATGGCGCAAGCTTATACCAAAATCTTTAAACGCTGCGGACTTGAAACAAAAATGGTTCAATCTGACACGGGCGCAATTGGCGGAAGTATGAGCCACGAATTTATGGTAATCACAACTACAGACTCGGGTGAAAATGACGTTTTCTTCTGCGAAAAATGTGATTATGCTGCAAATTCAGACCACGCAGCTTCAAAATTACCTGAAGCAGTTACTGATGGTGGATTTGCTAAGGCTGAAGTCATCGACACGCCAAACACAAAAACAATCGACGAGTTGACAGAATTTTTGAAAGTTCCTGCAACTGTCATCTTAAAAACTCTTATTTATATCGCCGACAAAAAGCCTGTGATGGTTTTAATTAGAGCGGATAAAACGGTTGAAGAAACAAAATTGAAAAACGCACTCAGAGCAAAAGAATTGAGAATCGCAGCTGCAATCGAGATTAAAGACTTGATGGAAGAAAAAGGATTTGACGCAGAAGCAGGATTCATAGGACCTGTCGGAATCCAAGGGGTTTGGACAATTGCTGACGAATCGGTAAAAGATTTGAAAAACTTTGTAGTCGGATGTAACCAATCAAACAAACACTTAGTAGGAGCAAACTTCGGAGCTGAAGTCGCGGAAAGAAAAGAATTCTTCGACATAAGACTGGCTGAAAAAGGCGAAATCTGCACGGTTTGCGGTGCAAAACTTGATGTTGAACGCGGAATCGAAGTCGGAAACATCTTTAAATTAGGCACAAAATATTCAAAGGCCATGAAAGCAACATTCACAGACGTTGATGGCAAAGAAAAACCTTATATAATGGGCTGTTACGGTATCGGGATTTCAAGAACAGCAGCTGCTGCGGTTGAAAGCTACCACGATGAAAACGGGATTATTTGGCCGATAGCAATCGCACCTTACCACGTAACAATAGTTCCTGTAAACATTAAAGACGAACTTCAAATGAAGGTCGCAAACAAAATGTATCAAGAACTTTTGGCTCAAGGTATTGAAGTTGTACTTGACGACAGAGACGAGCGTCCAGGTGTTAAATTCAAAGACGCAGATTTAATAGGATTCCCATACAGAATTACTGTCGGAAAAACCATTCAAGAAGAACAAGGCGGACTTGTTGAATTCAAAACAAGAAGCACTGGCGAAATGGTTGCAATAAAACCTGATGAAGCAATTTCAAGATTATTGAATGAATTAAAAAAATAACCTCAAAAGGGGACTCAATATGTGGAATATTTTAATTGTAATTATAATTGCGGCCATTATTTGGGCGTTTAATCCCTTATTGCACAATGAGATAAAACCAACGGCTGGAGTTGATAAAAAAACGCAAACCCAAGTGAACCAGATTGAAAATCAAGCGATAAATCAGGTAAATCAAGCACGCCAAATTCAAAAACAGCAAGAAAACGCTATTAATAATCAATAATCATCCGTTTGTAGGATTTGGATTTGTTTATATAGCTATATCATACATGTACTGTTGGGTACTGGAGGTCAAAAAGACAATGACCGCGCATGTTTGCGTGCTAAAATCTATTTTGCCACCACATATTCAACATGAAATATGTGGCATTTTTGCTGCATAACACAAATCCATTCTTTAATTCCAACTAAACGCGCTAGACCCTGGGGAGGGAACTAGACGGGAGGCAGGGTAAAAACTTTTTTACCCACCTCTTTTTTTTGCTTCTTTTCAAATCTTTTATGTTATTCTTTTTTAAGAACTATAGGGATATTTTATTATTTTTTTCATCTTTTATATAACCAACTAACGAAAGGGGATAATAATGGATTTGAAGGTAAACAACACTAAACCATTGACGTTTAGGGGCGCTATTAAGCTCAAGAAGACTAATGAGATAGCAGACGCAGTTACAAAATTTATTTCTATGCACTCTAACGACAGCACCGAAAAGGGGTATATGATTTTAAATACAAAAAAAGAAATCAATATCAATTTCCTAAGCAACAAGCTTGAAAAAAGAGCCTTGCATTACCTAAACGGAATCGGGCTAAATGACTATATTCACTGGAACAAATCCCAAGTAACAACAGACGAATTTGTCGACTTTGCAGGAAAAGAAATATACGCCTAAATTTAAAAACATCTTTTATGTTATAATCCTAATGTTTTATACATCATGAGGATTTATTATGACTGATTGTATTTTTTGCAAAATTATCAAGGGCGAAATCCCATCAACAAAAGTTTATGAAAATGACTATCTAATCGCGATAAAAGATATTACCCCAAAAGCGAAAGTTCATATTTTGGTTATCCCAAAATTACACGTTGAAACTCTAAACGAGCTCGAAGACGAAAAAATCATGTCCGAACTTTTTAAAGGCGTGAAAGAAGTTGCCAAAATTATGAACGTAAAAGCTTACAGAGTACATATAAACACCGGAAAAGAAGAGGGCCAAGTGGTATTCCATCTTCACATACACGTTTTATCAAATACGCTAAATTAAGTAGCAAAGTACGGTGGATTCACTAACCCACCATCATAAGGAGTCGAACAATGAGCGAACAATTTTACAAAGAAATTACACCGGCAGGATATGGTGTTGCTATAAAGGTTAAAGAAGTTTTGTTTTCACAGCAATCTGAATTTCAAAAAGTAGAAATTATTGATACAGATTCGGCATTAGGTAAAATCCTCACACTCGACGACTTAATGATGACGTCGGTTGGTGATGAATATTTCTACCACGAAATGATTTCACACATTCCAATGATGAACCACAAGTGTCCGAAATCAGTCTTGGTAATCGGCGGCGGCGACGGCGGAACAGTCAGAGAAGTTTTGAAACACGATACGGTCGAAAAAGTTATATTATGCGAAATTGATGGAATGGTTATAGATGTCTGCAAAAAATACCTGCCTACAATTGCAGTGGAGCTGGACAATCCAAAAGTTGAAATCCTGGTTGAAGACGCGATTGAATACATCAAAACAAAAAAGGACGAATTCGATATTATATTGATTGACTCAACAGACCCGATGGGACCTGGCGAAGGACTTTTCACCGAAGAATTTTATACAAACGTAAAAAACTCACTAAAAAAAGGTGGAATAGTTGTGGCGCAATCTGAATCGCCGGTTGTGAACAAAGAAGAAATCAAAAAAATGTATACGCTTTTGAAAAAAGTGTTCCCGATAACTTCCACCTTCACTTCATCTGTACCAACTTATCCAGGCGGATATTGGGCGTGGGCATTTTGTTCTGAAACAGTAGAACCGCTATCTTACATAGACGAAAAACGATGCGAAGCAATCACAAAAACCTGCAAGATATACAACAAAGAGTACCACCAAGCACGTTTCGCTTTGCCGAATTTCTTGAAGAATTTATTGTAAAAATTGTAAACATATTTCAAAAAAACTAACAAAAAAAATTATGCTGGGTCTTTAAATATTTGTTACGCTAACTAAGGATGAACAATGATCAATTCCACTAATAATAATTCAGCATTTAAACCGACATTTTGTTCTAATTTTGAAAATTTGGTAGAGATGGCAAATCAGAGACCAGCAGTTCAAAAGGCAATTAGAATAGCTGAAAAAGATATTTCACATTTTATCGGCGATGATTTAGTCCATTTCACACTTAAGGATGATAAAAGATGTGTTGGAGATCTCGAAATAAAAGGATTTTTGATGACTTGTAAAATCTTAAAAGCGCCTAAAACAGGAATTGAAAAAATCAAAAATTATTTTTTCAAATATCTTGCTAGCTTTACTCACGGAAAACAAATAATGAAACAAAAAGCTCCAGAAGAAATCGTTATGCAAAACTTTATTTTATCTAGCACGCAGTCGGCGGATTTTATTAATAGCGCTAATAAACAATACATTGAAGGCTTTAAGAAAATTTATAAATATTAGCAAGTAGTGTTTCTACTGTCTTAACCTATTTCACTGCGATTATACAGTCGTAAATCTTGTCGATTTTTTCTTTCATGTCCGAAAACTGTTCTTTCAAATCGCGGACGCTGCTTAGGGTTGCGAAGCGGTCTTCTGCGTCTTTTAGAATTTCTCGGTGCTTTCTCTCAAGCTGTTCTGGCGTTACGACGATTCTCTGCTGTATCAGAAAAACCATAATCGCGACTATTATCGGTGAATAATGTAATAAATTGCCCATTTTTATTCCTTTAAAATTAAATACTTATCGGCCAATAAAACTCGACCAGATAACTCGCCGCGTCCATGGGGTGCCCCATAAATTTGAGTTCTTTAGCCTGTTTTATCTGATGATACGAAGGCAAATCGATTCTTGAAGACCCCTCCTTGTACCTGAGGTTATAAATATTATAAAGAAGCTTCTCGCATTTTTTGTCTATAAAAAGCTTAACCTCGCCGTCGGCTGAGCGCACTTTTGAATTGAACGCCATAATCCTGTTTTTAATCGGCGGATTGAATGCCTTAATCTTAATTTCAACATCCTCATAACCGTAGCGCTCCAGCTTCTTCTTAATAATCACGTAATTGGTAAACTCACTTGTACAGCTTCTGTTGTCACCTGAAGCATCACCGTTAATAATAATTTTCCCCTTATGACTCGGATAGCGATAACAAAATTCATCGCAAGCTTTTGCAGTTGTAGTGTTTTCTATAACCAACTCATCAAAAAAGAAAACTTTGTCCTGCGTCTTGTGCGCTAAAATCCACGCCATCGGATCGACGTTAAAATCGCACGTGATATGTAAATCCATATCCTGCTGGTACTCGATTTCTTTTATATTTTCGTGGGTAAAATCCTTTATGATTAGACCTTTGTCATACTCACCATTTTG
>Ga0302286_10003830_pt1 | contig 10062 bp, 6 predicted proteins | sample III_Fen_E2_3_FD_198765 | JGI IMG/M metagenome (GOLD analysis project Ga0302286, IMG submission 198765) | Peat permafrost microbial communities from Stordalen Mire near Abisko, Sweden - III_Fen_E2_3 | ecosystem: Environmental > Terrestrial > Soil > Wetlands > Permafrost | place: Sweden: Abisko...
CTTCGACTTTAGCACCCGGATCAGTTTCAACAATTTTGAAAATTTCATCAAGAAAAGCTTCAGGAACCTGAACCGGTAAAAGTCCATTATTCAATACATTGCTTTTGAAAATATCGGCAAAAAAGCTTGAAACGACCGCCCTGAATCCGGCATCATAAATCGCCCAGGCTGCATGTTCGCGGCTCGATCCGCTACCGAAATTTTTTCCGGCAACCAAAATTTTTCCCGAAAACCGGGGATTATTTAATACAAAATCTGGATTAGGTGTTCCATCTTTTTTGTAGCGCCAGTCCCTGAAAAGATTCTCTCCAAACCCTTTTCGTTCGACGGCTTTTAAAAATCGCGCAGGGATGATCTGGTCGGTATCCACATTCTCAATCGGAAGCGGAACTACTGTGCTGACCAGTTTCTGGAATTTTTCTATTGACATATTTTGTGTTTCTTTTAAAATTACGAATGTGGAATTATGAATTACGACATCCTATTTTTGAAAATTTATAATTGATTATACTTCTCTCGGATCTGAAACTACTCCTGTAATTGCAGCTGCAGCAGCCATTAACGGACTGGCCAGCATTGTGCGGGCGCCTGGTCCCTGACGACCTTCAAAATTGCGGTTTGAAGTTGAAACCGAATATTTTCCTTCCGGGATTTTATCGTCATTCATTGCCAAACATGCCGAACAGCCAGGTTGACGCAAGGCAAAACCGGCGGCTTCAAAAATTTCAACCAGCCCTTCTTCCCTGATTTGCTGCTCCACTTTTTTGGAACCTGGTACAATCCAGGCGATAACAGAAGGTGCTTTCTTTTTACCTTTCACGAAGTTGGCAAAGAGCCTGAAATCTTCGATACGGCCATTCGTACAACTACCGATAAAGACGTAATCGACTTTTTTCCCCTTGATTTTTTCACCAGGTTTGAAGCCCATATATTCCAACGATTTATCAAAAGTGGCCCGGTCAGAACCCGTCAGGTTTTCACCGGTTGGGATATTTCCGCTGATGCCAATTCCCATTCCTGGATTGGTGCCATAGGTGATCATTGGCTCAATGTCTGAGGCTTCAAATAGATATTCAGCATCAAAAACGGCATTGTCATCCGATTTTAATAATTTCCATTGCGTCAGTTTCACTTCCCAATCATCACCTTTAGGCGCGAATTGGCGTCCTTTGATGTATTCGAATGTTGTTTGATCCGGGGCAATCATTCCACCACGGGCACCACATTCGATACTCATATTACACAGTGTCATACGACCTTCCATCGTAAGACTGCGGATTGCAGACCCGGCAAATTCGATAAAATGACCAGTCCCGCCTGAAGTTGATATTTTTGAAATCACATAAAGTGCAATATCTTTTGCAGTGACATTCTCTTGCAATTTCCCCTCAACACTGATCCGCATTTTCTTGGGTTTTGGCTGAAGAATACACTGGCTCGCAAAAACCATCTCCACTTCACTAGTGCCGATCCCGAAAGCGATGCTTCCAAAAGCACCATGTGTGGAAGTGTGACTATCGCCGCAAACAATGGTCATTCCCGGCTGGGTGATCCCCAACTCAGGACCGATGATGTGGACAATTCCATGGTATTGATGGTCGAGACCATATAATTCGATGCCATTTTTAGCGCAATTCTCTTTGAGTGACTCCACCTGAATTCGCGAAAGTTCCTCTTTAATAGGAAGATGCTGATTGATGGTAGGTACATTATGGTCGGGTGTTGCAATTGTATTTTGGGGACGGAATACTTTCATTCCCCTGTTTTTCAAGCCTAAAAAAGCAACAGGACTTGTGACTTCATGTATAAAATGCCTGTCAATATATAACACATCAGGTCCATCTTTTACCTGCTTTACCACATGGGCGTCCCATATTTTATCAAAAAGTGTTTTTGGTTCCAAAATCATAGTTTTTTAAATTACTCAATTATTACAATTCAAAATTGGCTATTGTTCATTTCTCAGCGGCTTTTTCCGCGTTGCCGATCTTATTAATTGCATCTATAAATGCTTCAACCGAAGCAGTAATGATGTCGGTGTTTGCACCAAAACCATTGTAAATGTTATCGTTGTACTCAACCTGCATATGAACTTTCCCAATATCATCACTGCCTTTATTAATAGCTTGAATCAGGAATTCCTGAAGGGTGACTTTCCGGTGAATGATACTTTTCACAGCTTTTATTGCTGCATCAACAGGGCCATTCCCCGATTCGGTAGCTGCAAATTTCTCGCCGGCAATATCTAATCTGATTGTTGCCATTGGTACCATATTTTTCCCCGTAACCACCTGTAAGAAATCGAGTTTGATACGGCGTTCGCCTCCTGCGCGCTCTCCGACAAGCACCAGTAGATCATCTTCTTTGATGTCTTTTTTCTTATCAGCCAACAGTAAGAATTCTTCATAAACCTCGTCAAGTTTTTCCTTTTCCAGCTTAATGCCCAATAGTTCAAGGCGATGCTTAAGCGCTGCACGACCGCTACGAGCGGTTAAAACAATCGAAGATTCGCTAATTCCAACTTCGACCGGATCGATGATTTCGTAGTTTTCGCGATTTTTCAATACACCATCCTGATGAATGCCACTCGAATGTGAGAAAGCGTTCCTGCCAACAATCGCCTTGTTGGGTTGGACAGGCATATTCATCAAACTTGAAATGAGGCGACTCGTCTTGTAGATATTTTTCGAATTAATATTGGTATAAAGATTAAGCTCTTTGTGTGAACGAAGGATCATCACAACCTCTTCAAGCGCCGTGTTTCCGGCCCGCTCGCCAATTCCGTTGATCGTTACCTCAACCTGACGTGCCCCATTCAGCACCCCGGCAATGGAATTGGCAGTCGCCATTCCCAAATCGTTGTGGCAATGGGTTGAAATAATTGCCTTGTCAATATTTGAAACATTTTCCATTAAAAATTTGATCTTTTCTCCAAATTCATGCGGCAGACAATAACCTGTTGTATCAGGAATATTTACAACCGTTGCACCCGCTTTGATAACTGCCTCGATGACCCTTGCGAGGTAAACATTATCCGAACGACCGGCATCTTCGGCGTAAAATTCAACATCCTCGACATATTTTTTGGCGTACTTAACGGCTGCCACGGCTCTTGCAAGAATTTCTTCCGGATTCGAATTTAATTTATACTGGATATGATAGGGCGAAGTTCCAATTCCCGTATGAATACGACCGTGTTTGGCATATTTCAATGATTCGGCAGCCACATCAATATCTTTCTCGACGGCCCTGGTAAGCGCGCAGATGGTCGGCCATGTTACTGCCTTTGAGATTTCTACAACCGATTTGAAGTCCCCTGGACTTGAGATCGGGAAACCTGCTTCGATCACATCAACACCTAGTTGCTCAAGAACTTTGGCAACTTCAATCTTCTCGATTGTATTCAGCTGGCAACCAGGAACCTGCTCGCCATCCCTCAGCGTTGTGTCGAAAATATATACGCGATTATCCATAATTATTGTTTTTGTTTAAGTGTTTTATCCGATTATAACATTTTCTTTGCTTCCATTTTTTCGAAAAGAGAATCTCTCTCTTTCAAAAATTCTGATAATCTTTCGATTGGCGAACGAGTAATTGCAACTCTTCCCGAGCGAATAAACTGCAAAACACCAAAAGAATTCAATCCTTCGAAAAGTTCCTGAGTTTCTTCTTTATGCCCTGTCTTTTCGATGACTGTATATTCGTGTGTGATTTCCAAAATACGTGCGTTATGTTTTCTGATCAGTTTTTCGATCTGATCACTCTCCATCAGTGCGGTTGTAGGGACCTTGTAGAGAGCGATTTCCTGAAAAATCATTTCATCATTCGTATAATAGAAAGCTTTTAGCACCTCGACCTGTTTGTCGATTTGCTTTACAATATTCACCACTTTTTCTTTTTCCTCGTTTACGACGATGGTAAATTTGCTAATCCCTTGTAATGCAGATTCTGAGACTGTGAGGCTTTCAATATTTACTTTGCGCCGGGTGAAAATAATCGTAATCCGGTTCAGCAAACCGATATGGTTTTCGCTGTAGGCTGTAATGATGTATTCCTGTTTCATGTGTATAAAGATTAATTTTTAAAGGCCACATGGAACTCGCATGTGAAATTTTCATCTGTGTTTGAGATTACCGAACATGCTCGTTTCATTTGTTTTGAATTTAATTCAGTTCGTCAGCACTAAGAATAATTTGCGATACCGATTTACCGGCAGGCACCATCGGAAAGATATTATCTTCCTTCTCGATCATCACCTCAAGCAAGTAAGGTCCATCGTGATCAATCATTTTTTTCATTGCGCTTTGCAACTCACTGCGATTATGCACGGCACAACCTGGAATTCCATAGGAATCAGCGACTTTCACAAAATCAGGACTCATAATTTCAGTGAATGAGTACCGTTTTTCGAAGAAAAGCTCCTGCCACTGTCTGACCATTCCCAGAAAATGGTTATTCAGAATTACAATTTTAACAGCCAGTTTTTCCTGGGCAATGGTTCCCAATTCCTGGATTGTCATTTGCATTCCACCATCACCGGTAAAGACGACTATCTGTTTGTCGGGAGCTCCAAACTTTGCCCCTATAGCTGCCGGTAAACCAAATCCCATGGTTCCTAATCCACCCGATGTGACCCAGCTTCGCGAACCGACAAATTTTGAATAACGGGCAGCAGCCATTTGGTTCTGACCAACATCTGTGACTACAACAGCTTTATTATCTGTGAGATCCGAAATCATACGAATTACCTCTGCCATTGTGAGTCCGGGTTTATGAGGAATCAGATCATTATTGATAACCTTCGTTTTTTCTATTTCTTCGGCTGCTTTAAACTCAGCCAACCATTCGGGGTGCTGCTTCTCAATGACTAATCGCGAAAGCAATCTCAATGTATGTTTTGCATCACCAATCAGCGCCACATCAGTTTTGACGTTTTTATCAACTTCCGCCGGATCGATCTCGATATGAATAATTTTGGCTTGTTTTGCATAGGTGTTGATGCTGCCGGTTACCCGATCGTCGAAACGCATTCCAACCGCAATTAAAACATCACATTCGTTGGTTTTGATATTCGGACCATAATTTCCGTGCATTCCCAACATTCCCACGTTTAAAGGATGATCGGTTGGGATCGCCGATAAGCCAAGTAATGTCCCGGCTGCCGGAATTCCTGTTTTTTCAATAAAGTGAACAAGTTCCTTTTCGCCGCACGATAACATAACACCCTGTCCGTAAAGCAAGAAAGGCTTTTTCGCTTCATTGATAAGATCAGATGCCTTCTTGATCAATAATTTGTCGGCAGGAAATTCGGGAACATACGAACGAATTTTGATACACTTCGAATAGGAGTATTTAATTTTTGCAAATTGGGCATCTTTGGTAATATCCAAAACTACTGGCCCCGGACGACCGGTCGACGCAATATAAAATGCCCTTGAAATAGCTTCTGGTATTTCTTCTGCACTGGTGATCTGATAATTCCATTTAGTTACGGGCATCGTAATGCCAATTACATCCGACTCCTGAAAGGCATCAGTTCCTAACAAACCTGAAACAACCTGTCCGGTAATGCACACCAGTGGCGTGGAGTCAATCATCGCATCAGCTATTCCTGTGATCAGATTGGTTGCACCGGGGCCTGAGGTCGCTACACAAACTCCCACCTTACCTGAAACACGTGCATAACCCTGAGCGGCATGAACGGCACCCTGTTCATGGCGGGTAAGGACATGTTTAAGATGGTGATGGTGATCATGCAGGGCATCGTAAACAGGCATTATTGCACCACCTGGATATCCAAAGATTGTATCAACACCTTCGGCTATCAGTGAGCGGCAAATCGCTTCGGAACCTGTGATTTCATCCGGTTCCTGATCAAGAATATTGTCGTTTGTAAGAGATGTCATAACTATTTGATTTTAAATTATTCTATAATTCTCACTGCACCCTTGTCGGCCGAGGCCACAAGACTTGCATATGCTTTTAACGCTTTGCTGATGATACGGTTTCTTTTTTCGGGCTGGTAGGCCATTTTCCCGCGGTCTTCCTGTTCTTTTTTTCTGGTCTCCATCTCCATGCCGGAAATCATCAGTTCAATTCTGCGTTTTGGGATATCAATTTCGATGCGGTCACCGTCTTTGACCAAAGCTATTTCACCACCACCGGCAGCTTCGGGTGATACATGGCCGATTGAGAGGCCTGAAGTTCCACCTGAGAAACGTCCGTCAGTGAGAAGGGCGCAAACCTTATCAAGTTTAGATGCTTTCAGATAGGAAGTTGGATAAAGCATCTCCTGCATTCCCGGACCACCTTTCGGACCTTCATAGCGGATAATCACCACATCGCCTGCAACAATCTCACGTTTCAAAATACCTTCGCAGGCATCCTCCTGGGATTCATAAACGCGGGCAACGCCATTAAAACGGAAGACTGAAGGATCGACACCGGCCGTTTTTACGATACAACCATCCTTCGCAATATTTCCGTAAAGTATTGCCAATCCGCCTTCTTTGGTATAGGCATTTTCGATGTCGCGGATGCAACCTTTTTGCCTGTCAACATCTAATTCGGCATAATAAGTATCCTGGGACCCCAAGGTCAGGTTACGGCCAATATTCCCGGGGGCTGAAGAATACATTTTTTTTGCTTCTGTGTCACACGAAGACTTTTGAATATCCCATTTATTAATTGCTTCAGAGAGTGTTCCTTCGCTTACGCGGGAGACAGAAGTATTTAACAAGCCACCTTTTTCGAGTTCGCCCAGAATCGCCATGATTCCACCGGCCCGGTTAACATCCTGAATATGATAATGTGAGCTTGGCGACACCTTGCAAATGCAGGGAACCCTCCGCGAGAGTGCGTCGATATCCTGCATCGTAAAATCGACCCCGGCTTCATGGGCAACAGCCAATAAATGCAAAACAGTATTTGTTGATCCGCCCATGGCGATATCCAATGTCATTGCATTCATAAATGCATCACGTGAAGCGATGCTACGTGGCAGAATCTTGTCATTACCATTCTCATAGTAATCCACAGTGATCTCAACCAACCGTTTTGCCGCTTTTTCGAACAGCTTTTTACGGTTTAGATGGGTCGCCACAACGGTTCCGTTACCGGGAAGTGAAAGGCCTAAAGCTTCTGTCAAACAATTCATTGAATTGGCGGTAAACATTCCGGAGCAGGAGCCGCAGGTCGGACAGGCTTTTTGCTCAACTTCCGAAAGTAATTGATCGTCAACTGATGGATCAGCACCCATCACCATGGCATCGACCAGGTCATATTTTTTGTCAGCCACCACGCCGGCTTCCATTGGACCACCCGAGACAAAGATGCAGGGGATATTCAGTCGCATGGCAGCCATCAGCATTCCTGGCGTAATTTTGTCACAATTTGAGATGCAGATCATGGCATCAGCTTTATGCGCATTGATCATGTACTCAACACTATCTGCAATCAGGTCGCGTGAAGGAAGCGAATAAAGCATACCGTCGTGTCCCATGGCAATTCCGTCATCGATGGCAATTGTATTGAATTCAGCGGCAAAGCAGCCCTCAGCTTCAATCAGTTTCTTCACCATTTGTCCGATTTCGTGAAGGTGTGCATGTCCGGGAACAAATTGAGTAAATGAGTTCACCACCGCAATGAGTGGTTTGCCCATCTGCTCATCCTTCATTCCGTTAGCACGCCATAAGCTTCGGGCACCGGCCATTCGGCGTCCTTGTGTTGTCGTGTTACTTCTCAGTTCGTTTTTCATGTGTATATAATTTGTTTTTTAAAGGCCACATGGAATAGCCATGATGAAAATATTCATTTCGGTTGGTGATATTCTTATCATGGCTATTTCATTTGATTATAATCTGTTTTTAAAAGTCTTGTTAAAAAAAGAGCCTTTCTCTGTTCTGAGAAAGGCTCTTATATGTTTTATCATACAATACACAACCTCCCTCACCCGGCATAGACGAGAATTAGAATGACCACGAGGAGGAGACTATGTGAAAATATATTCTTCATAATTTGTAAACTTCGGGGCAAAACTACGAATAAAACTTTTATATCAAAATAAAATCGTAAGTAATTTTAAATTATTTTATACAATTCGAAACAAAGTTCAGAGGTTTGGGATCTATTGTTGATTGGCACCTGGCACATAAGAAGTGACGATTAAAATTTAAGATGTTTGTGATGAAAAATAAGGCTTTAAATTTTATAATGACCGGGAAAAATCGTATCTTAGTCTTCGAAAATAATCTGATGGTATGAGCAATATTAAACTATTTGAAAGCAAACAAATACGGTCAGTTTGGAGCGAGGAAAATCAAAAATGGTATTTTTCTGTTCAGGATGTAATTGAAGTATTAACAGATAGTGCCGATGTCAAGCAATATATAAAAAGGACATTGAGCCGGGATGACGTTCTTAGGAACAACTGGGGTACAATTTGTACCCTGGTTGAAATGAAGGCAGCAGATGGTAAAAATCGGAAAATTCAAGCTTCAGATGCAAAGGGACTATTACGCATTATTCAATCAATTCCATCACCAAAAGCAGAACCATTTAAACAATGGTTAGCACAAGTAGGTTCCGACAGATTAGATGAAATTGAAAATCCGGAATTAGCAACACAAAGAACACGAGAGTTGTATAAGACCAAAGGATATTCCGATGACTGGATTGAAAAGCGGATGCGAAGTATTGCTATTCGGGAGGAGTTGACAGAAGAATGGAAAAACAGAGGAGTAAAAGAACAAATAGAATATTCTATTTTGACTGCAGAAATCTCTAAGGCAACTTTTGGATTGACTCCCACTGAGTATAAAAAAGTCAAGGGATTAAAAAGCCAGAATCTGCGTGATCATATGACTGACCTTGAGTTGATTTTTTCGATGTTGGGTGAAGCTTCGACAACTGCAATTGTAAAAACTAAAAATCCTAAGGGATTTGTCCAAAACAAAGTGGTCGCTAAACAAGGTGGCAAAATTGCTGGTGACGCCCGGAAAGCCTTAGAATTAAAAACGGGAGCAAAAGTTGTTTCAGAAGAAAACTATTTACCCGAAGCAAAGAAAAATAAGGAGATAAAATAAGGGGAATCTTCTGCAAAGAAGGTATCGGTATTTGGTGTGGTATTCCGTTTTTTGATTGCATAGACAGAGAATAGAAAATATAATATATGGTCATAAAAATCGTTATTAATTTTTAAATTCGTGAATCCAATTCAACCAGACAAATATGAAAACAACACTGACCGTTTTACTGCTTTTATTGATGGTAATTTGCCAGACTTCTTTTGCACAAGGGTTAAATCCCTTGGCACCCGACCCCGGACCTGCGGCTGAAATACCTGGTATGAAATTAGTTTGGGACGAAGAATTTAACACCAAAGGGAGACCTAACCCCGATTACTGGGATTTTGAAAAGGGATTTGTCAGAAACGAAGAATTGCAGTGGTATCAGGAAAACAATGCAATATGTAATAACGGTGTGCTAACAATTGAAGGTCGTAGGGAAGAGGTTCCAAATCCTAATTATCAGATTGATAGCCATCATTGGAAAACAAACCGCGAGTTTGCCCATTACACGTCATCGAGCATCAATACTCGTGGACTGAAACAGTGGCTGTACGGGCGCTTCGAGGTAAGGGCAAGAATAGATACAGCGATGGGAGCGTGGCCAGCAATCTGGACATTGGGAATTACTAATCGTTGGCCATCGAACGGAGAAATTGATATAATGGAATTTTACCGGGTAAGCAACGTCCCAACAATCCTTGCCAATGTAGCTAATGGAACAAGTCAGCCAAATGTCGCCAAATGGCATTCCGAAAAAATTCCCCTTTCCCAATTTACTGCTTGTGATTCCATATGGGTTAAAAAATTCCATATCTGGCGGATGGACTGGACCAAAGAATCGATCAAACTTTACCTTGATGATGTTTTAATCAACACAACTCTTCTGAGTGAAACCATTAATCCCGATGGAACCAACCCGTTTACGAGTCCGCAGTATATTCTTTTGAATATGGCTCTTGGCGGCAATGGTGGCGATCCCGAAAAAACTATTTTC
>Ga0302286_10003833_pt1 | contig 10059 bp, 12 predicted proteins | sample III_Fen_E2_3_FD_198765 | JGI IMG/M metagenome (GOLD analysis project Ga0302286, IMG submission 198765) | Peat permafrost microbial communities from Stordalen Mire near Abisko, Sweden - III_Fen_E2_3 | ecosystem: Environmental > Terrestrial > Soil > Wetlands > Permafrost | place: Sweden: Abisko...
CGCTGAATAGTGAACCCATAGGATTCTGATCTGAATTTTTGGAACCAGTCTTATTTGAGTTGAATAAAGTAAAGCCGATTAAACCTAATTCAAGTAAATTTGCCATAATAATATCTCGCTCTCGTATTTATACTCTTATTTATATAAAAACAAATTTGAGGAGCGAATTTCAAAACTGCTTAGTTTGCTTAACAGTCGTAACATTTGCATTAAAAAAGAGGCTTGAAACAATGTTTCAAACCTCTTAAATTTCTATTACTTACGTTTAGATTAGTATCTGTAGTGAGCAAAAGCTTTGTTAGCTTCAGCCATTTTGTGAGTATCTTCACGTTTTTTGCAAGCTGCACCTGCGCCGTTTGAAGCATCAAGCAACTCAGTTGTTAACTTATCGATAAAAGATTTACCGTGTCTGTTTTTTGCTGCTGCAATTAACCAAGAAGAAGCCAAAGCCATTCCTCTGTCAGGTTTAACTTCGATAGGAACTTGGTAAGTAGATCCACCGATTCTTCTTGCTTTAACTTCCAACAATGGAGTTGAATTTGTTAGAGCTTTTTGGAAAGTTTCCATCGGTTTTTCGTTTGTTTTTTCTTCAATTCTTGTCATTGTAGAATAAAAAATCTTCTCAGCGATAGATTTTTTTCCTCTACGCATAATTCTGTTGATAAATTTTGAAATATCCACGCTGCCGTATATCGGATCCGCCGGTGGTATTCTTTTTGCTGGTCTTGAACGTCTTGACATGATGTTTCCTTTCTTATGTCTTACCGAGCACGTACTCGGGACTAAATGTTTTTATTTAATCTTTGTTATAATACACGTTTATTAGTTCCCGATTAAACTCGGGATAAGTTCTCATATGACTGAAAATAGTCTATGATTTACTTATTTCTTTTTCGCTCTCTTAGCACCGTATTTAGAACGGCTTTGAGTTCTGTTAGCAACACCTGCTGTGTCCAACGTTCCTCTAACGATGTGGTATCTTACCCCTGGTAAATCTTTAACTCTTCCGCCTCTGATTAAAACAACAGAGTGCTCTTGAAGGTTGTGACCGATACCCGGAATATAAGAAGTTACTTCAAAACCGTTAGTAAGTCTTACCCTTGCAACTTTTCTCAAAGCTGAGTTAGGTTTTTTAGGTGTTGTTGTATAAACTCTTGTACAAACTCCACGTCTTTGAGGACATTCCTGCAAAGCTGGTGATTTTGTTTTATCTATTAATTTCTTACGTTCTTTACGTACAAGTTGACTAATAGTCGGCATAGTTTCTCCTTTTATGTTTTACAATTTGTTTGTTTTCTGTTACGTCGCGGCTCAGTTTAAAACCGCCCCATTAGCTTAAATGTCCAGCACAGACTAACGGCTAAAAGTGTAAGTACTAATATTTAATAACAAGCATAGGTCAATGTCAATAACAAAGCAGTTCAAACATAGCAAACGTTAAATAATTTAACATTATTATAAACTGCCACATTTACTATTTCATCTCGATAGTAAATGTTTTTCGAGTGTCAACGTCATTGATTGCGTCAATCAGCTCAGTTTTCCAGTGCAATTCATTGTCGCCGACTTCTTTTTGGTAACCTTGAATCTCTTGTCTTGCATAGTTAAGCTTAGGAAATCTGTCGTTGATAGTTTCTGCAAATTTCATCTTCAAATCAGCAACAAATCCGATGAGCTTCTCAGTTGCTTCATCGTAAGCCCCTGATTCATCTTGGGATTTAAATTTGGTCTGAACATCCAAAACATCTTCACCCTCGTTGCATATTTTGTTCAATTGCAAAAGGAGTTTATTTTCAGGCGATAAATCTTTAGACAAAGTTTTTTCAACCAATTTGTTTAAAGCTTTATTGTACCCGAATGTTGTTGATGATTTATCATTATTAATTGTTGGAATTTTCATTTAAGATTCTTTCTTGACTGCCTCTATTTGTTATAACCAATAGAAACGCGCTGTTGCTGTGTTGGCAACTTGTACTGTTCTTCGTTTGTTATTTTCAATTGTTGGTTCTCTTTAATTACTTGCTCAAAATCAGCCTTGGAAATAGGTCTTCTGCCGTCTTTTCTGGCAATATCGCCTGCTGCATTTGACAAATCGCTAATCGAACGGTTAGGAAATTTGTCAAACAATTCTGCAACTTCGTCCAGCTCTTTTTCTGAATTTAATAAATCAACTGCTTTTGTTTTTCCTTCAAGTACTTTCTTCAAGACTTCTATTCTGGTAGCCTTATCAGGCAACCCAACATATTCTTGGAAATCGAATCTATTTCTAATTGCTTCGTCAATTTTTTTATATTTATTACCACCGCCGATAACAATAATCCCTCTGCTTCTTGCACCATTAATCAAGTCAAGCAATGTTCCTACTTGTTCGAACTTAGAAGTATCATTCCCTACTGAATCTCTATCTGTAGCCAAGCCTTCCAATTCATCCAACAATAGAATACAAGGTTTTCCTATTTCTTTAGATTTATCTTCTACAACTTGAAACGACTTTTCGTAATTTATAGAAGTCCCAGCTATGAAAGTCGAACCTTGTTTACCTATTTTTAACACATAAAAAGGAACGCCAGCTTGACGTGCGACGGCTTCTGCGGTAAATGTTTTACCACAACCTGGAGGTCCTATCAACAAAGAAGCTCTTGGAAATTTCTTACCGTATTCAAGCTCATCCTTTTTTGCCATTTCAGGGTTAAGGATTGGGTCGATTATTTTATCTAGAAATTTTTCTTTTAGTTTTTCCATGCCGCCAAGACTTTCAAACCCCTTTGGAGACTCGCTCGTTGGCAAATATTCTGACATAATGTCTTTTTCTGTTTCCTCATCCCTGCTGGACTTGACCCTAGATGCAGGACCAGCAACTCTTTCACCAACTTCGATATCAACTTCATCAGCTGCATCTGCTATATCGTTAAGGGCTTCTGAAGCCTCAAGACGCCATGATAGCTCATCGCCCGCTGCGGCTCTTTCATAATGATTGGCTTCTTTTCTAGCAAATTTCAAATCAGGAAAACGTTTTTCTATATAGCCCGTTAAAGTCGATTTTAAATCTATAAAGAACCCAACTAGAGCTTCGGTTTCATCATCATAATAACCGCTCTCATCTGGAGCCTTTAACTTTGTTCTTATACTCAAGGTTTCTTCTGTTTTGTTACAAAGCTTGTTCAATTCCAATAATTCTCTGTTCAACTCTGTTTTTTCTATAGTCAAAGTTTTTCTAACTGCAGCATTCAATGCTTTATTATACCCAAAAGTCACTGATGACTTACGATTGTCATTGTTTATAGTTGCGATTCTCAATTCAAAATTCCCCTACTAAAATATCCACGTTGGTGGTATAACATACGTGCAGAATATTTTTTGCTAGTTGCGTAGTAAAATCTTAAATAAAATTTACATTTGGCTGAATATATAACTTCTTTTAAATATTTTTAGGGTGCCTGAAAAACGGTCCTATTGGCTCTTCTGTCTCTACATTATATTCTATCCACTCGCCTTTTTTGTTATATTTAACTTTTTGAGTGTGCTCAAAATACTTCTTTGTGTTTGGATTAAGTGTCACAAATTCTACATCTGAATGGTTGAATTCCACATACGCTTTTGTTCTATTTGTTGCCTTGTCAAGAATGGTTATCATTAGTGGGCTTCCGTTTGATCTAAATCTGTACTCATTCAGACCACCCTTTTGGGTAATGCTAAACAGAGAGCCTTTTCTCTTAAAACTATATACTTGAGACGGAGTTTCAGAAGATGAATTATAGATTTTCACTTTTTTGTATTCTCTTGAATTTGCAGGAACTACTTCGTACTTTATGCCTTGCTCTTTTAATCTCGTAATTAATTCATCAAACTTTTCTACTTTGGGTATTTTTATTGGGCTTTCGATACGAGTTAAGAGACTTTTAACTGTTTGCAAAAAAGATTTCTTAATGACCGCTTCTTTTCCACTGAAACTTACACTATCTGAATTCTGAAGCATTACCTGTGCTTTTCTGTTTCTTTGAGCTGTGGGAATTACTGTGTTTAAGCCTGTTCCTTGAATTTGCATATAAAAACCCTTCTATAGTTTCTTAACTGCTTTTAAAAAGACTATGAAGATTAAAAATTGCTTTAAAATAGGCTTATAATTACAAAAGTTAATATTAAGTCAGCTGGAAGTCGCCGTATTTCTTGACGTGTTCGACCAAGCCGCCGTCAGCGAGTAGCTTTATCATAACATCGGGAAGCGGTGCAAATTTTATTTCTAAACTTTTAGTTAAATCTTTAATTATCCCATTTTTAACATCAAGCTCTAATTCATCGCCTGCATCTATCAAATCCGTATCACACTCAATCGCCAAAAGCCCAATGTTGATTGCGTTTCTGTAGAAAATACGAGCAAAAGATTTAGCCAAAACTGCTTGAACGCCTGAAATTTTAATAATTTGAGGAGCATGCTCACGTGATGAACCAAGACCAAAGTTACTCCCGGCAACTACGAAATCGCCCTTATTCATATTTGAAGCAAAATTTGGGTCAGCATCTTCTAGAACATGTTTCGCGAATTCCTGCAAATCAGAACGCAAATGAAACAACCTACCCGGTGCGATATGGTCAGTTGAGATATCATCTCCAAATTTGAATGCTTTTCCTGTCATTATTAACCTCTTTTTCTTTGTGTCTTCCAAATTATAACAAAAATTAAACAGATTTGTAAATTTGTTTAAAAAATTGTATGATAGTGTTGGAATTAGGGGGAAATATGTTCAACAGAAAATGCAAAATAACGTTTATATCACACGGCTCGACGGTCCATTCCGAAGAAAGCAGACTTTCTGATAAGGACCATTACCCACCGATAAATGACGCAGGCGAAGAAGAAATAGAAAAAATCTGCGAGTGGCTTAAAAAACGCGCTATTAAAAATGACGTAATTTATTCAAGTACTGCATTGAGAACAATCCAAAGCGCTGAGATGATTTCAAAAGTTTTCAAAAAAGAGGTTGAAATGCTTGACGGATTGCATCCGAGGAAAAGAGGTGTTTGGAGCGGATTAACCTTTGATCAAATAGAGAACAAATATCCTCAAATGCTTGACAGGCTGCACGAAAACCCTTGTTCGTACTGCCCTGAATGCGGCGAAACAGTCTTGGAATTTAACAAACGCGTTTCTAAAATATTGAAAAATGTTGTTGAAGAAAATATCGGAAACAGAATAATTATAGTTACACACCCTGAAGTAATTCAAGCAGCGGTGAGTAAAGCAATAAAACTGCCACCTAAACATCAAGCAAAAGTTTATATTAAAACAGGGAGCGCAACTCAAATAAGTTACTTCGACAGTTGGGCAAGCCTAGTCTATTCCGGCTATGTGCCTCTTTAGTTTATTCTCTAAATAAGTTTGGATTAAGCCAAATAAACATTTGTACTCTTCTCGCTAAAAAAGGTTATAACAACAGGAAAATGTGGAAAATAATTAAATGAGCCATATAATGTTGTTAACGCATTGAAATTAGCTGAATAGAAGAGGGGTAAAAAATGAATTTTAAAGAAACTTCCGGCCATTGGTTGGGAATTTTCGTGCATGCAAAAAAAACTGCGCCTAAAAAACTAGGTTTTACGCTTGCCGAAGTTTTAATTACGCTTGGCGTAATCGGCATAGTTGCCGCCCTCACAATTCCTCCATTGGTAGCTAATTACCAAAAGAGCGTTTATGTTACGCAGTTGCAGAAATTTTACGCAGAATTTCAAGTCGGAGCCAAATCATATTACGCAAGTCAAGACTGTCAGGATTTAAAATGCACAGGAAGCTTCGATGGAGCGACAGCTTGGGCTATACCGTCACTTGAACCAAACCTTGAGGATTTTGTTTCCAAATCATTCAAAATAACTAAAAGCTATGGATTTGAAGGAACTTATGATGTTGCTGCACGTTATCTTGCCTATGCTTGGGATCAGTCTCAGTATTGCTTCACAAACGCCCAATACTCCTTCATGACGGCTGATGGATTCCTCGTTGGAATTCAAACGGATACCTCCGAGGGTTGCGTTATATTTGATAATGTTTGTGCAACCGTATACGTCGATATAAACGGGTTTAAGGGTCCTAATATATTCGGCAGAGACGCTTTCCAATTTTATTTGTTAAACGACGGTTCCCTTATTGCGGAGGGAAGTAAACAATGGCAAAAAGAGCAAGCTCAAAACTGGGTTGGGTTTCCTGATGAGGTTATTGAAAGTGCGACTTCACCTTATTATTGGAGAAACAATCCAAACGAGTGTGGAGACCCCGCAAGTAAAGCTTTCAAACCCGATGATTATGTACAAGGTATTGGCTGCGCTGCTCGGATAATGGAAAACGGCTGGAAGATGGATTATTAGTAGTGTAAGGACTTATTGTCATTTCAAACCTGATATGTTATCATCAAAAAATGAAGAAGCTTTTTCCAAATAAACCGTCTATGAAAGAATTGGTTGCGTTCACGCTTGCCGAGGTTTTAATTGTGCTTGGGGTTATTGGCGTGGTTGCTGAAATGACTATACCGACACTCGTCCAAAACACCCAAAAACAAGTTCTAAAATCTTCTTTTATGAAAGCTTATTCAACAATTTCTCAGGCGGTCGAAATAACAAAAACAGATTTAGGCGTTGATAACATACACACTTATTATACATATTACGATGGAAGCGCCTATGTGAATGCGCCTGAATTTATAACCGATTTTTACAACCAATTAAAAATTATGGGGACTAAAAGTTATAGCACAGCACCTGTGAACTTTAGCAAAACGGCCAATGCATATTGGTCAGCGATTGGCACAGAAGCACCAAATCAAATACTGCCAGATGGCAGCACAATAAACTGTATGATTAACGCAGGTATGATTAACATATCAGTAGATCTCAACGGACCAACCAAACAACCAAACCGAGCAGGATATGACATCTTTGGATTTTATGTCGACCCACATGACACAGTCCAACCCTACAATGGAGATGCATGGGTTTGGGGTTCATACGCTATTTGCGATGCAACCTCAACATCTGTTTCAAACGGCTTAGGATGTTCTTACTACGCGTTGCAAGACAAAAACCCAGCCGATAGCTCAAAAGGCTACTGGAATACGTTGAATTAAATTATAAACCTAATAGCAAATTTCCGTCTTTTCCATCTTTGAGAAATCATCAATGCTAATTACGTCAGCCGCTTTAGCAGTATTGTGAGGGTTAAAGAATAATAAATTTTCTTTTTGCTTCTTTACAAAAAAGGCATGGCTAATTGGAGTACCTTTTTCATCGTAATTTTGATGCAAACTTCCGAAGAAGAATCTTCCTTCTGGAATATTTTTTAAAAGTTCTTTTTTATCGACGACTACAACTTTTTTATTATTATTGTCATTTTTATCTGTAAATTTAACAACCGCGCTTTCGTTTTCTGAATAGAATTTATAATCTTCTCCGGTTATAAGCTTTTTTACTTCAGGATATTCAATTGCGTAAAGCGATTTTTTGCTTGTTTCCATTCTCCATTTATTTGCAGCAATTTCTAATATTTTTACATCTTTGTCCCCTGTTGAATATTCCTCACCGTCCGCAAGTTCCTGCTCTGAAACACTGTAAACCTTATCTGGAGCGCCCAAAAATCTTACGCTGAAAGTTTTATCGCGATTGTCCTTAATGGAATCTTTAATGATTTTTGCGCCTTCTTTTGTGCTGGCAATAACTTTTAACCCAGAAAGGAAGCCACAATCACCAAGCTTACCTTGTTGGAAGCTTCCAATTATGCCATCTTGGGTATTGTCAGTTGTATCCAAGAGACCTCTATATTGATTGATAGTTTCGTCAATTTTTTCCTTAGGCATAGAATCTGTTTTAAGCATTCCGAACGAGAACATATCGCCCGTCTTAATATAATTATATCTTTTAATCAAAGACGTAATTTCTTCCTGTTTTTCCCAATCTTTCATTGAAGGAAGAGGTCTAAAACCTCTCGTATCATCAACAGATAGATTCGGCTTTCCATCAAAAACAGAACCCGCAACCAACTTTATATCTACACTCTCGGTATCAACAGGCGTGTAAATATCTTTATTTAAAGCAATGTTCCTTTTAACAGGAGTTTGCTCGACTTTTGAATTCGTTAATGGTAAACCCATAAATATCCTTAATTTTTCCTCGTATATATATAAAGCCAATTTGGATTGAAAAATTGACCTTATTTGAAAATTAAGTTAAAGATAGTTAACAATTTATATTAATAACTTATAAACGTCGTTTTTATTTACGTCATAAAGCGAGGCTAAAATTGTCGAAATTTCTTTTGTGCTAAATTTTTTCTGTTTTAGCACATTGATTTTTTCTTGCAAATCTGTTTGAGAGAACTCTGCGCCCTCTTGTTTGTAGACCATCGCAACGATTTCGCCTTTTAGCACATTGTTTTTATAATGCTCAATGACGTTCCCGACATTGTCCACGACAATTTCTTCAAACATTTTGGTTAACTCTCTACCCACTGCAACTTTTACTTCTGGATTGAATTTCTTAACATATTCTAAAGTTTTTAATAATCTATTTGGAGATTCGTAAAAAACTACGTTAGTGTGAGCATATTTTTGAAGTATCGAAAAAATTTGGCTTTCAGTTTTCGGTAAAAACCCAACAAAAGCGAATTCTTCTCCGCCTTTTGGCACTTGAGACAAGAATATCGGCAATGCTGACGCACCAGCTAGTGAAGTAATTTGAATATTATTTTTTATCAATTCTTCAACCAAAACAGCACCAGGATCACAAATCAAAGGAGTTCCGGCGTCAGAAACAAGTGCTATAGTTTTTCCTTCTGCCAGCATATCCAAAAACAAATGTACTCGTTCTTTTTCGTTGAATTTATGATAAGAAATAGTTTTGGTTTTGATTTCGTAGTGGTTGAGAAGCTTTTGAGTGACGCGAGAGTCTTCGCAGGCGATAACATCAACCGATTTTAAAACCTCAATCGCTCTTAGCGTAATATCTTTTAAATTCCCAACAGGCGTGGGAACAATGTAAAATTGTGCATCTTTTGTCATAACTTTATGATATCAATAACAAACTTGATTGTAAAATATGTTTATTTTAAACTATCGAAGTAAATGTTAATAAATAAAGGAGATAAATTATGTCAAGAAAACCAATTATTGCAGGAAACTGGAAAATGAACTTACTTCAAAGCGAAGCTAAAGAATTGTTTTCAGGAATCAAATCATTTGTAAAAGAATACTCAGCAGACCAATTACCGACTGTTGTTGTAGCACCTACATTTTTATCAATCGCTGCTGTTGAATCTTTAAGATGCGACTGCGGATGCAGAAACTTGATTTTCACATCAGCTCAAAACTGTAACTGGGAAAAATCAGGCGCTTACACTGGCGAAGTTTCAGTGGATATGGTAAAAGACGCTGGATGCGAATATGTAATTATCGGACACTCTGAAAGAAGACAATTCTTCTCTGAAACAGACGAAATGATTAACAAAAAAGCTAAAGCTATTTTGGCTGGCGGCTTAATCCCTATTATCTGTTGTGGCGAATCTCTTGAACAAAGAGAAGCTGGCGTAACTGATTCTCACATCACAAGCCAAATCAAGGCGGCTCTTGAAGGATTATCTGAAGAAGATATCACAAAATCAGCAATCGCTTACGAACCAATCTGGGCAATCGGAACTGGCAAAACTTGTGATTCTGACGAAGCAAACAGAGTAATCGCTATGATTAGAAACGTTGTTAAAGAAGTTTCAACTGAAGCGGCTGGAAATGCAATCAGAATTCTTTACGGCGGAAGCGTAAACCCTGGTTCAATCGAAGAACAAATGTCTAAATCAGACATCGACGGAGCACTAATCGGTGGCGCAAGCTTAAAAATCGACAGCTTCAACCAAATCATTGCTAACACAATGAAGGTGGCTGTTTAGACAAAAACTCTAATTGTAGGTTGGGGTTTCTACCCCAACAACATAAAATGGTAAAACAGAGACGGTATTGAAAATATTTTCAATACCGTCTCTTCATATCAATGAATTGATGAACTTTAGCCTATTCTACCGGCTAATAC
>Ga0302286_10003834_pt1 | contig 10052 bp, 7 predicted proteins | sample III_Fen_E2_3_FD_198765 | JGI IMG/M metagenome (GOLD analysis project Ga0302286, IMG submission 198765) | Peat permafrost microbial communities from Stordalen Mire near Abisko, Sweden - III_Fen_E2_3 | ecosystem: Environmental > Terrestrial > Soil > Wetlands > Permafrost | place: Sweden: Abisko...
TATAATATTGCTAAAGGAGGTTTTCGTTTTGCCAACTGTCTGTATCTGGAAGCGATACTGCCCGTCATAGAGAAGATGCCGGAGAATACGTTTGAAGAGATCATGGCAAAATATGTGGAAATGAATATTGCCCATCCTTTTATGGAAGGAAATGGTCGTGCTACACGCATTTGGCTGGATCAGATATTAAAGAAGAATATTAAGCGAGTTGTTGACTGGAGCATCGTGGATAAGGAATTATATCTTCAAGCGATGGAACGTAGTCCCATTAACGATTTGGAACTCCGTATGCTGCTGCAACCAGCCCTTACAGATAAGGTGGATGATCGTGAAGTGATTATTAAAGGTATCGAGCAATCGTATTATTATGAAGGGTATAGGAGAGAGGAATAATATGGAAGAGTGGAAAGAATATAAGTTAAGGGATATAATACAATTTAATCCTTCAGAAAGAATACCAAAGGGAACTAAATATCGAAAGATAGGAATGGATCAACTATCCCCATTTTGTCGTTATGTATATTCGAATAATTATGATTTTTACAAAGGTGGTAGTAAGTTTAGAAATGGAGACACAATAATGGCTCGAATTACTCCTTGTTTGGAAAATGGGAAAACTGCTTATATATCATCATTAAGTGATGATGAAGTCGCCTTTGGTTCTACTGAATTTATAGTTATGCGAAACATTGAGAACGTAAGTGATAGTAAATTTATATATTACTTATCAATAAGTCCGACAATTAGGGATATTGCAATTAAATCAATGATAGGCTCTTCTGGAAGGCAGCGTGTTCAACAAGATGTTTTGGAAAATTTCAAGATGGATTTACCGTCATCATTAGATGATCAAATACGAATTGCAAAGATTTTATCATCCCTCGATGACAAAATAGAATTAAACAACCGAATAAATGCGAATTTAGAGGAGCAAGCACAGGCGCTATTCCGTCATTGGTTTGTTGATTTCGAGTTTCCTAATGAACAAGGACTTCCCTACAAATCTAATGGTGGTAGATTTGTTGAATCTGAGCATGGAGCAATACCGGAAGGATGGAATTTAAATCAGTTAAATTATTTTGGAAAAATAGTTTGTGGGAAGACACCATCAAAAACAATTGAAGATTATTTTGGTGGAAATATTCCTTTTATAAAAATCCCAGATATGCACGATAATATATTTGTAATTAACTCCGAAGATTCTTTAAGTTCCAGTGGAGAAAGATCGCAATCCAATAAAACTATTCCACCATATTCAATTTTGGTTAGTTGTATTGCAACTGTCGGATTAGTTTGTATAAATACAAAAAAATCACAGTTCAATCAGCAGATTAATGCGATTATTCCATTCCATGAATCTTTTAGATATTATATATATTTAAAACTTAAAACAATGTACAATAAATTGCAACTATTGGCATCAGGTGGTAGTGCCACTCTGAATTTAAATACCGGTCAATTTAGTGCTATTAAAATTGAAAATCCTAATAAAAAATTAATAATCGATTTCCATAAAATAACAACACCTTTCTTTAAAGAGATAGAATTAAGGCAGAATGAAAATATATATTTAACTCAACTTCGTGATTCTCTTCTTCCAAAACTAATGAATAACGAAATAGAAATACACTAAAAATGGCAAATGAAGAATATATATGGGATGAAGATGGTAATGTAGTAATAACATCATTACCTGAATATGTTAGATATATTGCCGAACTTAAAAAAGAATCTGAAGGAAGTTCTGAAAAGTTTTTCTTTAGAGGACAATCTAATAAAAATTGGGATGTAAGGCCAAGCGCTTTCAGAGACAATACATTAGCAATTGAGCATGAATTGGTATTAGAAGCTTGTGTAAGGGTTCCTTTTGAATTTGGTGCCCAATTTAGTTCCTTCGAACGATTGACAAAATTACAACATTATGGACTTCATACTCGTTTGTTAGATGTTACTATAAATCCATTAGTTGCTTTATATTTCGCATGTGAAATATGTTATGATGCAGATAATGTAAAATATAATTACGATTTTGAAGAAAATCCTAGAGGTATTGATGAAATAGAAGATATACAAACGAGTGAGGTTGATGGAATTATTTATTATAAGCAATCATACGATGAGAAATACAATTCAATGGAGGTTTGTAATATTTGTAAACTTGTTGAATATGATTTCAAAAATGGGGAAAGTATTGCTAAGATAGCTGAATTATTAGATGAAACTAAAATAAAGGAAGAGACAAAAGACGATCCTGAAAAATATCGTGATATTATCGAATATTTACAAGAAAATTATTTCGTAACTTCGACTTTCAATAATGAAAGATTAATTAGACAAAGTGGAGCTTTCTTATTACCGAGTTGCTTCACTATTACAGAAAATAAAGATAAGTATGGAGATAGTATAGTACAAAAAACAAAAGGTGCTTTAAATAAAGAATTTGATAAAATAAAAATAATTATACCCTATAATTGTAAAAAAAATATATTGAAAGAACTAGATCTTTATAATATAAATGAAGGATCGTTATTTCCAGAATTAGAACATCAGCTGTCCTATTTGGAGGCTGTTAAAGAAAATCAGAATCAGTCCGAAGTTGGAATATATGAGGAATTTTCTAGTTCTATTAATAATCCAGAAGGAGAAAAGTATATAGAAAAAGAAAAAAATCAAGCAACAAAAGAAATAAAAGATAAAAATTCTGCAATTAATTCAATTATCCATAATCATGTTAGAAACAAAAACTTATGGAATGAACTAAATCGAATTATTATTAGTCAAACCGAATATGTTGATTGGTTTATGAAAGACGCAAATATAAGTGAGTTAAAAACGAAAATTAAACGTTTTTTCATAAAACAAAATATTCCCAAGAATATTGCTGATGGTTCCGCTGATTTAATCGTTAATGAAATTGTCAAGTTGTTCAAAGACAATTTTTCTTTAATGTAAGTAATTATACTTTGTCAGAATATAAACAAAAAACTAAGAGTATGGAAAACTTTTTAAATTCTAACTTTTTACAAACATTAATACTCTGTATTACTGTCGTCGTTACATTATGGATCTATTTTGCAAATAGGAAGCAAAATATTAAGACTGCGAGGAATATCTTATCGCTTCAAATAAAAGATATCGAAGCTAATATTGAGTTCCTGATAGCTGAGGGCATCATTAATGGAGTTATTCAAGAAAGGCCTTTGCATTATTCTACAGTTATTTATGAAGATAATTATTGGGTTAAATATAATCATTTAATTGCTGGTAGAGTTGATTCATTAACTTATGAAGCTATTGATAATTTTTATAAAATAGCTTCTAAGATAAAAGAACAACAATTATTAATTAAAAACAAACTATCTCAGTCTATGGAGTATCGTACAATGTATTATTATAATGGTATATTTTCAAGAGTGAATGGAATTTTAGATAAACCAAATACAGGTATGACACCCGAACAAATAGTACAAAATTGTCGAAGTGAAATATCAACAATTAGTAATTTATATTCTGATGGACAATGGGGAAACTTGTTAAACCAGCCTGCATATGTACAGATAGAATTCGTCTGGGGGCTTACAAAAATGTTAGATAGATATCAAAAGTTAACAGATGGGGTCGCTTATCGAAAGTTATTAAAAATAAAATGAATTACGCATGCCATTCACAGAAGCAAATTTTGAAAATGCGATAATCGAATTGTTCCGCGACCAGCTGGGATATGATTATCTTTATGATCCGGATGTTGTGCGTGACTATACACAGTCGTTACATCTGGAGCTGTTGCAGGCATCACTTCATCATCATATTAATTTCAGGTTGTTTAAGGTTCTGATTGATCAGATACTAAAAAGTATGATGGAACATTTACTTAATATAGGAAACTGCTTTTCCTCTCAAATTAGTGACACCCTTCTCCCCAAATTAATGCCAGAAGAGTTGATCGTAAATAATCTTGCTCAATAATAAAAATAGTCGACCCATGAATGATTTTGAAGAATATATCCGGCAGAGCGAGCCTCACAAACGTGAAAAAGGTTATGCGTGGCAAACTGCAATTGGGCTACAGGCAGTTGATGGTCTGAAAACTTCGGATTATCTGATACAGACAGCCTACAAGCATATCGAGGGTGATATCACAATAGATGAAGCCAAGAGGTTGATTGATAGTTATTATCAGTCGAAGGCTGTCAGGACTGATGCGGAAGACCGAACGGAGGAGGCTGACAAAGTATCAGCACGTATTACTGAGATACTTTCTGAAAAAACATTCAACTTTTCGCCAATCGAATATCTCACCATTCACAGACGTTTGTTTGAAGGCGTATATAAGTTTGCTGGTAAAATAAGAGACTACAACATAACTAAAAATGAGTGGGTGCTCAAGGGACAGACTGTACTATATGCTAGTGCAGACAGCATCCGCGACACGTTGGATTATGACTTCAGTCAAGAAAAGAGTTTTAACTATCAGGGACTGGTTTTACAAGAAGCAGTGAGCCATATTGTACGTTTTATTGCGGGACTTTGGCAGATACATGCCTTTGGAGAAGGGAATACCAGAACGACTGCTGTCTTCGCTATAAAATACCTGAGGACTTTTGGCTTTACTATCAATAATGATGCCTTTGCCGCCGATTCATGGTATTTCCGTAATGCGTTAGTAAGGGCCAATTATAATGACTTGCAACATGGGGTGTTCGCAACTACTGAATATCTGGAGATGTTCTTCCGTAACTTACTTATGGGGGAAAATAATGAGTTGAAGAATAGAAATTTGCTTGTCAGTAAGCAACAGACATCTACCATTCAAAGTGCAAAGAATATGGAAGATGAGGTTTCAAAGTGCAATATTTGCACTTTGAACTGCACTTTGGAAGAACTTTCAGTATGGAAATACCTGAAAGATAATCCTCGTGCTACCCAAAAAGAGGTAGCTGCTTCTATTGGAAAATCAGAAAGAACCATTAAGACAATCACAGTGAACCTGACGAATAAAGGATTGCTGGTACGTAAAAATGGTAGGAGAAATGGATATTGGGAAGTAAATGAAAATAAATAATTATGCCATTCACAGAAGCAAACTTTGATGATACGATAAGATAATAATTGTTTTATACGTAAAATAGATTTAGATATGAAGAAATATACAATAGAAGAACTACAACACCAACGTGAGTCCGAAGACCATGTAGAATTTAAAAAAGGTGAGGGAGGAAATGTATCTTATAATGGCTTTGGAAAAGATAACCCTAAAGATCGTAGAAGATGTATTTTGGGCTATGTTGTAGCTTTATGCAATGAGAGGGGAGGACGACTTGTTATTGGAATGCATGATTCGTACCCTCATAAGGTCATCGGTACCAAACAATCAGAAAATGGTATAGGGCAATTAGAGTGCAATATTTATAGAGATTTGGGTATTCGTCCTGTGATATATGAATTATTTGACGAAGAAAAGAAACGTGTTCTTGTGATAGACGTACCATCTCGTCCTATGGGAAAAGTCTATAAGTTTGAGGATGTAGCACTGATGCGTGTCGGTGAGGAATTAAAACCAATGGATGATAAAACATACATCTCAATAATTCAGGAACAAGAACCAGATTTCTCAGAATTAATATGTAATGAGGCTAAAATAGAAGATCTTGATGAGGTAGCTATTGGCATATTAAAAGATAAATATGCAATAAAACAAAATAATCCTTCTTTCAGATCAATACCAAATGAACAGGCTTTGAGTGATCTTAAACTTATTTGCAATGGTCAAGTGACAAATGCTGCAATATTGCTTGTTGGTAAAGAGGCTGTTATCGACCGCTTATTTCCACAAGCTAAAGTGTTGTTAGAATATAGAAATACAGAAGCACAGATTAATTTCGACCGTAGACAAATATTTGGACAACCATTTTATATTTTGATTGACAAATTGTGGAATGCTATTAATGACAGAAATGGTGCTGTTCCTGTTAGAGAAGGTGCTTATATCTTTGATATACCATTTTTCAATGAAGATGTAATTAGGGAGATTATGAATAATGCTTTTGCTCATCGTGATTATAGACGAGCAAGCGAAATTGTTATTAAATTATATCCAACGAGATTTGATATAATAAACGCAGGTGGTTTTCCACAAGGCGTAACACTAGATAATTTTCTCACGGTTCCTAGTACTCCTCGTAATCGTTTGCTGGCAGATGTCCTTTCTAAGACGGGTGTCGTAGAACGTTCTGGACAAGGTATTGATAAAATATTCCTTTACACATTAGCCGAGGGAAAACCTGAGCCGGATTATTCTCATACGGATGACTTCAGTGTGACAGCAATACTGTCTGCTTCAGTAAAGGATGCAGGATTCGCTTTATTCGTACAAACAATGCAAAAGGAATTGCCAGATAATGAAAAGTTGTCTGTTTTTGATTTGATAACGTTATGTAGAGTTAGAGATGATAAACGTAAAAATATAGATAAGAATATAATACGAAAACTAGAAGAGAAAGAATGTGTTGAGAAGCATGGGAAAACAACTGCACAGTATTACACATTGTCAAGACGTTATTATGAAATGACTGGTAAGGTGGCAGAATATTCCATGTTTACAGATTGGAATGCAACACAAGTGTTTGCCGTATTAGTACCCTTCCTTAAAAAATACGGTAAGGCCAAGAAGCCTGATATCGTTAAAATTGTTGGTGATCATGTGTCTGATAAACAACTTCGAAATTTTCTCAATCAACTCAAATCTGTGGATATGATTAAAACTGAAGGAGAAACTAGAAATATGGTTTATATGCTTGGAGATAAATATATCTATAACAATGATGTTATCACCAAAGCTATAGGGATAGGTCTAAAAGCACTAAAAGATAATGGTGATATATAACCTTCATTCTGAAGGGCGGATAAAAGGGCGGATAAAAGGGCGGATAAAAGTAAGTAAGTAATACTAATGTATAGATAAGTCATTGACTATTAATTAAATAGAAAAGGCAGATAAAAGGGCGGATAAAATACGTCAAATATGAGTCCTAATAAAATATAACAATTATGCCATTCACAGAAGCAAATTTTGAAAATGCGGTAATCGAATTGTTCCGCGACCAGTTGGGATATGATTATCTTTATGGTCCGGATATTGTGCGTGACTATACACAGCCGTTACATCTGGAACAGTTGCGAGCATCACTTCAGGATATTAATCCTTGGTTGCCTAAGGCGGCGATTGATGAGACGGTGAATGAAATTATGAGCTACGAGGGTGGTTCGCTGGTGAAGAAGAATGCCTTGTTTCATGACTATCTGCAGAATGGCGTGGATATCAACTACTATGACAGCAAGGCAATGCGCTCTACAAATGTACGACTTATCGACTATGCGATGCCACTGCGTAATAAATTCACGATTGCTAATCAATGGACGATAGATGAGCACTCTGTGAAGAGGACCGATATCCTCGTATTCGTGAATGGACTGCCGCTGGTGGTGATGGAACTGAAATCTCCTTCACGTGAAAATACGGATGTGTCGGAGGCTTACAGACAGTTGCGGAACTATATGCAGGAGATTCCTTCGCTGTTTGTCTATAACGCCTTCTGCGTGATGAGCGATCAGGCTACATCGAAAGCAGGCACGATTACAGCCAATGAAGATCGCTTCATGGAATGGAAAACAGTGGATGGCACAAGAGAGGATTCCCGTTTTGCCAATTTTGAAGTACTCCTTCAAGGGATGTTCGATAAGGAAAGGCTGATTGAGATCATACATAACTTTATTTGCTACTCTGACAATACAAAGATACTGGCTGCTTATCACCAGTTTTACGCTGTGCGCAAGGCGATCACCTCGACCATCAGGGCTATTGGTACGAATGATGGTGAGGATGGTGATTGGGTAAGGGAAGAGCCGGAACATTACGGACTGCGTAATGCAAACAAACAGCCACGGGGCGATCATAAGGCCGGCGTGTTCTGGCATACACAGGGTAGTGGTAAATCGCTGTCGATGGTATTCTACACAAAACTGTTGCAGGAGCATATCAGTTCACCAACGATTGTGGTGCTGACAGACCGTAATGACCTTGACGGACAACTGTATGCTCAGTTTGCCAAGTGCAAGGAGTTCTTGCGACAGACTCCTATTCAGGCAGAGAGCCGTGCTAATTTGAAGGAACTGCTGGATGGACGAGAGGCTAATGGTATATTCTTCTCGACAATGCAGAAGTTTGAGGAGAGTGAGGAACCCCTTTCTAATCGTCGGAATATCATCGTTATCGTGGATGAGGCGCATCGCAGTCAGTATGGACTGACTGAAAAGGTGGATGCGAAGACGGGTAGAATCAAGATAGGTGCTGCGCGAGTGGTGCGCGACTCTCTCCCCAATGCTACATTTATAGGATTTACAGGCACGCCAATCTCAGAAAAAGACCGCTCTACACGTGAGGTGTTTGGTGATTATATCGATGTGTATGATATGACACAATCTGTAGAGGACGGTGCTACACGCCCTGTTTTTTATGAAAGCAGGGTCATCAATCTGAAACTGAATGATGAGGCTTTGAAATGTATCGACGATGAATATGACGCGATGGCGGAAGAGGCGGAGGAGTATGCTATTGAAAAGAGTAAACACGAACTGGGACGTATTGATTCTATCCTTGGAGCTGACGAGACAGTTGATTCTCTCTGTGGGGATATTCTGTCTCATTATGAGGAATTCCGGCAATATGAGCAGACCGGTAAGGCGATGATTGTGGCTTATTCACGACCTATCGCCATGAAAATATATCAGCGTCTGCTGGAACTACGCCCTAACTGGACGGAGAAACTGGCGGTCGTGATGACTTCGGGTAATAACGATCCCGAAGAGTGGCGTCCTATCATAGGGAATGATAGCCATAAAAAGGTATTGGAGAAACGATTTAAAGATAATGATTCACTATTGAAGATTGTTATTGTAGTGGATATGTGGTTGACAGGGTTTGATGTACCCTCGCTTTCTACAATGTATGTGTATAAACCGATGTCGGGACACAATCTGATGCAGGCGATAGCAAGGGTGAATCGTGTGTTTGGAGAAAAGACCGGAGGTCTGGTGGTGGATTATGTTGGTATTGCTTCGGCACTCAGAAAGGCAATGAATGACTATACCCTTCGTGACCGGAAGAACTACGGTGATACGGATATAATCAAAACGGCTTTCCTGAATTTACAAAGAAGTTGGAAGTATGTCGCGACTTGCTGCATGGCTTTGATTACTCTGCATTCTTCGGAGAGAAAAACCTGGAACGTGCCAGAGCTATTAGCGGAGGTGTGAACTTCCTTACAGCTTCTGACAAAGAAGATACAAAACGACTTTATATAAGAGAGGCTCTGCTGATGCAACAGGCTCGTTCGCTATGTGGCAGTGTGCTCAGTTCTGAACAACGTATGGAATCTGCTTATTTCGAAGCTGTACGTACATTGCTTACAAGAGTTGAAGGCAGCGGTAATATTTCATTCAAGGAAGTGAACAGACGTATTAATGAACTGCTCAAACAAAGTATCAAGAGTGAGGGCGTGATCAATCTTTTCTCGGATGTCAAAGAGGAGTTTTCTCTGTTTGACCCTAAATTTCTGGAAGAGATATCCAAGATGAAAGAACGTAACTTTGCCGTTGAACTTCTGCGTAAACTTATAGCTGAGCAAGTACGTGTCTATCAACGTACAAATGCGGTGAGGGCTTCAATGTTTTCGGAGATACTTGCTAATGCAATGAGCAACTACCTGAAAGGACTTCTAACAAATGAAGAGGTTATTCAGGAACTGATGAAGGCGGCACACGAGATCATAAATGGTGAGGAAGATGCCAAGAAGTTGAATCTGACGTCAGAAGAGCTTGCCTTTTACGACGCGTTGACACTACCTGAAGCTGTAAAGGATTTCTATACAAACGACCAACTGGTGGCTATTACGAAAGAACTGACTGAGGCCTTACGGGAAAATAAGACGATAGACTGGAATGTGAAGGAGAGTGCACGCGCAGGTATGCGCCGTATCGTGAAACGACTACTGAAA
>Ga0302286_10003838_pt1 | contig 10046 bp, 5 predicted proteins | sample III_Fen_E2_3_FD_198765 | JGI IMG/M metagenome (GOLD analysis project Ga0302286, IMG submission 198765) | Peat permafrost microbial communities from Stordalen Mire near Abisko, Sweden - III_Fen_E2_3 | ecosystem: Environmental > Terrestrial > Soil > Wetlands > Permafrost | place: Sweden: Abisko...
TATCAGTACGGTAAAATATGGCTGAATGTTCTCCTTGTTTCTTGCCATCGTCGCGTCCCACTCCGATATATTCATATTCCGGCATCAACTTTTTCAAGTCCTGCAATTGTCCATAAAATCCCTCCTGGGTTCCGAAAATATCGAACCCGTGAAACAAAGCAATCTTCGCTATGTAGGAAGCGCGTTGTCCCCAACCGTTTCCGTTTACCGAATCTCCGTGGTTGGCTTGTCGCAGATTATAGGTGGCTACTGTAAAAGTAGCAGGTTGTTTTGCTATTACCTTACCTGAGAATAGCATTAAAAATAATAATAGATATTCGATTCTCTTCATGATGATTGTTTATTTGAATAAACCTACAGGCACTGTTCCCTTGCAGGATGGCATTTGAATTTCAAGATACTGAGCAACGATTGCCGTTATATCTCTCAGATTCATTTCTTTTATTTCATAATTGTTTTGCACGCTTTTACCTACGCAGATAAAGCCTGTCTGTATTTCCCGACAATCGGGATAATAGCCGTGTGTACCGCCTTTGCCTGTGCGAACAGCTTTTCCGGTATATTCATTACCAAAGGAAGCCCCATTTAACCCGGATAATTCCAATGAAGCATTGGGATCTGCACCGATCTTTTGTGCTTCGGCAGTTGTAATGACCCGAATATATTTGCTTTCTTCAGCAGGTAAATTCTTCAGCATTGATTTCACTTTTTGGAGTGTCTCTGTATCGTTTATATCTTTCAAAAATAAAAAAGTACTACCACCTGCTGCATGAAAACGGGCTTTCCATTGTCCGTTCGTATTGTCTAATAATCCGGCTTTTGCCAACCATACATTCGGGTGTATATTGATACTTACATCCAAAAATCCATGATCTCCGGTTACAATCAGCAAGGTATTGTCAGCCATTCCGGCCTCCTGAATGGCCTGCCTGATTATACCAACTCCTTCGTCGGCATCGGCAATTGCCTCTTCCACCATTTTACCATGTCGTCCTTCCCGATGCTCGAAATGATCAACTGAAAACAAGTGAACTGTCATAAAGTTTGGTTTGTCTTTTTTTATGACCCATGCAGCAATTTCTGCGGAATTCTGATCTTTCCCTAAATCAATATCAGCTATTTCTTTGCGGTGAAACAACTGATTATTCAGCGTGTCTAAAAATCCTGCCGGAGCAGAATACTTTATCATATCATCCCGTCTACTACCAATATCAGGAATGTTATACCTTACCGGAGCTTCGGCCGAAGCCGGCCAATTGATAGAAGAAGCTTTTAATCCGACATTTGTAACGGCTTGCCATAGGGTTGTAGCCGTAATTTGATGAAAATTCCAGTAGATTTTTCCTGTTACACTATCCGGTTCAAACATGCTATTATAAAAAATTCCATGTTCAGCCGGCTGTACTCCGGTAACAATGGTGGTGTGCGAAGGATAGGTGATTGATGGAAATACACTGTTTACTCCGAAGGCGTAAGTTCCTTCCTGCACCATTTTATGCAGATTCGGAGTGTGCCATTCCTTTTCAAAATAAAAATCAGGTCTGAAACCGTCAATTGTAACCAGAATAACATGCTTTTCTTTTTCGGCGTGTACATTAAAAGCAAACAATGCTACATACACAATAAATAGTATTTTTTTCATTTGAAATATTTTTATAGAATAATGGAACTCGTTTCATTAATTTGAAACAAGTTCCATCAGACTAAGATTTGTTATTAAGCTTTATCACCAACCCGGATTTTGTGTCAGATTCGGATTCTTTGTAATAGCCGTAGTTGGTATAGGGTAATAATACTGACGACCATCAGGATACCAGTATCTGTCGCCGGCGAAAATGATATTACCAGAAGTACCATTGCTCAATGTGATACCCACAGAACCATCCACATTAATAGCAGCACAACCGGAAGGTAGACCGGACGGTTTGTTAGCAGTTCCATTATAGAATACCACATCCTTTGTGCCATTTCCGTCAAGATCAATCTGAGTATTCAGTGCAGGTACATATATACCATCCCATGTTACTGTCATCAGTTCACCCACTTTCCATCTCTTAAGGTCGGTAAAGCGGAATCCTTCGAGTGCCAATTCAATAGAACGTTCCCGTCGTACTTCGAGTATTACAGGATCGGTGACAGAAGGAAAATAGTTTGTTTGAAGATAAGAGTCGACCGTAGTGGGTTTGGTGTTTAAACCTCCTGTAATTCCGGCTCTCGAACGCAATGCACCTACAGTTGCGAGCCAATCGGCATCTGTCAGCGTTCCCAATTCGGCTTTGGCTTCGGCATAATTCAAAAGTACTTCGGCATAACGAATCAATGGAATACTATTGGTGTTGTATTGTCCATTATCGTATGAAGTTGGATCGAGGCAATATTTAATTGGTTGATAACCTGTGAAGGTATAACTTGCAAAGTTGGGAGCTGCATAAGAGCCATCGCGTTTGTAACCCGGAGTGCGGATGGTTTGAGCAAGGCGTGAATCACGATTTTGACATTCATCAAAGAATCCCATAGTACTGTAGTTGGCATTGTTTGTAAACGGAGTCCCGTTGATATTTAAAAATGTATTTACAAATTTGCGGGTCATGCTCCATCTTAAGCCATAAGTACTCGAGGTCCACCACCAGTTAGCTGAGCTATACACCGAATTTGCAGAACTGAAGGCATCTGCCAAAATCACTTCGGTTGAAACCGGTACATCCGATGTAAAAAGTGTTCTGAAAGAAGAACTACTTCCTCCCGTAGTATACAATTTGTAGCCCGAATTATCCATCAGGTATTTTGCTGCAGTGGCAGCCAGTTGCAGATAATTGTTTGCCGATCCGGTGAGGTTTAACTCTGTATGGTATTTCTCAAAGGTACCTTCGAACAGGCAGATACGCGATTTTAGTGCATAAGCGGTCCATTTTGAAATCAGCGTTCCATCGCCTGCGGTTTCTGTTATACTATTACTGGCAAAATCCAGATCTTCGATCATATGTTGCATAATGGTTGTACGTGAATCCCGCTTGGCGTAAAGATTGGGATCATCGATATCCATAGCTTTGTCAACCCAGGGTACATCACCAAAACGTACCACCATGTTGTAGTAATACCATGCTCTGAAAAACCGGGCAATACCGATATAATTGTTTTTTACAGCATCACTTATATTTGCATCCGTACAATTTTGAATAAAATAGTTGATGTTTCTCAAATTGTTCCATGTCCAGCCTGTACTGATAGATGCAGAATATGCACCTTTTCGGATAAAATTGTCGAGGTTGTTTACAGCACCATAGTCTACCATACCATCTTGTTGATAGGCCCAACCAGCATCAGGTAATATATTATAGAAAGAATAGCTGTATGTTTTAAGCCCGGCTTCGGTACCAAAAATTAATTTCTTTGATGCAGATGACTGCGGCTCTTCTGTCAGGTTGCACGATGCTAAAAGAGTGCAAAGTACTATTAAAGGAAATATTATTTTTTTCATTTGTATATTTTTTGATTTTATTGGACAAATCAAATTAAAGAGTTATTGATACGCCTATGTTATAGGTTTTTAAAGTCGGATAATTCATGCCATCGCCAGAACCGCCGTCTGTCAAATCCTTATCAGACCCATATATATTGGCCACATCTATATCGCGTGTCCATTTGTATAAAGGAGAAAAGCAAAGGAGATTTTCACCCGATACATAGATGCGAATATTTTGTATTTTCAATGGTGCAATCAACTGTTTGGGAAGATTGTATCCGATTTGAAGATTTTTTAAGCGGCAATAGGCCACATTTTGTAAATACCTATCGTTTGCAAAACCACCACGGGCAATCATGTTATTGTATCCAACATAACGGGGAAGATAGGCATTAGGATTATTTTCCGACCAGATATTACCAATTTGCCATGAAGGAATGTTATTATATGGACGGTTATATTGTCCCCAGAATATACTTTCGCTGCTCGGATACCAATCCTGATGACCAACACCCTGAATAAAGGCAGAGAAGAAAAAATTATTCCAGTCGGCACTTAATGTAAAGCTGTAGGTATAACGGGGAGTTGTGTTACCAATAACCTTTAAATCTCCATGGCTTGAAACTGTATTTGTGCCATAGTCAATCGTTCCGCTATTATCCAGGTCGCCAAATTTTACGTCTCCGGGATGCATTAGCCCATCAGATGAAGCATAAAGTAATTTTTGTTTTGCATGGTTATCGATATCGGCTTGATCTTTGAATAATCCTTCAACATGATAACCCCAAATTTGTCCAACTGTTTGACCTGCATAGTAATCGCTCAAACTCCCTGTTAAGTTGTTGTATTTATCAATTTTAGACAAATAATCGGATAATGTTCCTTTTATCTGATAATTAAAAGGCTTACCGGCTAACCGAAAATTATTGGCATAACTTAAAGACACTTCCCAACCACGGGTCGTCAGATCGGCATAATTGCCCTTCGGCGAGTTGTCACCAAACACATCGGGAAGGGTTGGACCTGTGGTGTACATATTTTTTGTTTTACGAACATAAGCATCTCCGGTGAAATGTAAATGGTTGCTGAGCATACCAAAATCTAACCCAATATTGGCAGTGGAAGCAGTTTCCCATGTTAACCCGGTGGGAATAACAGCAGGAGAACTTGTAATCTGATTATTTACACCATTTAACATTCTACCCGATGTACTGATAGCTAAAAGTTCCTGATATTTGTAAGGATCAATGTTTCCATTTCCCAGCGAACCGTATGATCCTCTGATTTTCAAATCAGAGATTAGTTTGGGGTTCACATGCCAGAAAGGTTCCTCAGAAACTCTCCAACCTACCGATGCCGAAGGAAAGAATCCCCATTGCTGGTTAGTTGGAAATTTAGACGAACCGTCATAACGTCCGTCAAATTCGAATAAATAACGATCGTCAAATGCATAATTTACACGCGAAAAGAAACCTGTTGTACTCCACTTGTTATAACTCCCCGAAGTTATATAGGTTTGTCCCAAAGCCAGGTTGATATTGGTTACATCTTGCGTCAACAGACCATTGCGTTGTGTGGCAACGTTGTTATATTTTTGCTGTTCGAAGTTGTAGCCCACCATTGCTTTGATTGCATGTTTTTCAGCAATTTTGGTTGCGAAATCAGCATAAATATTGCTTGACATATAATCATACCGTTGATTGGTTAACTTTATGTCGTTATAATTGCTGCTTAAATAGCTAATTACGCCCGGTGCAGTACTGTAAGGAACCGGAACTCTTATCTGCGAGGCATTATTATCCGTGGTTCGGAAGGTAAAATCACCGTTCAAATGCAACTGGTCTTTCAGGAAAGAGGCGGTTGCAGAAGTTGTGTTTTTTAGAATACGGTTATCTGTATCTATTCCGTTTTTTCCATAGATAAAATCACCTACTGTATAAGCTGCCGAATAGGTTAGAGTTCCGTCCGGATTGAATATCGGACTGCTTGGATGTCCTTCGTCTGCAATGTTTCTCCAGATAGAACCACCTTCACCTACGTTGATAGGATTGTGATACTGAAGTTTTGAATAATCGGTGTTGTTTGTAACTTTCAACCAATCGGTAACCTGTAGCGATTCCTTTGCCCGAATGTTGTATGTTTTGTACTTGTCCGAATTGTATTTGAAAAGACCATCATAGCCATAATAGCGACCAGACAAATAATAATCCACTTTGCCCATATTGCCGTTTATAGAAAAGTTATGATCTTGTGCAGAGGTAGATTTTTTGTATAGCGCCTTATAATAATTCTCGTTGCCATAATAGACATACGCTCCGTTTACGACGTCATAATTTTGTGTGTTTCCTGCGTCTTTTCTTGCTTTAAAATCGCTCAACCAACTGGTTGAAAAAATTTGTGTCTTGTTTAACTTGGCAGGAGTTGCATTTCTTGCGTTGTAATAAGATTGATAAAACATAGAGGCATATGTATAGCCATCCTCAACAATGTCAGGTACATTTACCGGTTGTCCGTAGGTGTAGTTATAAGAATAGGTTACTATCGTTTTACCTTGCTTAGCACCCTTCGTAGTAATCAGCACCACTCCGAATGTACCGCGCGAACCGTAGATGGCAGCCGAAGAGGCATCTTTCAGTACGGATACTGATTCAATATCATTCGGATTCAGCATTGCCGGATCGGCTTCTGCACCATCAATCAGTACCAGCGCATTCCCACCTTGTCCGATGGAGGTTGTCCCTCTGACATTGTAACTGGCCGAACGCAATGGTTTTCCATCTGTAAGGGTAATGTTCAGGTTGGGAATTGCACCTTGCAATGCTTGTGTTACATTGGATACCGAACGGTTTTCGAATACTTTACTCGAAACATAATCGACAGCACCAGTCAGATTGGCTTTCTTTTGGCTGCCATAACCAACCACTACTACTTCGTCCAATGTTTTTAAATTATCATTCAATAAAACATTGACTTCTGTTTTTCCATCAATTTTCACGTCGACTGCATTATAACCGATAAACGAAACATGGAGAATGGCACCTTCCGGCGCTTCCAATGTGTATCGACCGTTGGCATCAGCGGTCGAGCCGATTCCGGACCCTTTAATTAATACATTTGCCCCAATAATAGGTTCTCCGTTTACATCTGTTATTTTACCGGAAATTTTTTTGATTCCGCTTTCGTTTGACTTCGCTTTTGTAACAAGCACAACGAGGTGGTTCTTTTCTTGTTTGTAACTAATGTCAGTGTTAGTCAGAAGAGATGACATCGTTTGCTCGATTGATGCATTGTTGACTTGTAACGATGTTACCTTATCAAGGCCTTTAAGACCTTCATTATAGAAAAAGCGGTACTGACTTTTTGTTTCTATAACTTTCAGGATATCTTTCAAAGATTGACTCTTTACATCAACTGTGATTTGTGCACTCAAACTGGTTGAGAACAGTACAAGGAGAAGGTAAAAACAGCCCTTGAGCATCATCTTTTTTTGTGGTTTTGTAATAATTTTCCTTTTCTTTTTCATTGTTGTAATATTAAACATTAGAATTTCCTACTGGATATTCGGTATACATTTAGAAACAGTTCTTCCGCTATCTGTAATAAATATTTAATATGTGTTTTTAAATGAAAAACAGCAAGCCGAATCAATATCAACTTGCTGTTTCATTTAGGTTCCAATAGAATTCAGTGTTTTATGGGGTGTTCTGTTTGGGTTTATTATTTTCGGATAGTGTAACCTGTTGGTTATTTATTTGAAACGAAACCGGCGAAGTTAAACTGATAATGTTAAGTACACTCTCTAAACTGTTATTATTGATTGTTCCGGTGTAACGTTGGCTCTTAAGTTTTTCCGACGCAAATACAACTTCTACATTATAGATCCGTTGAATGGTTTTGGCAATATCAGCCAGTGACTCATCTTCAAATCGCAATTCATTATGAATCCAACCGGTAAAATCAATTGCATTCGCCACTGTAGTTTGTTCTTTTTTATGTTTAGTCTTGTCATATATTAATCTTTCGTTTGGCATCAGTATGGCTTCTCCATCGGGGGTTGTAACCAGTACCTTACCTTTCATTAAGATTGAAGAAATAATCCTGTCTTCATTGTACGCTTTCACTCCAAAGGCTGTGCCCAATGCCCTTACAGAAATATCATTGCTTCGAACTATAAAGGGTTTTTTCGGGTTGTGAGCCACTTCAAAATAAGCTTCGCCATCCAGTTGTAACTCTCTCTCTTCGATATTAAAATTAGTAGAATAGGTAAGTTTGGATTGGGAATTCAACCACACTTTACTTCCGTCAGGCAAGGTGATATTGGCTTTTTGTCCTCGTTCTACAGCCACGACCAACTGAGCTGGTGCAGTTTCATTCCGAGCCATATAGAAATACATACCGGTAGCCGTTAATACAGGCAGTACAAACATTGCAGCTATGCGCAGCCACTTGTTTAGTTGAAAATGATTTTGTTTCTCATAGTCGGTTTTGTCTTTGATATCTATTCCATTTTCAATGTTTCTAAATATACGTGTTTGCACATCATTATCAATGACTGATGGTGAAGCTATGATTTCTTGCTCAAGCCACGAGGAAATTTCCTGATTATTTTTAATCCGAATATTTAAACGCTTTACTTCATCCTGGTTAGTTTGATTGTGAATATAACGTTCAATTAATTCAATACACTCTTCTTTTTGCATACTATTCTGTACTATATATAATGATATACAGTTTTCAATTGCATATTCACTACTCTGTAATGTAAATTTAAGGTTAAATTATTATCAATGTAATAAGTATTACTAAAATGTGGTCGTAATGCTGTTTTAGCTGACCTTTCATAAAGGAAAGTGCTTTGGACAACTGCGTTTCAATAGTGCTTTCTGAAATATTAAGCCGTTTTGCAATTTCTTTATTAGAAAAACCTTCTTTCCGACTTAAAATGAAAATTTCTTTTCGCTTAGGAGGGAGTTTATCAGCCAATTTTTCAATATATTCTTCCAATAATTTTTTGTCTACTTCTTTTTCTGTGCTATTATCATTTTCGGTGGCTATTACTTTTACATATTCTTCATAAATAAAATGAATAGCTTGATGTTCATATTCATTTAGAAGCATATTTTTTGCAATAGTACATAGGTATGAAATAAAGGACTTATTCGGGTTTATATATTCTTTAGTCTCCCACACCTTGATAAAAGTACGTTGAACAAGCTCTTCTGCGGTATAACTATCGCCTTTCGAGACCTTCATCATAAAATTATACAGCTTACCACTATACCGATGATAAAGAACATCAAAAGACTGCCTGGAAGCGTCCTTTAGTAATTCTAATTCTTCTTTTTCAGTGAGAACCATTGCTAACTTTTTTAGTCTATTGGATTAGTTTGCAAAAGTAGTGTCGGGATGTTTAGTTATTGTTACATTTGGGTCTCATCATCGTTACCGGTTCTTATTTCTTTGTTGATATTTCGGGGTTTTAATATTGGCTTTTGATGTTCTATTGTGTAACAATTACTTGTTGGAAAGTATTTATTTGAAGTATGGAGGAGGAAAAATAGTTGGATTGTTTGGAGAGACCTGTTTGATCAGAAGCTACAAAAAAATGATACAATTAATCAAGTATTTTCTTTTAAATGATAAAAATCAGCACCATAAAGGTTATCACTGAATTTGTGCTACTTTCACATAACCCAAATATAAGTATCCGCTTTTTTTAACCGAATAAGTTTTCGTAATTTTAGAATATCATCTTCTCAGAATACTGTTGGAACAATTATGCAAGATTGACTACTTCGAAATAGTTCTGCATTCATCATAATTCTTATAATACGACCATTTCCATCAATATAAGGTGTACTTATATAGCCCTGCTCATTAGTCCATTTGACGTTGTAAATATTTAAGAGCCTGTATTAATGTTCCTTTGAACAGTATGTGGTCAACGAACAAAGTGTTTCCTGCCTAAGTGTTTTTAGCTTTAAATTGACCAGGATTATTGCCAATTCAGAAAAATGAACTAACTTTGCCTATGAAAATAAATGAGTAGACACATAAGTGTACATAACGAACTGTGAGTGACAAAGCGTCGTTCTAAAGCATTACTAAGGCAATTATTTACACTGCTAAACACCTTGTAATTACTGGATAAAGAGGGAAAAGTTCATTCTCCGTCCGGCGGTAGCGTGGTATATAATTTCGTGATGCGAAGCTGGAACGCAAAAAAATATAGCCGGTGACTTGGGAATATTGTTGTTAATTAAAAATAAGGACTAGAATCCATTATAAATCCGAATAAAAAAATTACCTTTGCAACGTAACGAAGATAAACGGGCAGACACTTAAAAGTCGATGACAGAAATCAGCGGGCAAAAAGCCGTTACTAAATCGTTACTGACAACAAAATTGACAGTGCTATTTGCTTGATAATTATGGAATAAAGTTACTTGGTTCGACTCTCGTAGCTTCCGCCAATTGAGAAAACCCCCTATAGAACTACTGTTCCGTAGGGGTTTTTGTTTTAATGCATTCTATTGAAAACGGTTATATGCTTTCATGCCAGTACCAGCAAAACCGGGTGTAA
>Ga0302286_10003844_pt1 | contig 10043 bp, 6 predicted proteins | sample III_Fen_E2_3_FD_198765 | JGI IMG/M metagenome (GOLD analysis project Ga0302286, IMG submission 198765) | Peat permafrost microbial communities from Stordalen Mire near Abisko, Sweden - III_Fen_E2_3 | ecosystem: Environmental > Terrestrial > Soil > Wetlands > Permafrost | place: Sweden: Abisko...
GTCTCAGAAGCGGATAAATATCTATTAAAATATGAGAAATATTTGTTTTTATTTCCAGATTCATCTTCCATTCTTATTGAAACGGTATCGTTTCTTTGAAATCGGTAATGATCACTACTACTATGACGACTTTCAAACCAGAGAAAGATTGGATTATTTGGTTGAAAATTCATATCTCAATGCCAACCGAACTATTTCGGAGATGATTCGTAGTTCTAACGGTAAGTTCCGTTGTGCTTTTTCCATTTCGGGTGTAACTTTGGAGCTTTTTGAACAATATGCTCCCGAGGTAATAGATAGCTTTAAGGCATTGGCTAAAACAGGATCTGTTGAATTTTTGGCAGAACCTTATGCGCATTCACTTTCATCGGTTTATGATACATCCGAATTTGAACGACAGGTGAAAATGCATGCTGATAAAATTGAAGCATTATTTGGAAAACGCCCAACCACATTGTTTAACAGCGAATTGATTTATTCCGACGAAATAGGTGAAGTGGTTTCAAAAATGGGTTTTAAAACCATGTTGTTGGACGAAGCTAAACATATTATGGGATGGAAAAGTCCCAATTATCTTTATAATCATTCGTACGTCCCAAAGCTTAAACTGATTGTTAGAAATTATAAGCTGAGCGATGATATTGCCTTGCGTTTTTCGGGCATTGGTCTGACTGCTGAAACATTTGTAAGTTGGATTGCCAATTTGCCTCAAGGAGAAAATTTGATAAGTTTAGGTATGGGATACGAGGTTTTTGGCTCAACCCAGCCTGCACACACAGGAATTTTTGATTTCCTCAAATCCCTTCCATATCATGCCATGGAGCAACAAATTGGATTTGTTTTGCCTTCTGAAATTAGCAAAAAATCTGAGTCCGCTGGAGCGCTTTTGGCGCCTTACCCAATTAGTTGGGTGGGCAGTGATAAGGATTTAACACCCTGGACTGGTAATGACCTGCAGCAGGAAGCTTTAAATAAACTTTATGCTGTTGGCGAAAGAGTCCGGCTATGTACCGACAAGGCACTTCTTTTGGATTGGTTGATCTTGCAATCGACCGATCATTTCCGCTATATGAGTCATAAAGATGCTTATGGAACTCACTATGATTCGGCTTACGAAGCATTTATGAACTACATGAATGTGTTGGCTGATTTCTTGGAACGCGTTCAGGCTCAATATCCTTCTTCCATCGAAAATGAAGAACTTAACGAGCTTCTCAAAACGATTAATCATCAGGAAAAAGAGATTGAAAAGCTTGAGTTAGAAATTGAAAAACTAAAAGCTAAACCAAAGAAATCGGTTGAAAAATTATAGGTATTTTCTTAACTTATAAAACCAGGTAATTAATATCTTTTTTGATAGAATAATTACCTGGTTTTATCTTTTTTGATAATTCAGATTGTTTAATTCTATTTCTTTGTTTGAATTTATTGACTTACTTTTGTCCTACAAAACGAGGAATTGCTTTTTATGAAGGATCATTTACAAGATAAAATTTTCAAAATAATTTCAGAATCAGCCGACGAGTTACAGCAGGAATGTTATGTGATTGGAGGTTATGTGCGTGATATTTTTCTGAACCGACCATCCAAAGATATTGATGTTGTTGTAGTTGGAAGCGGAATCGCTTTGGCTGAACAAGTGGCTCAGAAGCTTGGCAAAAAATCAAAGCTAACTGTTTTTAAAAATTATGGAACGGCTCAGGTCAAGTTAAATGATTTGGAAGCTGAATTTGTTGGAGCCAGAAAGGAGTCGTACCAGCGTGATTCTCGCAATCCGATTGTGGAAGACGGAACGCTGGAAGATGACCAAAACCGTCGAGATTTTACCATCAATGCTTTGGCTCTTTGCCTTAATAAAGATCGTTACGGCGAATTGGTCGACCCATTCGGTGGCATGAACGATTTGAAAAACTTCGTTATCCGAACCCCATTAAATCCCGATATTACGTTCTCTGACGATCCGCTTCGAATGATGCGGGGAATTCGCTTCTCGGCTCAACTCGGCTTCTTTCTGGAGGCTAACACTTTTGAAGCAATTTCCAGAAACAAAGACAGAATAGAAATTATTTCGAAAGAACGCATTGCTGACGAACTGAATAAAATAATGTTGTCGCGCAAACCTTCGGTGGGATTTATTTTGCTCGAAAAAACAGGTTTGCTGGAACTTATTTTTCCGGAGTTATTGGCATTGAAAGGTGTTGAAACCAAAGATGGTATCGGGCATAAGGATAATTTCTATCACACGTTGGCTGTGCTTGACGGTTTGTGTGAACATACGGATAATTTGTGGTTGCGATGGGCTGCGTTGCTTCACGACATTGCCAAGCCGGTTACCAAGCGTTTTGATAGCCGATTGGGTTGGACATTTCATAACCACAACTTTGTTGGCGAAAAAATGATTCCCCAAATTTTTAAGCGAATGAAATTGCCAACCAATGAAAAAATGAAATATGTACAAAAAATGGTGACGCTCCATATGCGACCCATTGTACTGAGCGAAGAAGAAGTGACCGATTCTGCCATTCGCCGCCTGCTTTTTGACGCAGGTGATGATATTGATGATTTAATGAAACTTTGTGAAGCAGATATTACGTCAAAAAATCCAGATAAGGTTAAACGATTTCGATCCAACTTTCAATTGGTGCGTCAAAAACTGAAAGAAATTGAAGAAAAAGACCGGGTAAGGAATTTTCAACCTCCAATTAGTGGCGAAGAAATCATGAAAACATTCAATTTGCCTGCTTCAGCCATTGTTGGCGAAATAAAAATGAGGATAAAAGATGCTATTATGGATGGCATAATTCCAAATGAATATGATGATGCTAAGGCATTTATGTTTAAAGTGGCTGATGAATTAGGGTTAAAATAATGTCGAGCACAATTAAAATTCCAAATTTTTAGCGGTTATGTTTTGCTAGATATGACAGAATAACTATCTTTGCACTCGCTTTTAAAAAATGGCGGGATAGCTCAGTTGGTTAGAGCGTCGGATTCATAACCCGGAGGTCACGAGTTCAACTCTCGTTCCCGCTACAAAGAAGAACTTAATTCCTTAATGGAGTTAAGTTCTTTTTCTTTATGTCAAATCGTTTATAATGAAATTAATGATTGGCATTTAATACCAACAGTTGTGGCACATCGGTTCGCGTCGGATATTGAAGGTAATGAGCAATTCGTTGGTGCCAAACGAGCCGAATCGGATACCTCCAAAATGATAGTCATATGTGTAGGATAGATGGATAGCATCTGTAATGTTTATCCCAAAAATCAAACCAGCTTCTCCACCTGTGCGATAGAACATTCCTAAATCAAATAAATCAGGTTTGTCGGTAAGTCCGTTATTTTGAAAATTTTTAAAATACCCGGTAATATTGAACTCCATTTGGTATAGATTGGCATACTGAATACCGCAAATACCTGCACCCAGATTCACAATGCTATTGGTTTCATTATGATATTTGGCATAAATAAAATTTGTGTTGGTCTGCAATTGGATATCCGACGGGAAAAGCGACAAAAGATTTTGACTGGCTACCCCAACTTTGAAGGTCTTGTTCGATAATTCTGCACCCATATCAACATTAAATCTACCGGAAGCTACTAACTTTTGAGTGGCAATATTGTCGATGTCGGTTTCCAGACATACTTTCGACAGATCGTAAGCCACCGACTGATAATTTCCTCCCAACCCCATGTGCACTTGCCAATCGTCACGAAGAACCAATGCATAAGCGTACGCCACATTCAGGTTGGTGATTGAAGTATAGCCCAACGTACTTTGTACCAATGAAGCTCCGAGCTGAGTATGATATTTTTCGAGATAAGTTGTTCCAGAAGCAAAGAAAGTAGTTGGTGAACCTTCGATTCCAGCCCATTGTTTTTGGGCTGCAATACTGAAAACAGCTTTATATTTATCGTAAATAGATGCCGGATTGATATAATTGGTGTTGCCCCAAAAATTATTCAGTCTGATATTGGACTGACTTATCGCCGGGATGGTGATACAAAGAAAAACAAGTATGTAGAATAATTTCTTCATAAAAGCTGTTGTTACCTGACAATGGTTATGTATCCCAATTTTGTTTTGGTTTTATGATCCGATTCGTAATAAAGCACATAATAATACGTGTCGTTGGCCACATATGTACCTCGGTATTTTCCATCCCAACCGTTGTTTCCATCATACAATAAAATCCCGTTTCGGTTGTAAATTTGCACATGCGAACCGGCCATAAAAACCTCATTCTTGCCATCTCCATTGGGTGTTATGGTGTTCGGAATTTTAATATAAGTCAGTTCGGTTATTACCAGACTGTCGCATTTGTTTTGTTGTTTGAAAACGTCATAATAGGTTCCTTCGCGATTGTAAACGTTTCCGTTTATAGTGACTATTTCTCCGGGGAATAGTCTTATGACTTGAGAAGTACTGGTTGTCCCGTTAACTTTTAAGTCGAGTTTAACAATGCTATCGCAACCCTCGCAATTTTTTAATTTAACGTTGTACAATCCGGGTAATGAAAATTTATATCCTTCAATCTGATAAACTTCATTTTGGCAAATGGATGCTACTTTCATGGAATAAGAACCCGGGTTAATTCTCAGACTCAGTGTGGCAATGCTGTCGCAATGAGCTGGAGTTGTGAATCTTGCCGTGTATTTTCCAACCGATTTGCACGAAATGCCATTCCAAAGAAATGGCATTTCCGAGGCGCAGACTTTTACTTCCTGAAAGCTTGTAATCGGATCTTCAATCAATAATTCGAGCGTTGCAATACTATCACAACCAGCAGTATTCATCAATATTTTTTTGTAAATTCCCGGCTGCGTAATCACTATTTTATTCCATTTGAAAGGCAATTGCAATGGGCAAATGGTAATTTTTGATTTGGAGTAAGTCGGAAGTTTCTCTTTCAAAATGAGTGTAGCTACACTGTCGCAGCCAACAGCATTGACAAGCGTGTGGTTGTATGTTCCTGCGACAGACAGACTTTTCCCATTCCAGGAATAAGGGAATGCTAAACTGCAAATTGAAACATTGGTAGTTGAAGCAGTCGGTAGTTTTTCTTTCAAAACAAGCGTAGCCACGCTGTCACACCCGGCAGCATTGATCAAAGTATAAGTATAAGTTCCGGCAGCATTCAGACTTTTTTCATTCCAGGAATAAGGAAATCCCGAACTACAAATTGAAAGGTTGGTAGTAGAAGTAGTTGGTAGTTTTTCTTTCAAAACAAGCGTAGCCACACTGTCACACCCAGCTGAATTGATCAAAGTATGAGTATATGTTCCGGCAGCAGCCAGACTTTTTCCATTCCAAGAGTACGGAAATTCCGCACTGCAAATCGAAACGTTGGTAGTTGAAGCAGTCGGAAGTTTCTCTTTCAAAATGAGTGTAGCCACGCTGTCACACCCGGCAGCATTGATCAAAGTATAAGTATAAGTTCCGGCAGCATTCAGACTTTTTCCATTCCAGGAATAAGGAAATGCCGAACTACAAATTGAAAGGTTGGTAGTAGAAGTAGTTGGTAGTTTTTCTTTTAAAACGAGTGTTCCCACGCTGTCACACCCGGCAGCATTGATCAAAGTATAAGTATAAGTTCCGGCAGCATTCAGACTTTTTCCATTCCAGGAATAAGGAAATCCCGAACTACAAATTGAAAGGTTGGTAGTAGAAGTAGTTGGTAGTTTTTCTTTCAAAACGAGTGTTCCCACGCTGTCGCAGCCGACAGCATTGGTAAGATGCGCATAATATGTGCCGGGAATTTTATAAGTTGCACCATAAAAGACAACAGAATCACCTCTACAAATAGTCTGATTTAGTACTGGTGCACTGCTTGGGATTTTTACAGTTAGATTAAGCACAGCCGTGCTATCACACCCAAAGGCATTTTTTGAAATGTATGTGTAATTTCCTGCTGTGTTATACGTTATCCCATTCCATATATAGGGAAGATTCGATGAGCAAATGGAATAATTGGACACTGAAGATGAAGTTGCAACGGTGACTGCAACTGTATCGACAATACGGCATAATTCGACGTATTTTATATCATCAATTGCAAAGTCATTTCCATTTGCAATGACATTTTGGTTTACAATGCTAATATTGGCAGTTGTCGATGAGCCAGAATTCCATATAGCATAAAATTTATTCCAGGTACAGGTTGTAGAAGGCGATTGATAAGGTGTGCCTAAGATTTTTCCATTGATACTAAATTGTAAAATCGGAGGATTTGATCCGGTTACTGGGGTTACATAAGCGTAAAATGCGTAATCTTTATTTAGTTTAACAGTTATGGTTTGTCCCCATATTTTTGAATTGGCAGTCGTATTTCCATTTACAATCAGCATTTTACCAGAACCTGACGTGTGGTCTGTACATGCCGAAAATGAATTGTGATGAGTTTTTGGGTTAACATCTACTGCGTAGTACCCTTCTGGAATCAAACTGCCAGTAGTGTAGGTATAGTTTGACGAAAATCCGGTATTTCCACTTTCAAAATTTCCATTTGAAATCAGATTGGTTATGTCTTCTGTATATCCAGTTATAACATACTTCTGTGTTTTTGAGATATTTACAATTGGATTGGCAATGGTTGAATCGCTTAATCCAATGACGGGTGACCACTTGTAATAATCAACACCCGAAGCTGTTAGTTGAGCATTTGTATTAGGGCAAACTTTGATATCGGGTGCATTGATTTTGACATTTTGACAGATAGACTGCGCATTGCAAAATATGGGTGCAATAAACAATAACAATAAAGTTACGCTTAAGTAAAAAAGTCCTGTTTTTTTATAAAATTGCATGGCTCTACTCTGTTTCTAATGATATTCTCTTTCATTTTTCGGGCACTTTTTTTGAAGCTTATTATATTTTTTCGATCAGCTTTACTGTTAAAAAAAGAAATATTACCCGTGTGAAAAGAAAAGTGAAATTGTGAATCTAAAAATTCAAGATTCTCAATCTGTTGAAACAACTCAGATAAATAGTTAGAAAGAAATAATTGAAATGAAACACTTAATTCGCTAAATTACATTTTTTGCTACAACATATTGTAACATATATTATTATTTTAGCTTAAAGTCTATTAATTTGTGGTTTATGCATCAAAACTAATCAAAACAGTCCATAAATCCTACAAAAATCAAATAATATATTTTTGTTTTTAATCTTTATTTGAATTGAATATGAATGTAAATACAAAAAAATGTGTTTGGTTTTGATTTGATGTAGTTAATGTATGTGAAAACAGAAAACCCGTTTTGCAATTCGCAAAACGGGTTTTCTGTTAAATGTAATTGATTGTGTATGCTATTTATCGGCTAGTAGTTTTTCTATTTCAGGAGTAATATCTTTGGGGTTGACAGCTGAAGCAAATCGTTTTATAGGCTTCCCATTTCGGTCGAGCAGAAATTTAGTGAAGTTCCATTTGATGTCGTCAGTAATTGTTCCAGCCAACGATTTTTTGAGGTATTTATAAATAGGATCTGCATTATCTCCATTTACTTCAATTTTCGAAAACATAGGAAATGTAACATCGTAATTCAATGTGCAAAATTTAGCAATTTCCTCTGAGCTCCCGGGTTCCTGACTGGCAAACTGATTGCATGGAAATCCAAGTATTACAAGACCTTTGGAACTATATTTTTTATACAACGCTTCGAGATCTTTGTATTGTGGGGTAAATCCACATTTACTGGCAGTGTTAACCACTAGTACAACTTTCCCTTTGTAAGCATCCATTTTTATTTCATTGCCTTGCAACGATTTAGCTGAGAATTGATAAAAAATTGTTTTATTTTCTTGTCCAAAAATGCTCAACGCAAAAAGGAAGAGCAGACTTAATGTAAAAATTTTCTGTTTCATAATAATATCGGTTTTTTATTGTTTTTGAGATTGAAACAATTGCTATATGGTTTTGTTCGTTGCAACAAATAATAGCACAAAAAAAGCTGCTCGGATAGAACAGCTTTTTTCAGCAAACAACAGGTTTAGTCTGTTTTAGGTTACTCAACGTTTATGCTTGAACCAATATTATCCGATTTCTTTATGTTTTTGGGATGACCGATGCAGTCTATATTGCTAGCACCATAAGCTTCTGCATCCAAACTCTCGGATGCATACACATTGGCATGCGATGCACCACTTACATGAATGTTGGCAACTTTCGTAATTAATTCATCGGCATCAATTTCGCTTGCTCCAACTCCATTAACTTTGAATGTCTGACAATTTCCTTTCAAAGATACTTTTGAAGCTCCTTTAGCATCGACACTAACAATTCCAGTTGATTTGATATTCAAATCAGCTTCGCTGGCACCCAGCAAGTCGAGTGAAAAGTCGCGTGCAACCAATTCATATTCCGAGTTTATCTTACAAGCTCCTTTGGCAGTTATACTTTTAAGCGAATCAGTTGATACACTCACCTGAATACTTCTGTTTAAAAAGATTCCATTGGTAGAAATGTATAGAACGCCATTTTCAACTCTTGTATTTACCTTTGACATAAAATTATCAGGACTAGAAACCGTAATTTTACGGGTTGAATCTTTTTTTAAATTCAATTCAATATTTCCAGAAATCTCAATGGAATGAAAAGGTTCTACATCACGTGTCTGATCAACAAAGGGCTTGTCCTCGTCCGACCAGTTGAAAGAAAATCCATTTCGATTATGATTCCGTAAATGAATCAGCGAATTGGCTCCTACGCTAAAGAACATAAACAATCCGGCAAACCACAAGATTAAAACCACCAACGAAGCAGTTCGGTTCGAGTTAGTCCGTTGGCGACCTGAAATCAGTCGTATTGCCAAAAATACAATCAGAAAAATGGGACATCCTACCAATAAAATAAGCGAAATAACCATCAATATCATACGCTCAGGTGTTATAGCAGCCCAATTGGTAAATATATCAGGTGCAAAATGATTAATGGCTATCGGATCGAAAATGAGCATAAACAGTGCAAAGATCAAAGCACCTACCACAACTATACCGGCCATGCCTAATGCCGCACCAATCAACCCAAAAATTATTTTAAATAGCCAACGTAACACAATCATAACGCGATCACCGACGTTCGAAGCTGAATCTTTAAATTTTTCGCTTTCCACGTAGTTCTTTACATTATTTATCTCGGTCTTAATGTTTTCAACCGTTACATCTTCACCCTGCATTTCGAGGCGTTGAGTAGCTGTAATTGCTGCTGGAGCTACAAACCAAACTACGATGTATATTGGAATCATAAAGCTGGCACTTAACAGTACCAATGCAACCAGAATAATTCGGATCCAGGTAACGTCGATGTTGAAGTAAGCCGATAAACCTCCTGCCACTCCACCCAGGATTGCGTTTTCGGGGTCACGATAAAATCGGCGGGAATTATTCTGTTTTTTATCCGATTTGGAATATTTTTTTTGTTCTTCTTCATCGTCCTCGCCGGTGTATTGGCTTGGTTTTCCCATTATTTCTATAATTTCCTGAACATCAATCAGATTAATTACATTCTTGTTCTTTTGCAATTTTTCGTTGAAAAGTTCAGCAATGCGGGCTTCGATATCATTGAGGATATCTTTTCGTTCGTCTTCCGACAAATGCTCAGCAATTTCATGGAGATAGGTCTGAAGCATTTCATAAGCATCGTCATCGATATGAAAGACGATGTTATTCAAATTTACAGTTAATGTCTTTTTCATACTATAATAATTGATTGAATTTCAGTTTAATTCTCAACAGTGATTTTACCTTCTTTAATTTGCTTTACCACATTATTAATTTCGTCCCAGGCATTTTCGAGCTCTTCCAAAAAAATTGCCCCTTGCGGTGTCATTTCATAGTATTTTCGGGGTGGTCCCTGTGTCGATTCTTCCCAACGATAATCCAACAATTCGCTATTTTTCAGTCTTGTAAGCAAAGGATAGAGTGTTCCTTCCACCACTATCAGTTTTGCTTCTTTCAATTCGGCGATAATATCCGAAGTGTAAGCAGACTTCTTCCTCAGAATAAGCAGAATGCAATATTCTAAGTATCCTTTTCGCATTTG
>Ga0302286_10003845_pt1 | contig 10043 bp, 9 predicted proteins | sample III_Fen_E2_3_FD_198765 | JGI IMG/M metagenome (GOLD analysis project Ga0302286, IMG submission 198765) | Peat permafrost microbial communities from Stordalen Mire near Abisko, Sweden - III_Fen_E2_3 | ecosystem: Environmental > Terrestrial > Soil > Wetlands > Permafrost | place: Sweden: Abisko...
GGTTTGTTAATTATATTTATGTGGATGATCTGCACCACATTATCGGTGACCTGGTCAATATGAAGAATTTGTTTAAAAAGATTGTAGGGTAACCTTACAAAAGAAAATATATTAAAAAAAAAGAACTTCATTGATTTGAAGTTCTTTTTTTTGTTTTAAATCCGGATAGAATATGTGTTTTTGCAACTATTAAAATTCGGAAAATGAGAACAATAAAGTTTAATGTACCCGACGATCTTGATTTGAAAGATTTTGATTTATCAATGATTGTTGCCTCTAAATTATACGAAGATGGAAAATTATCATCCGGCCAGGCAGCTGAAATGGTTGGATTATCAAAACGTGCTTTTATTGAATTATTAGGTGAATATGGTGTCTCGGTTTTAAGTCACTCAATTTCAGATTTACATTCAGATATTGCAAATGCTTAGCATAGTCATTTCTGATACAGGTAGTTTAATCCTTTTTGATAAAATAGGAGAGTTAGAGCTATTGGCTAAAGTTTATGATTCAATTATTACTATTCCACAAATTGCAACGGAATATGGTAAATCTTTGCCCGAATGGATTCAGATAATTGATGTAAAAGATAAAAAATATCATACGTTTTTAGAAACACAAGTTGATTGGGGAGAGGCAAGTGCAATTGCTTTAGCGAAAGAAATTGAAAATTCAATATTATTACTTGATGATTTGAAAGCACGTAAATTAGCAGGGAAATTAAATATTAGATTTACCGGAACGTTAGGAGTATTTCATAAAGCTAAACAATTGGGAATTGTAATTAAAATCAAACCTTTTATAGATAAACTATTAATGACAAACTTCCGTATTTCTGAAAATATAGTTTCAGAATTCCTTAAAATTAATGATGTGTTGGACGAATATATAAAGTCGATATTTAATGATGCCAATCAATGTGTTTTGGACCAAAGTTGTATAATTTATATACTTGGCTAAAATTGATATGTTTTTTTGTTATGTTTAAATACCAATTCTTTACCCCAAAGTTCTGAAATCTACTCCATTATTGAATCCTGTATCCGGTTCCAAAAACAGTAGTCAGCCATAAACCAAAAAAGCGGTCGTACACCTGATACACATTATTTTCGGATGTGATAATTTCTTTGTCCAACAGTTGTTTTATTGCAGTCTGAACCGAACTTGACGAAAGTAATCCGTGTTTTTTTATAAATAAAGACGAGGTAACTGCTTTTGCTTTTCCTTCTTTTGCAATGGCGTACAGTATTTCCTTTTGTCGTTCTGTCAAAAGTGATAAGGTGCTCAGGAAAAGTGGCTCGTAGGATGCAATTCTGTCTTTAACGGATTCCTGTATCATTTCCAGGGTACAGGTTTCTCCCGGATCGGTATTGGCATACAACTCTTTAAATATATTCTGGATATACCAGGTATGTCCTTCAAAAAGTTGATAGACCGTACTCGCCAATTCCTTCGAAATAACTTTATTTGCCTTGCTGAAATGCAGTTGTACAAAATCAACATATACCTTTTCGTTAATCGCATTTAACTGCATCATGCCGACGCTTTGGTAAAACGGACGTGAGGAACTGAAGAAAATGTTTTGCATGATATGCCGCTGACTCCCGGCAAATATAAACGATGAGTTCTTACAATGCTGAATATGGGTTCTTAATACTGCTTCAATATTATGCTCGGAATAATTGGCAATCTGTTGAAATTCATCTATCGCCACCAGACAAAGTTTATCAGCTGCCTCGAGGTAATTGAATATCTGTTCAAGACTATATGCCGGCTCTGCAATTTCACCAATGCCAATGTCGAAAATGGGAGCCCCTGTCGTTTTATCCAGCTTAAAGGCAGGTCGAAGTGAACTTATGACAGCAAAAAAACCATCTAAAAACTTAGACCCACCCGGCTTTAAGGTTTCGAAGATTTCTTTACCGAGTTTGAAAACAAACTCTTTGAGGTTATTTGTGGCGTAGATGTCAATAAAAAAGCAATAATAGTTCTGACTTATTTCGGATTGATGAAAACAGTGCTTTATTAAACCTGTTTTTCCCATTCTCCGGGGTGAAATGATGGCCAGATTATTCCCATTGGTTATTGCTTTTATTAATTCTAATGACTCTTTCTCCCTGTCGCAAAAATAATCGTTCGATACATAGCCACTTGTAATGAATGGATTGGATATTTCTTTCATAGAATTGAATTTTGTGCAAAGATACTAAATCCTTTTCAATTATTGGATTTCAATTATTGGAATCTAATAATTGAAATCCAATAATACTATTAAAATGGCACTTAAATCATTCATATGCAAAATAATACTATTTTATTCTTCTTTAATAAACTGAACGGTGAAGCTTTTAAAACGGGAATTTTTACGGGGATTTCATCAACAGGCAGGTTATAACAGGTATTTTCGCATTCAGGATTAAAATCGATCAAATAATCGGCACAACTGATCATTCACAGTTTCTGTTTGATACGACTTACGGTAGGTTTATTCAGAATGAGAGCATTAAAGGCTTAAAACATGTTTTCCAGTTACTTTAAATATTGCCATCTTTGGGGTAGAAAAACCGATAGCCTGTTTTCCTTCCTACAATGAACGTTTTTTACTATATCCGACCAAAGCCCAACCGGCCGTAATCATGAACTGATTGCCTCTGAGTTCAGGTTTGCTACTTGTAGGAAAGAGGTACATAGCCCTTAACCTGATGCCATTATAGCTGTATCTATTTTTAAAATATGGATTTGTTATGGAATTTTTAAACTTAATATCACAATTAAGTCCTACCTGATAGGAGAATGATCCTATTTCCTGATTCTTTAATTCAGGATGGTTATTCTGGTCGTTTTGTACAGGGTCGCAAAAGTATCCGCCAATACCGGCAAAAGGTATCAATGTTATTATCCTGGTATTTAAAGTTTCATATCCGAAACTAAGTTCCGGTGCAAAATAGGTCACAGAAGACCCGGAAGGTAATATGACGGTTGGTGTAAAATAGAAGTCCTTTTTTGTAGTAGTCCCGATGAAATTAATACGGGTATACATTGCCAGTTTCCTGTAATGAAAATCCCAGCCAAAACCAGCAGCAAAACCATTATTTATGGTTCCTTGTTTTGACCCAGCATTTGCATACCCTATTGAAAAGTCCATTCCAAACCCGAAGTCTGACGGCCCGACAATAAATCGAATATAGTTCCGTACATAATGCTCATAAATGGAATGTGGGTAAGATGTTAAGAATGAATCACATTGTTTGTTGATTTCTCCCTGGACTTTATCTTTCGTTTCCTGACTCGCTTTTGGATAATTCTCTTTGAAAATATCATTCAGTATTAATGCCAGCATGCTTTTATCTTCAGCAGAAAGCTTTGATACTTCAATACTTTTATACATGTTTTGCAGATAAATAAAAGCGTTTTCTGCAAGTTTACCGCTTAACTGATCATCATTGGGTTTGATCTGAGTTTTTTGTCTGATTGAAGGATATGATTTTGCAATGGAATCAATCCGGAGGATCTCATTCAATGAATAGGAATAATTCTTAGTCAGCACTCCCAGATAAATCTGTTCGAAGGAATTAAATGCGGCATAATTTTCATCAGCCACTTTGTTGTTCAGGTATAAATACGCCTCATTCACTTTGTCCAGATCACCGGCAATATAACTATCGAGCAATAAATTCCGGCCACGTGAGATAATATCGGCTTTTGACAGTTCATAATTCTTTATTGAGCTGGCAATATCCTGTGAGGATACGAATGTTGAAAAACAAATAAAAAGTAATACTGTCGGAATTAATTGTTTCTTCATTTGATGAATCCTTTAGCGTTTAAGTCTATTTCAGAAAATAAAACGGTGCAAATATAACAATTGGGTTCTGATTATTAAAATGTAATAATCAGAACCCAGTAATATTAATTATTAATTAAAAATTAACAAGATGATGGGTATTAAGCGTTTGTAGTTTAATAAACAGATCATTAACTGTTTTTCGATTAAATATCCTTTTGCCGGTAGGATCAATAAATGAGTGATCAGGGTTGAATTATTCGAATCCAATTATTGAAATCTGATAATTATAATAAAATACAGTTTAATTCCGTCCAAAAGAACAAAATAACATCACATTTTTTCCTTTAAAAACTGTCCTGTATACGAAGCTTTACAATCCAGGATCTGTTCAGGGGTTCCTTCAAACACCAGGTTACCACCCATATCACCGCCTTCCGGGCCAATATCGATAATATGATCTGCACACTTGATAATTTCAAGGTTGTGTTCGATAATAATGACGGTATGGCCTTTTACAATTAAGGCATCGAAGGCTTTCAGCAATGTTTTGATATCATGAAAGTGCAATCCGGTGGTGGGTTCATCGAATACAAAGATAGTGGGTTCGGGTTTTTCGTTGGCTAAGAACGATGCAAGTTTTACCCGTTGGCTCTCACCACCCGAAAGGGTACTTGATGACTGACCCAGTTTGACATATCCGACACCTACATCCTGCAATGGTTTCAGGCGTTTAACAATCTTCTTTTCTGTATTCCCCGTATGCTGTGAGAAAAACTCGATAGCCTGGTTGACGGTCATTTCGAGTACATCAAAAATGCTTGCTTCTTTATAGGTAACATCCAGAATATCTTGTTTAAAGCGTTTCCCATGGCAATGTTCACATTCGAGTACCAGGTCGGCCATAAATTGCATTTCAACAGTTACGGTACCTTCGCCCTGACATTCTTCGCAACGTCCACCCTCCGTGTTGAAAGAAAAGTGGGAAGCTGTGTAATTCATTTGCTTTGAAAGCTGTTGGTCGGCGTACAGTTTACGAATCTCATCGTAGGCTTTAATATAGGTCACCGGATTAGAACGGGAGGATCTGCCTATCGGGTTCTGATCGACGAACTCAATGTCTTTTGCCAGAAGCATGCTGCCTTTTAAGGTGCCAAACTGCCCGGTACGATCGGCAATGCCTCCATAGTGTTTTTTTAAGGCAGCATAAAACACATTCCTGACGAGCGATGATTTCCCCGAACCGCTGACTCCTGTAACAACAGTCATTACGTTCAACGGGAATTTTACATTAATTCCTTTCAGATTATTCTCGCGGGCACCAATCACCTCTATGTAGTTATTCCATTTACGGCGTTGAAGGGGTACTTCTATTTTCTCAAGTCCTAAAAGATATTTCAATGTATATGAATTTTCTATATCCGAAGCAATGGATGTGTTATTAGTGAATTCTTTCAGATCGGGAACACCCTGAAAGACTAATTTTCCACCTAGCCTGCCGGCATTAGGACCGATATCAATAAGGTAATCGGCAGCCCGCATAATTTCTTCATCGTGTTCTACCACAACCACTGTATTTCCCAGGTCACGAAGCTGCTTCAGTACTTTAATCAGCAAATGGGTATCCCTTGAATGCAGTCCGATGCTTGGTTCATCCAGAATATAAAGAGATCCCACCAGACTGCTTCCCAGGGAAGTGGCCAGATTGATACGCTGGCTTTCACCACCCGATAGAGAATTCGACAACCTGTTAAGCGTCAGATAACCTAATCCGACATCGAGTAAAAAGTGAATGCGGTTATTGATTTCTACCAGTAGCCGTTTTGCAATAGCGGTATCCTCCTCATCTAAGTTTAAATTCTCAAAATAGGTATTCAGCGTTTTGATAGATAATAATACAAGGTCGGTGATTGATTTGCCATCAATGCGAATGTAAGATGCTTCTTTTTTCAGACGGCTTCCGTTGCAATCCGGGCAGATGGTTTTACCACGATACCTGGCAAGCATAACGCGGTATTGAATTTTATACTGATTAGCTTCAAGATGCTTGAAAAACGCATTTAAACCCTCAAAATGGGCATTTCCTGTCCATAGTAAGTGTTTTTGTTCATCCGTTAGTTCAAAGTATGATTTATGGACCGGAAAGCTGAATTTCGAAGCCGTACGAATGAGCTGGTTTTTCCATTCACTCATAACTTCCCCTTTCCAGCAGACTACAGCATCTTCGTAAATGGAAAGGTTTTTATTGGGCACCACAAGGTCTTCGTCGATTCCTATTACCCTGCCGAAACCTTCACAGGTAGGACAGGCTCCTATAGGGCTGTTAAAGCTGAAAGTATGAACGGTAGGAGTCTCAAATTCAATACCGTCAGCTTCGAATTTCTTCGAGAAATAAAGCAGCTTGGTTTCGTCTTCTGTGATCACTTTAAGAGCGCAGGCATCATTTCCCTCCAGAAAAGCCGTTTCAATGGAATCGGTCAGCCGGCTCACTGCAGACTGGGTGTGTTCAACTACTAACCGGTCGATGAGCAGATAAACTTCTTTATTTACGATTTTAGCATTCTGTTTAAGAAAATCAGAAATCTGAAATGTTTCCCCATTGACATCCACCCTGCTGAATCCCTGTAACTGTAGCCCGTTGAGTTGTTCAACAATGGTTCTGTCAGGTGTTGCGGTTATCGGGGTCAGTACCATGATTTTTGTATTGTCCGGAAAACCCATGGCAGCATCGATCACATCCTGTGCTTCGTTACGTTTTACCAGTTCTCCTGAAACAGGGGAGTAGGTTTTACCGATTCGTGCAAAAAGAAGTTTGATATATTCATATATTTCTGTAGAAGTACCTACCGTCGAACGGGGATTGCGGGTATTTACCTTTTGTTCAATGGCAATGGCAGGAGGGATTCCTTTAATATAGTCTACTTCGGGTTTACTCATTCGTCCCAGGAACTGACGGGCATAAGAAGATAAACTTTCGACATACCGTCGCTGACCTTCGGCATACAAAGTATCAAAAGCCAGAGATGATTTCCCAGAACCTGAAAGTCCGGTTATAACAACCAGTTTGTTACGGGGTATTTCAACGTCTATATTTTTCAGGTTGTGAACCCTGGCACCTTTTATAATAATATTCCCTTGTTTGGACATGTTTTTTTTGATTGGTTATTAATTATATGCGATTTCTGAAGTTGAACAGGATTGCTCTGCTGAGTCATTTTTGTTTAATATGCTGACTGCAACCCTGAACTATAAAACTGTTTTTTTACAACCTGCAAAGATACTGCTTTTGGAACGAATAATTTATACCGGACAATGAATAATAATTAATGGTTGCGATTGCACTGAGCTATAAAAATAAAATTTCGATAAAATAAATGATTTGCATATTTATGATTTATCAGGAATCAGTATGCATATTGTTGATATAAATTAACCTGCTAATTGTTTTTTAAAAATGGAATTGGAATATATATATATTGTAAATCAATAAATATACGGATAAATTGAATATTAATGGTTAGATTAGGTTAAAAGTGAATATATATGATAGTTTATAGTAGAATATACCAAAAAAAGTTGTACTTTTGCCAGAAATCTAAATAATTATGCATTTATGAAGAATAAACGAAACCGATTACAAATTATCTCTGAAATTCTTCGGTCTACCGTAGTAGGAAGTCAGGAAGAATTACTTAAGTTGTTGTTTGAACGACAGTGTGATGTCACACAAGCCACTTTATCACGCGATTTAAAACTACTAAAAGTAGCAAAGACACCGTTGTCGAATGGTGCCTACAAGTACATTCTGCCTTCTTACAACAAACCGTTACCAACTTCGGGCACCAGTAATTCCCTGATCGCACATGGTGCGGTGTTGAGTCTTGAGTTTTCAGGTCAATTGGGAGTAGTAAAGACAAAACCGGGATACGCCAGTGCGATAGCCTGGGATATAGATAACAAAGCAACGGAACATGTTTTAGGTACAATTGCCGGAGATGATACCATTCTGGTCATTCCGCGCGAAGGCATAACCCGTGAAGATATTCTCGAGATGATGAATATCACCTTTTCAGAAAAGGAATAAAAATTAAATGTTACAGGATTGAATTGTGATGTGTAATCACTTTGCAACAATATGAACTCATTCAAATTGAAAATGAATAAAGAAAATCCCGTTGACGAAATAACGGTACAAATTGCAGATGAGCGTTTTTTAGGATATGTTGATACGATTTTGACCACCATTTCAGATGCGGCCAAAGTCCGCGGAACAGGAATAGCCAGACGCTCGCCCGAGTATATCGAGCAAAAAATGAAAGAAGGCAAAGCAATTATTGCTTTGGCAGGAGAGGAATTTGCAGGATTTTGCTATATTGAAACTTGGGGCAATAAAAAGTTTGTTGCCAATTCAGGATTAATTGTAGTAGATAAATTCCGTGGACACGGACTTGCAAAAAGAATTAAACGTAAGGCTTTTGAACTTTCGAGACAGCGATACCCTGATGCCAAGATATTTGGTCTGACTACCGGGTTGGCGGTTATGAAAATAAACTCTGAACTGGGATACAAACCAGTCACTTTCTCTGAGCTCACCACTGATGAAGCTTTTTGGAAAGGATGCCAGAGCTGTGTGAACTACGATATTTTACAACGTACGGAACGAAAACATTGTTTGTGTACCGGAATGCTCTATGATCCGGCTGTTGAAGAGAAAAAAGAGAAAGAGGATTAAGTTGATTGGTTGATTAGCTGATTAGTCAATTAGTTGAATAAGTAAAGTAAGAGAATAAGTATAAAAGTCGATAATTAATACGGATCCTTTTAATTTGTTTTGATAAAAATCAAATTGAATCCGGGAACATTATTTTAATTACAAAAATATGAAAAAGAAAGTTGTTTTAGCATTTAGCGGAGGATTGGATACATCGTTTTGTGCGAAATATTTGTCAGAAGATAAAGGATATGATGTGTATACTGCTGTCGCTAATACAGGCGGTTTTAGTGAACAGGATTTGAAAGTGATTGAGGATAAAGCTTACCGGTTAGGTGCAGTAAGTCATGTTGCATTGGATGTTACTCAGGAATATTACGAGAAAAGCATCAAATACATGGTTTTTGGAAATGTGTTGCGAAACGGCACTTATCCGATTTCTGTAAGTTCAGAACGGATCTTTCAGGCTATTGCCATTATCAATTATGCCAAAGAAATAGGAGCAGACTTTGTCGCCCATGGAAGTACCGGTGCGGGAAATGATCAGGTACGGTTCGACCTTACCTTTGATGTGCTGGCTCCCGAAATAAAAATTCTTACTCCAACCCGTGATCTGCTGTTAACCCGCGAATACGAGATAAATTACCTGAAAGATCATGGGTTTGATGCTGATTTTAAGAAGATGGAATATTCTATCAATAAGGGCTTATGGGGAACGAGTATCGGGGGCAAAGAAACCCTGAAATCCGAGCAGACTTTACCTGAGGAAGCCTATCCAAGTCAGGTTGAAAAACAAGGGGAAGAAACTGTGACCATTGAATTCGAAGAAGGTGAAATATGTGCTGTGAACGGTCAAAAGAATTCTAACAAAGTAATACTGATCAACCAGCTCGAAGCTATTGCAGGTAAATTCGGTATCGGTCGTGACATGCACATCGGGGATACCATTATCGGAATAAAAGGCAGGGTAGGATTTGAAGCCGCTGCACCACTTCTGATCATTAATTCTCATAAGATGCTCGAAAAACACACCCTTACCAAGTGGCAGCAATACTGGAAGGACCAATTAGGAAACTGGTATGGTATGTTCCTTCATGAAGCACAATACCTCGAACCGGTAATGCGTGATATAGAACAGTTTTTGCAAAGTTCACAAAAAAATGTTACAGGAACTGTCATTGTAAAACTACGTCCTTACGGATATACTCTGGTAGGCGTTGATAGCACGTTTGATCTTATGAAAACAGACTTTGGTGAATATGGTGAAATTAACCGTGCCTGGAGTGCCGATGATGTGAAAGGGTTTACGAAAATACTGGGAAATCAGATGAAGATATTTTATAACGTTCAGAAGCGGAATGATAAATAAACAGAAACAATAAAACCAGGATTCGATGAAAAAGCCTCTGCAGAAAAGCAGGGGCTTTTTTCTTAACCAACTGTTTGTCACATTATTTTGGTAATCAAAATATAAATAGTACTTTTGCAAGCTAAATTATAAGAATCAATTTGAAATCCATATAGTTGAGTATTTTAAATTCGAATTGT
>Ga0302286_10003846_pt1 | contig 10041 bp, 8 predicted proteins | sample III_Fen_E2_3_FD_198765 | JGI IMG/M metagenome (GOLD analysis project Ga0302286, IMG submission 198765) | Peat permafrost microbial communities from Stordalen Mire near Abisko, Sweden - III_Fen_E2_3 | ecosystem: Environmental > Terrestrial > Soil > Wetlands > Permafrost | place: Sweden: Abisko...
ATTCCAACCGGAAAAGACAGTCTTTCGATGACCCAAAAATACGTCAACGAAAAAGTATTCTCTCCCGGCACGGTTATTATTTCGGCTGGTGCTGAAGTGTCAGACGTGAAGAAAACAGTAGGACCTGTGTTGGTTAACGACCCAAAATCTGCTGTTTATTATATCGACTTTTCATTCGACAAACATAAATTGGGCGGATCGGTGCTGGCTCAAACCCTCAACAAACTGGGTGAAGAAGTTCCTACCGTTCAGGATGCCGAATACTTCAAAGCTGCATTCGACAGCATTCAGGAATTGATTGAAAAAAATCTTATTCTGGCCGGTCACGATATTTCGGAAGGTGGATTGCTGACTGCATTGCTCGAAATGAATTTTGCCAATGCTACCGGTGGTTTGAATGTAAACCTCGACGGAATTGCAGAAAGTTCATTGATAAACATCTTGTTTGCCGAAAATCCGGGCGTATTGATTCAGGTAAAAGATCGTAAAGCGGTGGAAAAACTACTGACCGACAACGGTGTGGGTTTTGCCCGCATTGCCGAACCGATTGCCGAACGCCGTTTGGAAATTCACAAGAAAAGCATTGCCTATTCATTTTCCATCAACGACTTGCGCGATGTTTGGTTCCGTTCGTCGTATTTGCTTGACCGCAAACAAAGTGGTGAAATATGCGCCTCAGCACGTTTCAACAACTACAAGAACCAACCGTTGACATTTAATTTCAACGAAAGCTTCAATGGCAAATTCTCACAATTCGGATTGTCGCAGGATCGTCAGCCTAGTGGCGTTCGGGCAGCTATTATCCGCGACAAAGGAACCAATGGCGACCGCGAAATGGCTTACGCACTTTACTTAGCCGGTTTTGATGTGAAAGACGTTCACATGACCGACCTTGCAACGGGTCGCGAAACACTTGAAGACGTGAATATGATTGTGTTTTGCGGTGGATTCTCCAATTCCGACGTACTTGGCTCGGCAAAAGGATGGGCCGGCGGATTCCTTTTCAACGAAAAAGCAAAACATTCGCTCGACAATTTCTACAAACGTCATGACACGCTCAGTTTGGGGGTTTGTAACGGTTGCCAGTTGATGATTGAACTTGGACTGGTTAACCCCGATCACGATTCAAAACCACGTATGCACCACAACGATTCTCACAAGTTTGAATCTGGCTTCGTTGGGTTGACAATTCCCGAAAACAATTCGGTAATGTTAGGCTCATTGAGTGGTAGCAAATTGGGCGTTTGGGTAGCACACGGCGAAGGAAAATTCTATTTGCCAAAAAACGAAAGTGAATACCATATCATTGCCAAATACAGTTATTCCTCTTATCCTGCCAATCCAAACGGTTCGGATTACGGAGTTGCCGGAATTTGTTCGACCGATGGCCGTCATTTAGCGATGATGCCTCACCCTGAACGTGCTGTTTTCCCATGGCAATGGGCTCACTATCCGGCCGACCGCAAAGCAAACGACCAAATCACCCCGTGGGTGGAAGCGTTTGTCAATGCCCGTAAATGGGTTGAGAAAAACAAATAATCGATCCTATTATCAGATAAAAAATCCGCTTTCATTTTCTTGAAAGTGGATTTTTTGTTTTTGTATGTTTTGTAATTGACAGTTAGAATTATGTTCATAAAATTATCACATGAAAACACTTCAAAATAATTTAATTTATCAAAATAATCTTATATCTTTACGGTCAATTCAGCTAATCGGTTTTATGCAATAAATCTTTGATTTTAAAATATAATTCAAATATTTTTTTAGTCAAGGCATTACATATTTTCTTTTTCCAACATAAATCTAACAATAACAAAACATAACTATTAACCGCCGACGGCACTAAATCCCGAAGCAAAAAACGACTCTTAATGAAAAAAAATCTAATTTATCCGCTTGCGATACTTATCAGTGTATCGGCATGGGCTCAAAAGCCTAAAAGTACAGCAACAAAAACGGCAGCAGCCCTTTCTACGGCCGAAAAAATGGGTTATGCCCGAACCAGTAAATATTGGGGACCCAGCACCTATTACGTTTATGCCCCCGGTAAACTGGAAAACAAAATGGTGGATAATTCAGAAACAGCCATGCGCGATTTAATTGGTATTATGGAAGCCGATTTTAATACAGAAATTGTAAAACAAGGTTTTGTTGAAGTTCCCAAAAAGGAAGTAAAGACATGGTTTAACGAGAATAACAGCAAGGATAAAGTATTTTACTATTCAGCCGATAAAAGCTACATTCTACAACCTTCGTTGAACGAATTAAACAGAAGTCAGGCCATGGAAAACGGTCGTTATGCAAAAGTGCCAACTGCCATTATGAGGTATGTGCTTTACCCGAAAGAAGACTCCCTGAAAGTGTTGGAGGCTGCTTGGCAATATATGCGCAACTTACGGGAGATGAAAGTGTTGTTATCGTCCTTTGGAAGTACATTTAAAAATGCCGATCCCAAAGCATATCCGATTCAACGTGCCGGATCGACCGGTTGGACTTCGATGCGTGCCGGAACATTTGTACTCCGAATGGTGGACGGAAAACCGAAAGGAAATTGGCAAAGTAACGAAGACATTGTAAGACGTACCATTGGAAAACCCGGATTTGAATTAAAGATTCTCGGCATGGAGCTTGGCTATAGTTATAGTTTAAGAGTGACACTTCAAAAAGAAGGATATGTTTTGGGCTATACGGTTGGTAATATATTCTTTAGAGAATTGGAACCCGGCACCACCTGGCCAATGCACTATCCATCGTTAGTTAAAGAATACGAAACAGGCGTAAAAATGGACAATGAATCGTTGTATAAAAACGCGCCACTTCCTCCTGTGTTGAAAAGCATGAATGCATTGCTTCATATACAATAAAAGGCATTTTCATATCCTTATACAATCACGACTTCACCGGGTGGGGTCGTGATTTTTTTGTAGATAGTCCGTGAATACTCTTTAATAAATGATAAAGTACCGCTAGATTACGATAAAGTACCATGGGATTTCGACAAAGTACCATGGGAAAAAATATTTTGTTCTCGGTAAAAAGAAAAAGTACCGTGGTATTTCGACAAAATACCACGGAGTTATGACGAGCTATAGAAAATGTTTTAGCATAAATATATTTTAAAGCATTTCTCTTAAAAAGATATTATTCGTATTTTTGCAAAGGATTTTAAAGTTAATGAGTATGCAAAAGATAATCTCCATTCCTCTCACATTAATCACCTTTTTTCTGTTTTTCTTTATTATCTGCCTGTTTCACCCCATTCAGTATATTTGCCTTCACCTTTTTGGTTACCAAGCCCATAAACGAAGTGTTGACTTGCTTAATTTCTTCCTGTTGAATATTCTTTGGTTTACTTTTACTAATGCAAAAGTCGAATTTAAAGCCGAATTACCTGATGGGAAACCCCTGATTTTCGTTGCTAATCATCAGGGATTGTACGATATAATCGGGATAGGATGGTTTTTGCGGAAGTATCATCCCAAGTATGTGAGTAAAATTGAATTGGGGAAAGGAATTCCAAGCGTGTCATACAACCTGAACCACGGTGGTTCGGTATTGATCGACCGGAAAGACCCGAAACAAGCGTTACCTGCTTTAAAAAAAATGGCGGAGTACATTCAGACTTACAATCGATCTACCGTAATTTATCCCGAAGGAACCCGTTCGCGCGACGGGAAACCAGGCACTTTTGCCGCAAATGGATTAAAAATTCTCTGCAAGTACGCACCTGATGCCTTGGTAGTACCTATTTCCATCAACAATTCCTGGAAAATTTTTCGGTACGGCGGTTTTCCACTTGGCATTGGCAACCGACTTAAATTTATCGTCCACCCTCCTATTGCTGTGAAAGAATGCGATTTCAATACTCTTTTTGAGATAACTGAAAAACTGATTGTGGGAGATATCGATAAATAAAAATCGGGTATAAAAACAGAATACAATCCCGTTTTTAATACACGGTTTTTATATATTTGTGGGCTTCTTTTGCGTTAATTTATATTTAATTGCTTCGGGATCATTTTTTAGTTTTCCAATTCCTATATTTTTCATTAACAAACCCATTCTTCTTTCAAAATATCGCCCTTCACTCCTACTACCACCAGTTTTACAGGTATTTTGCGCCTTGAATCATCAACGGCTTTTAAAGCCACATTCAACAAACCACCACAACAAGGCACTTCCATGATTACCACAGTTAATGTATTGATAAGCGAGTTGGTGATCATAGCCTTGATTTTCTCAACATACGATTCTTTGTTGCTGTCGAGTTTGGGACAAGCAATGGCCAGTATTTTCCCGGCAAGGAATCGATTGTGAAAATCGGCAAATGAAAATGCCACACAATCGGCTGCCAATACCACATCGGCTCCTTTGAAATAACCTGCTTCGGGATTCAATAAATGCAGCTGTACCGGCCATTGGCGCAGTTGGGAAGCATTCTCCGTTGCTACGGCAGCCATTTTAAAGCCACCTGAGGCCGGTTTTGCTTTTTCAAAGGTCATTTCACGGCTTCCGGGGCAACCACCGGCGTGTTGGTGCGAAACCGGACTTGCTGCCGGCTTTGAAGCACAACCTGCACCTCCGTGATTATGCACCTGAGCAAAGTCTATCAGAATGTCGTGCGCACGGAGATAGCCTACCCCTTGCTTTAAATACTCTACTTCGCCATGCTCTTTGAGATGTTTCAGGTGGGCGATAATGGTTTTCTCACCTTTTGGAATCATGCGTTCAATGGTAGCAATTTCGTCGTATGGTTCAGCTTCCCGTTCTTCGAGCGTAATGGCTCCAACCGGGCAATCGCCGATACAAGCACCTAATCCATCGCAAAATAATTCGCTCACCATTCTGGCTTTACCATCAATCATCTGAAGTGCCCCTTCATGGCAACCCTGTACACAAGCCTCGCAACCATTGCAAAGTGATTCGTCTATTTTTATAATTGTTCTTTTCATTATTTTTCGTTATATTTACTCGTTTCACTCGTGATATTTACTTCGTTATTTGTTCGCTTCGCTCTCGATATCAGCGCAGTTAAATTACTTTATCATTGTCAGCAGCATTTTAAACTGATCGACAGCTACCACGGCATGATGAACATTGGCCGGCATAATAATGCTTTCACCAATGCTTAATTCAAATACTTTACCATCGATTATCACTTCTCCTTTACCATCCAAAACCTGCACAATGGCATCATACGGAGCAGTGTGTTCGCTTAAGAATTCGCCTTTGTCAAAAGCAAAAAGAGTTACATTACCACGTTCATTGCGTATAATAATCTTGCTTACTATCGAGCCTTCGGCATAGGCTACTTTATCGGTCATGCTGAATTTTTCAGCAGTTGGGAATGCTTTGTTTTCCATCTTGTGTATATATTGAAAGTCGTTCATAATTTAGTACTTTTGCTATGTTATATTGATTTGACGATGCAAAAGTATAACTACCGAAACTATTAATGTGTAACAGATGTTACACTCAGGAAAATAATTGAATTTATGACGAAAAATAATAATCCCGAATGGACTGGTTTCGAGAATTTGAGAGAAGATAACGAACTCTTTCCATCGGATTTGAAATACACTATTAAAAACTATCCAAAAAATGAGATCGTTTTCCGTCAGGGCGATGTTTGCGACGCGCTTTATATATTGATTGATGGTTCGGTGAAAACCGAGATGATAACAGAGAATGGTAATTTGCTGGGCATTGAAATGATAAAGGCTCCCCGCCCACTTGCTCCGGCTTTTTTATTTTCGGACAATAACCGTTTTCCTGTGGATGTAACCACCATGGAACCGGCTGAGATTCTCCGCATACCAAAAGATGAAGTTATGCGGTTAATGACCACGCAACCTGACTTTATGAAACAGTTTCTGACTCATAATGCCAATCGCACCCAGTTCCTGACCAACCGACTGCAACTGCTCTCCATCAAAACCATTAAAGGTAAGCTAGCTCACTTTCTGCTCGAAAATTCTGAAAAAGAAGGCAAATCGTTTGAGATTAATCGCAACCAGACCGAATTGGCCGATTTCTTTGGCGTAGCCCGCCCGTCGTTAGCCCGTAGTTTATCAGAAATGGTACAGGATGGATTGATCAGTATTCGCAAAAAAGAATATTGCATTCTAAATTACAAAGGATTGAGGGAGTTGTTGGTATAATGCAAAAACGGTGCAACTGATTATTCAATTGCACCGTTTCATATATTTATAATAACCCAGATCAACAACCTGGATTATATCCGTCTTTTCCTTCGTAGTAATTGATAAAAGCCTGATTAACCAATCGATTTCCTCCCGGTGTTGGATATTTCCCGGAGAAATACCAGTCACCTTTGTGGTTTGGACAAGCTTTATGAAGCCCCTCAATGGTTTGATATACCAATTCTACCGGACAATCAACTTCGGCAGGAGTTAGCATTTCTGCTATTTTTGCCGAAACTTCTTCCATTTTGAAGGGTTCGTAAATTTCAGTGACATAATTGACAACTTCTTCTTTTGGCAATTTTTCCTGTGCTTTTGATTTGCGATATACTTCGTCAATTATATATTGCTTTCCTGTTTCTTTAAGCAACTGAATAGCTGCCCTGAAAGCACAGAACTCGCTCATTCGCGCCATGTCAATACCATAATAATCGGGATAACGAACTTGTGGAGAAGAAGATACGATTACAATCTTTTTAGGCTCCAGTCGGTTCATTATTTTTAGAATACTTTGTTTCAACGTTGTACCACGAACAATTGAATCATCGATAGCTACCAGATTATCTATTTTTCCACGACGGATAGAGCCGTAGGTTATATCGTAAACGTGTGTTGCTAAATCGTTACGTTCGTCGTTTGTAGAGATAAATGTCCGTAACTTAATATCCTTCACAAGTACTTTTTCAGAGCGAACAAGTTTACCTGTTACTTTTTTGATTCCGTCTTTCATTCCGAAAAAAGCTACTTCAGCCGTATTGGGGATAAATGAAAAAACAGAATTTTCCATATCATTATCAATTGCCTTTAAAATGGGTTCTGCAAGCATTTCGCCCAGCATTTTTCTTTCCTTGTAAATATCAATATCACTACCTCTCGAAAAATAAATTCTTTCAAATGAGCATTTTTCTAGTTCGGAAGTTACAGGACGTATGGTTTCAAACTTAACAGTACCATTCTTTTTAATAATCATGGCATCTCCCGGATTCAGTTCTTTCACATCCTCTTCTTTCAGGTTCATAGCCGTTTGAATTACCGGACGTTCAGAAGCAACAACAACTATTTCGTCATCCTGATAGTAGAACGCAGGACGAATTCCTTTTGAATCGCGGAAAACAAAAGAATCACCGTGACCCAACATACCACAAATGGTATAACCACCATCCCACAATTTTTCTGATTTTCTGATTAGTGACGCAATATCTAGATTATCTTCAATTTTTTTAGTTATTACCAAATCGTTTGAATAACGCTGACGGATAATATCATATTCCTTTTGTACCTCCTGATCGAGCTGAAAACCAAGTGATTCAAGCATCAGAAAAGTATCACCTTTATCGCGGGGATGTTGTCCTTTCAATGTTAAGTGGTCAAATAATTCATCCACATTGGTTAAATTAAAGTTTCCAGCCAATACCATGGTACGATTTTTCCAGTTATGGCGGCGAAGAAATGGGTGAACGTACGACAAACCGCTTTTCCCCGTAGTGCTATATCGCAAATGACCTAAATAAAGTTCTCCTGCAAATGGTAATTCGGTTTTTGATTTTTCGGCATCGTTATAAACATCCGGACTGGTGATTGCCATCTTTTTGTTTATCTTGGCAAAGATTTCCTGTATAGCGTTTTTACCCTCCACACGCTCACGCCAAATATATTCTTCGCCCGGCGGCATATCAAGCTTTACTGTTGCTAATCCCGCACCTTCTTGTCCACGGTTGTGTTGTTTTTCCATAAGAAGGTACATTTTTTGGAGACCATACTGCCACGTTCCGTATTTCTCCTGATAATAATCAAGTGGCTTTAAAAGCCTGATCATTGCTATTCCACACATAATTTTTGTTACAAGAATAAGTTAAAGATCAATTAGATCTTGAGCAGTAAATTTCAGAAAAAAAATCTGATTTCTAATGCATTAATGTTTTGAAAATTAATTTTAAATAAAAAACCTCCACGTTTGTGCGCAGAGGTCGTTTATGTTATTCAACGGTTACAGATTTAGCCAAATTGCGCGGTTGATCCACATCACATCCTTTCACCACGGCTATATGATAAGCCAACAATTGCAAAGGAATAGCAGCTAATAAAGGTGTAAGGCATTCTTCAGTATCTGGAATGCAGATGAAATAATCTGACAAATTACTTACAACCACATCACCTTCAGTAACAATGGAAATAATTCGTCCTTTTCGAGCCTTAATTTCCTGAATATTGCTTACCACTTTTTCATACATTCCTGAACTTGGTGCAATTACAACTACCGGCATTTCCTGACTGATCAAAGCAATCGGTCCGTGTTTCATTTCAGCAGCAGGATAACCTTCGGCATGTATGTATGAAATTTCCTTGAGTTTTAAAGCGCCTTCGAGTGCAACCGGAAAGTTATATCCACGACCTAAATAAATGAAATTCTGAGCGTAAGTAAATGTTTTTGCAAACTCAGCAATGTCCGTATTTTGTTTTAACAAATGTGCAATTTTCTCAGGAATACGTCCTAATTCGGAAACAATTTTTTTGTATTTGGAAACCTCTAATTCACCCTTTTCTTTACCAATCAGCAATGCCAACATCGTAAGGACTGTTACCTGAGCAGTGAATGCTTTTGTTGAAGCGACACCAATTTCGGGACCAGCATGGGTATAACAACCTGAATCGGTATTACGTGGAATAGATGATCCAACTACGTTACAAATCCCAAAAATAAAAGCTCCATGCGATTTGGCGAGTTCAACGGCAGCCAGTGTATCGGCTGTTTCGCCCGATTGTGAAATGGCTATTACTAAATCATCTTTGTTGATAACTGGTTTTCTATATCTGAATTCAGATGAATACTCTACTTCAACCGGTATGCGTGCAAACTCTTCAATAGCATATTTGCCAATCAATCCTGCATGCCACGAAGTTCCACAAGCGGTAATTATAATGCGTTTAGCATTCAGAAATTTTTCTTTGTTATCAATAAATCCGGATAGTTTTATTTCATTTTCCTCCAAACTAACACGACCACGCATACTGTCGCTTAGCGTTTTGGGCTGTTCGTTGATTTCCTTAATCATAAAATGTGGATAACCACCTTTTTCCAGCTGATTCAAAGTCATTTCCAGTTTTTTGATTTCTGGAGTTTTTTCAACATCTCCGATAGTTTTGATTTTTAATTCTTTACCCCGTTGGAGTGTTACAATTTCTTCTTCGCCGATATAAACCACTTTATCAGTGTATTCCACAATTGGAGTGGCATCAGAAGCCAAAAAGAACTCATCTTCACCAATACCTACTACCAATGGACTTCCTTTACGGGCAGCCACTATTATATCAGGATTACCTTTTTCAATAACAGCTATTGCATATGCACCTACTACCTGATTCAAGGCTAATTGAACAGCTTTTGTCAAACTTACATTATTTGATTTCTTTACATATTCAATCAATTGAACCAAAACTTCAGTATCTGTCTGGCTCTGAAAAACATATCCATGAGCTTTCAAACCCTCCTTCAAAACAGCATAATTCTCAATAATCCCATTGTGAATAATCGCAAGTTCCTCGGATTGTGAATAATGTGGGTGAGCATTTATTTGATTAGGTTCGCCGTGCGTAGCCCAACGAGTATGCGCAATACCTATTGTCCCTGAAATATCCTGTTGCTCAGCAAAACGAACTAAATCAGATACTTTTCCCTTTGCTTTATAAACATTTAATTTATCATTATGTAATAACGCAATTCCTGCACTGTCATATCCGCGGTATTCGAGACGTTGAAGACCTTTTATCAGAATAGGATATGCCTGTCTGTTACCAATATAACCAACAATTCCACACATAATTTTATCTTATTATT
>Ga0302286_10003848_pt1 | contig 10037 bp, 4 predicted proteins | sample III_Fen_E2_3_FD_198765 | JGI IMG/M metagenome (GOLD analysis project Ga0302286, IMG submission 198765) | Peat permafrost microbial communities from Stordalen Mire near Abisko, Sweden - III_Fen_E2_3 | ecosystem: Environmental > Terrestrial > Soil > Wetlands > Permafrost | place: Sweden: Abisko...
ACGTTTTGGGGGTGGTCAATTTAAATCGCCACGGGGTGGTCAATTTGAATCGTCAGACGGTGGTCAGTTTGCATCGCCAATGGGTGGTCAACTTCATCGCCTTTTCCACGTAATCCACTAAAAGGCACATTACTTAAAAATAATGAGGATTTGAAGTTTATTAGAAAATATTTTGAAGAACTAGAAATGGAAGAAGTTGTAAAAATGATTAATAATGAAATGGCTTAATCAACAGTAATGAGAACTTTTCTGCAACATACCAAATCTTTGCAGGTAGAAATGCAGGACTGAATGTTGCACTTGCAAAAATGTTTTTTGCTGGGGATTCTGTTTATCAATAATATAAAAGCTTCGGCTTTAATTGCAAGTATAATTAAGAATGTGGTGATTAAAATTAGAGGTAAGAATTGGGTAAAATTGAATATCTGCTATTATCCAATTTTTCAACTTGATGTTGTATATTTGAGATTGAATTTATGTTAACAATTGTTGAAATAATATGTTAGTGCCAAGTAAAAAAAGCAAACAGACAAGTGATAAACATTGAAGAAATAAAAAAGGAAGTAATTTATTCGGATAACGAAAGTCGATTATTTGAATTAATGGTTGAATTAAATCAAGAAATTTCACGTAATCATGTTGAATTGGCAAAAACGGATGAGATTGTGCGAAAGGCAGAACTTCGCGGAGAAATATCTGTTTTAAATTCAATGCTGACAATTATCGACAAACGAATAGACGAGGTAAAATTAAATTCCGCTGAGAACGGTAGAAAAGAATTTTACTTAAACCGACAATTTAGGATTGCTGCTGAATATATATTGAAAAGAGAAACATTTGAACGAATAAAAGAATTATCGCTGATAAATTACATTAAACTGAAAGAAAATAAAGCGGAACTTAGAAACAACAAACTAGAATGAAAAATTAAAACTTGACACTAATAACAAGTTGAAATTAGAATCAGTAAATTATATATGTGAATTTCCTCTTTTTAATGACCACTTAAAACCCATCTGTTCTAATTTATCAATTACCCATTGAGGTAAAGTCCCTTTTTTATAGGATTTCCTAATTGTACTTACTTTTATATACAAGCCTTTGTCATGGTAATTATATGGAACATTACAATGTCCATGTTCGAGCATAAAAGTTTCTAATAATTCTAAATTTTTAGGATTGAATAACGGTTTCATTTCAAAATTAAAACTTAAACTGATTAGTTTATCAGTCACCCATTGAGGTAAAGTTCCATTTTTATACGATTGTTTAATCGTTTTGTATTTTCCGCGAAACCATTTATCGTTATAGCTTTTATATACAATACAATGACCATGTAATCTATAAAACTCTTCAAGTTTTTCAATAAACGTATTATATTTAAAAACAGAGCAATCCCAAATGAATCCCAATGCATTTAGTTCATCTATTTGGGATTGCTCAAGCAATCCTTTTTTAAACGCAATTCTAGTCAACGCAACTTTACTACTTAACCTCCTATCTCGGTATTTCTGTGGAACATTACAGTGTCCATATTTTTGCTTGAATAAATAAAGTTTTTTTATAAAATCCAAAATGCCTATTTTAAAAGTTTACTTTACACCTTATTCCAAGTAGTCTGACATCATTTGAAAATGCAATACAAATAAATTAATAGTTATTTTACAGAATCAGCAAGTTCGCTACCAACTTTAAAACTAACCACTTTTTTTGCTTTTATTTCGATTGCTTTGCCTGTTTGTGGATTTCTACCAGTACGAGCTGCACGAACTGAAGTTTTAAATGTTCCGAAGCCAACAAGTCCAACATTATCATTAGCTTTTAATGCTTTTGAAATGGATGCTACTAATCCATCTAATGCTTTTTTTGAATCAATTTGAGTTAGTCCCGATTCATCTGCAATTGCTTTAATTAATTCTGCTTTATTCATAATGCGTTTGATTTTAGGTTAATACTGAAACAACGTTATATTATATTTTTAATTTCTTCGTGTTAGTTTTTAAAAGATATTTAAGTTGCAGAGTATTTCAAACTAGTCTTATAAATATGAGGTTATCCTCAGTTCTTTGTAAATATTATTTCAAAGAATTCATTTTTAATCCCAATAAGTGTTAAAACATATATCCCTGTCGAAAGCGAAGTAGTCTCGATTGAGAATAGGTTTTGACCATCGACATTTTTAGTAATACAACATATCCCAATAAATGTTTTTATGAAATAATCATTAACTGCAAAATTTGCATTTACCATTAGTACTTGGGTTGAAGGTTGGTGATAAACAGTTGCAAACGATTCCGTTTTGTTCGTTGTTGGGTATATCGTTTCACTCAACGTTTGAGAGTTTGATTGCATCTTAAATTTGTTTCTTATTTCTTTTAATAACCCTTACTTTACTCCCCAAAGGGCTTAAAAATTGCCCTTTAGGGAGAATTGTAAAGATATTTAATTATTTAATGACTACAACAGTTCTATTAAATACTCCAGCTTCTGTTTCAATTACCATTTGATACGAACCAGAAGGTATAGCTGTAATATCAATAACTGTTATATTTTTAACCGATATAACAACTTTCCCATTCATGTCATACATTGTAACCGTTTTTACTGGCGATGTACTTACAACTCTAACCTCGTTTTTGGCAGGTTGTGGAATAACAGTAACAGTATTGGTTACTTCGGTTATTGTAGGAGAAACAATAGATGGTTCAATATATAATGTAGTTTTTTCAACATCATCCGAAGAAATTATTTCATTCTTTAATTTTCCTGTAGAAGCATCTAATGTAACAACAACAGTAGCCGATGTTACAAACGTTCCATTTTGATAAATATCAACTCTGTACGTTCCTGCTGATGTAACATTGATTGTACTTCCAGTACCAACATTCGCATTGGTATTGACATTAAACCAACGATAATCTTGATAATTATTGGGCTGTGCAATCAGATTAATTCCAGTATTTGCTGATTGTTTGATTATCGACAATGGAGTTGTGTTAATAGCTTCTGTTAATGACGTTATACTGTGACAACCATCAGCTGTTGTAGCCGTAACTGAATAGGTTCCTGCTGCACTCACCGTAATAGCTCTTGACGTTGCACCTGTAGACCATGCAAACTGTGTGAATGTTCCATCATTGATTGTTAAACTTACCGTATTACTTCCTGATAAAACTCCTGTTTGTGATATTACAGCTTGTGGAACTGCGAAGTTTTGAAGATTCGTATTTAATGAATTCGAAGTACATCCAAAAGCATCAGTTACCGTAAGTGTGACATTCCCCGTTGTACTAGTTGTAAATGAAGAATTAGTATTAGCTACCCCGTTCCAAGTATATTGAGAAAATCCTGTAGTAGCATTTAATGTAAATGGAACTCCTGGGCAATTTGTAACGGTATTATTTACAACTCCTGCAATAGTAACTGTCGGTTGAGGATGAATAGTAACTATTGTAGATGCAACATACGTTTGACCGCCTGTATTTGTTACCGTTACAGTATACTTGCCATTTGTATAAGCCCATAATTTATTCCATGTTGCAGCACCTTGAGGTGTTGTCCATTGGTAAGAAGCAAAAGTCCCTACATCAAGTAATACACCTGTTTGAGGATTACAAACCTCTTCATTAGCAGGTAAACTAATTGGACTAGCAGTAACTACTCCGTTCGCAGTTGCTTTACATCCTGAACCGTTTGTTACCGTTACAGTATATGTTCCTGCTGTGGAAACCGTAGTTGAAGACGATATTGCACCATTTGACCAATTATAGCTTAATGTTGGAGTTCCTGTTGCAGTTGCTACAAGTGTAAATGTATTATTATTTATCGTTCCACTATTTACGATCACTGTAGGCACTGAATTTACAGTAACTATTCGTGAAGCAATTGCATTACATCCATTCGATGTACCTGTAACAGAATAAGTAGTGTTAACTGTTGGTGAAATAGTTGTTGCTGCTGCTGTTGCATTGTTGTTCCATGTATAACTTGTTGCTCCACTTGCTGTCAACGTTGCATTTGTTCCTAAACAAATTGAAGCAGTCGTAGGTGAAATACTAACTGTTGGAATTGAATTTACCGTTATTTGGCGTGAAGCAATAGAACGACAACCGTTCGATGTTCCTGTAACAGAATAAGTAGTATTGATGGTTGGTGTAACAGTTATTGCTGTTGTTGTTGCATTGTTACTCCAAGTATAACTTGTTGCACCACTTGCTGTCAACGTTGCATTTGACCCTAAACAGATTGCCGATGTAGTTGGTGAAATACTAACAGTTGGGATTGCATTTACTGTTACTATTCGTGAAGCAATAGAAGTACAACCGTTCGATACTCCTGTAACAGAGTATGTCGTGTTGGTGGTTGGTGAAACTGTTATTGCTGCTGTAGCTACATTGTTGCTCCAAGCGTAGGTAGTTGCACCGCTAGCTGTTAATGTAGCATTCGCTCCTGAACAGATTGTTGCTGTCGTTGGAGAGATACTAACAGTTGGGATTGCATTTACTGTTACTATTCGTGAAGCAATAGAAGTACAACCGTTCGATGTTCCTGTAACTGAGTATGTAGTGTTAGTGGTTGGTGTAACTGTTATTGCTGCTGTAGCTGCATTGTTACTCCATGCATAACTAGTCGCACCACTTGCTGTCAACGTTGCATTCGACCCTAAACAAATTGTTGCTGTCGTTGGAGAGATACTAACAGTTGGAATTGAATTAACAGTAACTATTCGTGAAGCAATAGAACTACATCCGTTAGATGTTCCTGTAACAGAATAAGTAGTGTTAGTGGTTGGTGTAACAGTTATTGCTGTTGTAGTTGCATTGTTGCTCCAAGTATAACTAGTCACACCACTTGCTGTTAATGTTGCATTCGACCCTAAACAAATTGCCGATGTTGTTGGAGAAATACTAACCGTTGGGATTGAATTAACAGTAACTATTCGTGAAGCAATAGAACTACAACCGTTCGATGTTCCCGTGACAGAATAAGTCGTATTAGTTGTTGGTGTAACCGTTATTGCTGTTGTTGTAGCATTGTTACTCCAAGTATAACTTGTTGCACCGCTTGCTGTCAAAATTGCATTTGACCCTGAACATATTGTTGCTGTCGAAGGAGAAACACTAACAGTAGGTGTTGTATTAACTGTAACTGTGGTATTTGCAGTATTAATACATCCGTTAACATCCATTCCAGTTACAACGTAAGTTGTTGTTGATGTTGGAGAAACAGTTCCTGCTGATGGATTCCAAGAGTATGTGCTTGCTCCAATTGCACTAACTGTAGTTTGATTTCCTGAACAGATAGTTGGATTACTAGCGGTTGCTTGTACTGTTGGTAATTGATTTACCGTTATTGAAGTTGAAGCCGTTTGTGTAAGTCCGTTAGCATAAGTTCCTGTTACTGAGTATTGAGTTGTTTTAGTTGGACTAACTGAAATACTAGATGTAGTTTCACCATTATTCCACGAGTAACTTAATGCTCCGCTTACACTCAACTGAGCAGAAGTTCCTATACAAATAGTACTGGTTGATTGACTAATAGCAAAAGTTGGAATAGGATTTACTGTAACAACTGAACTTGCAGTACCTTGACAGCCCGTTACATTTGTAGCAGTTACGGTATATGTTCCACCTACCGCTGTTTGGTATGTTTGTGTAGTTGCAATGTTTTGTCCTGATAAAGACCATTTATATGAGTATGGCTCAACAGGTGATACTGTAGGTGTTAATGTTGCCTGTTGTCCTTCATAAATGGTTGTTTGAGGAGATAATGTTACAACAGGATTTGCATCAATTTCAACAGTACCTGAAATCATTTGATTTACAGTATTTGCTTTGTTTCCATTTGTATAAGCATTTGCTATACCTATTTGAGATATTCCTGTTGTAAGTGGGGTAAAGTTTAATTGAATTAATGAACCTCCTCCGCTAAAGTTGTCTTTTGTACCTAAAGGTTGATATAATTGTACAATTAATTTCCCTGCTTGGTTTATGACTGTCATTTCAAGATTGCTTTTTACAATAGTCATGCTGTTATATTGCAATTTTGTATTATCATAGTTTATCTCAAATTTCATATCTTGAACACAACATGATGCTATATCGCTAATATTTACAGGGATGTCAAAAGAACCTAATCCACATTGCTTTTTATTATCAATCCAAAAAGAAGTACTACAATCGGATTTAACAATGACATTAATAGCTGCTTTTGAATCACAATAACCATTATTTGAATAGGTATAGGTTAAGGTATGTGTACCTGATTTTGCAGTCATTGGATTAAATGTATTTCCTAAAACACCATCTCCTGACCATATACCTCCAGTTGGTGTTGCAGTTAGAGTAACAGCAGCATCTGAGGCTGAAAGTTCAGGTAACGCTGTTATAGAAATTGTAGCAGGTAATAGCACATTGACAACAATAGAAGTATCTTGTTCACAACCATTTTCTAATGCCTTAATTTGAATTGTCGCATTGCCTAAGAATGAAGAATTGAAAGTGACAGTTCCTGTTGTACTTATAGTTCCTGCACTAACAGGGTCAATATTGTAGCTGAGAATTGTGTTAGCTGTTGTATTTTTAATAATAATATTTGTAGAACTAGTATTACATACTATTGTAGCTATCGAAGCTATAATCTTTTTCGGTGGAGTTCTCTTTATGAAAACAGTTGCAGAATCACTTACAGCATTAACCAAACATGAATCTGTACTATTACAAGCTTTTACCAGACGTTGTAAGCTACTTGCAACAATAATTTTACTCGTTACTGTATCACATGGACTGTCATTTTTAACTTTAAAGGTATAGTTTAATGTTTCTTTACCAGCCAAGTGTTGACCACGTTTAAATGCCCAAACTACCGATTTGCCTTTTACATTGATAAAATCAAAAAGATTAGGATTTGTACTTCCATTAACAAAACTAACTCCATTGGGTAAAAGTGTCGAAATATTTACACTGTCAACAAGTGATGGATACAAGTTTGTTGCGGTTACTGTTATCGTACTTTCTCCATTACTGTCAAATGCCGTTGCAGTTGCCGATACTTTTATACTGTCAAGGCGTTCAAAGCCCCTGATTTTAGGAGTATAACTAAAATTCTCCTTTGTCTGAACTTCACATAAGTTATTTCGTGATACTTGAAATGATATATTTTTTGATATATCTGTTATTGATGAATTCGGGTCACATGAAATATAAGCATCATACGAAACCACCATATTAGCATTTTTCCATTGTGTAATGTTTTGTTGTTGGATTATGTTCGTTATCGCATTATTATTAGGTTTAGTAATATCTGCTTGAATCGTTCCTGTTTGCCCTCCGATTGAATACTTTGGATTTCCGATTATATTTACGCTTGGCGTTTTATTAATCCAAAATGATATTGCAGAACTGTCAACATTATTGGGGTTGATATCTACGGTATAATGCAATGTGTCACATAAATTATGATAGGTTTGTGGACCCGTAGGTTGAGATGGTAACATTGGGAAACCAGTATTTCGGACACTTAATGTTCTATCAAATGTTGGGCTTACAAAAGAATTAAATTGATTTATATTTATTGTACTACATGAAAACGCAGTACGTAATATTGAACTAATTAAACTATCATTCGAACAAGATTCAATTAAAGCATCAATTCTGATTATCATGGAAGTATTCCCTAGTGAATTCATAGAAAAAAAGATAGTATCCTTATTTGCAGAAGTTGAATACGTTGTTGGAATACCATTAATACTAACATTTTTAATTTTTAATGAATTGTTCATTTTCAAAGGATACCATTGCATATTATTGACAAAACCACCATTTGTAGACGTATAAGTTAACGTCCAAGATACATTTTTATTAGTAGGTTGTTGAGTCGGCGGTGTCGATAGCGTTAAAATAGGTATGGATGATATACCTATCTGACTATATCCTTTTGGAATTTTATTATTTGTAAAATCATAAAAGATTACATTAAGTTTATCGTTTAAATTCCCAGAAGTAACGGTATCGGAACTTATTATTAATCCTAAATATTCTTTCCCGAAATTAACACAAACAGTATCAAATAATACAGTTATAATATTACCGATTTTATACATCGAAAAAGGAATATTTGTTCTATTGAAACTTTGATTTGCTGAATATAAGATTAAATTATTTTTATCTATAACTAAGCCTTGTGGTTGAGTAAATACTATTTTAGCAAATTTTGCTATTGGTCGATATTCATTTTTAAATATATAAGTATTATTATTTGTAGAATAATATGAATATGGACAGTTTGATGCAGGTTGAGTGTATATGTCTAAGGGATTATTTGTAAAGGTATATAAGTCTCCACGATCTAAAGCTTTAGTTGTTCCTACATTGGTACAAGAAAAGCCTATAGTTCCACGCATTTGTGCCGTACCCTCGTAAGTTGCGTTTGTAGTTGTTATAATGTATGCTTCAATATTGGTTTTACCTACTAATTTATTTATTGCTGGATTACTAATATTTGCTGTATATGTGTGAGTACTACTATCCCATATTAATGCATTATATGGAATATTATATTGAACACCATTTATAATGAAATATGCACTTACCAAATTAAATACCTGTCCCGCACCATTAATTATAGGATAAAACTGGGCGAAAATGTTTGAAATTGAGCAGCTTGAATTTGGGAAAACAGTACCTTTAAAATAAAATTTTATAGTATCACCTTGCATAAATTGCTTCGGATTGGGACAATTTGTTTCCGTATATTTAATTGCGTTTGTTAATTCACTAGCATATATAGTTCCAGAAGTTAATTTTGAGACATCATATCCAGTATTAACCCTATTTAAATGAAAATCATCTAAAAGTACATAATTTGAAGTTGTATCTAAAATACATTTGGAAGTGTGTGCATTGGTTTGAAAAGTTCCACTTAAAATTCGTGATTCAAGTCCAGGACATTGAGGTTGAGTAAACAACACTTCCCATAGTATTGTTCCTGGTCCACAAGTAGCATTATCATTTACTGCAATTTGGACTGTTTCATTTATAGGTTTATTTGCCGTTAATATATCATAAAATACATTACTTCCTCCATTTATTGAATAGCCTATCGGTGCAGTAACTTTAATTGTATAATTTCGATTCCCTAAAATTGAACCTAAAATTGACAACTCTGTATTACTACAATTAAAAGACATTGCCGGTTGATTTGAATTTAAATCGGTTGCTCCAGATAAAGTTAAATTCGAAGCTCTTGTAAAATCACTCACACTACTATACTTAAATGTATTATTGCCTCCATTTAAACCAGTAGAATTATTTGCAGAATATAAAACAATACGATTGTAATTTGGAAATAGGGACGAGTGTGGAACTATATATGAAAATTCAAATCTTACAGAATCACCTGCGGCAATATCTAAATATTTCCCATCACCGTTAATATCACTAAATCCACCTAGTCCATCAATATCATATGAAAATGGTTGAAACGTTTTTTGAAAATTACTTTGAGTAGAAAAAGGAGGTTGTACAATTCCATTATCACTCCACGTTTGAATTATAAGACTTTCAAATGAAAAAGTTAAATCACTCAAAAATGCAGGTCCCGCACCTTTATTTGTTATAACTATATATGCTTTGCCGATTGAATCACATAACGAAATAGGATTTAAAATTCCTGATTGCATAACAATATTAGGAGTTACATTTCCTTGTGTCAAATAATTTGTTCCAGTCGATGTTGTTGTACATTGTTGATTTGATGAGCCAAATGTTACAGTGTAATTAACAGGTAAATTAGCAAAGTACACATTAGGTAAAATTTTAAAATGGAAGAATAGTTCTTGATTTGAACTTAAACTAGATCCTAATTGAAGTCCGGCAAAGTCATTGCTCTTGAGTGTATATGTCCATGTATTACCATTTTTGCTGGGTGGTGTTGATATCGAAGTCCCATTCGTCCCTCCATTTGTTAATTCTAACCAAGGTCCTGTTGTTGTAAGGCTTGTTGCATCAGGCCATGTTATTGAAAATTGTACGGTAGAC
>Ga0302286_10003849_pt1 | contig 10035 bp, 5 predicted proteins | sample III_Fen_E2_3_FD_198765 | JGI IMG/M metagenome (GOLD analysis project Ga0302286, IMG submission 198765) | Peat permafrost microbial communities from Stordalen Mire near Abisko, Sweden - III_Fen_E2_3 | ecosystem: Environmental > Terrestrial > Soil > Wetlands > Permafrost | place: Sweden: Abisko...
AACGGCTTCAACAGAGGGGATGCTGTTTGTTGTTGAGATAATACCATTCGGGCCAAGTTCTTTTAAAAAGATATTGCATTTCCGGATACCACGATACATATTACCCCATTGATCATCAGGGTTGGTAGACGAATTAATTGCATTGTTATTGAATAACTGAATAGATGATCCGGCATTTGAACAGACTGCCTCATCACATCCGGCAGCAAGCATTGCACCACCAAACCTTGAAAATCCATCCGGCAGGTTGGTATAGATATTGTCCAGAAAACCCGGAGCTAAATGAGCATCCGAGAATATCTGCTGATAGCTCAGGGATGTATTTACATTGGCATCCTTGCTCAGATAATCGGAACACGATTGAGTCATGACCGCGATTCCGGCAGCTATGAATATAAGAATAAGTTTTTTCATATTTTCCATAATATTTAGAATTTGAGGCTTGTACCTATGTTGATTACTCGTGTTTCAGGATAAAGTGTAACACCTGCGTTCGGTATTTCAGCACTCAGATTATATTTATTCAACCCATCAAATGAGAATAGATTGTATCCGTTTATAAAAAAGCGGACTTCATTGATATTAGCTTTGCTTAATAATTTTTTTGGAAGGCTGTAACCTATTTCAAGGGTTTGTAACCTTAAATAATCAACATTTTTCAACCACAACGAAGAGGGTTGGTAGTTATTGTTATTCAATTGTGTTGTCAACCTCGGATATAGAGGATTTGAACTGACTCCCCATGAGTTAGCGGCCACTTCGGTGGTGATGTTGTTATTGTCCTGCATCCCCCAAAACACATTGTTATTCATAAACAGGCTCCTGTTTGCTATTCCTGTAAAAAGAACATTAAAATCAAACCCTTTGTATTCACAACCTAACGAAAAGCCATAATTTATTTCGGGTACAGAAGGATTGCCCAGTGCAATATAATCCTGGCTATCAATCACTCCATCTTTATTTTGATCGACATATTTCACATCACCGGGTTGTAAAATGCCGTAGGAAGATTTAGCCCAACCATTAATATCAGCCTGATCCTTAAAGAACTTATCAGGAGCTACCTGTAATCCCCACTGTTGCATCACGGCCTGACCGGTTCTGTATTCCCAGGCATTTAATCCGGCAACTTCCTGTTTGGATGTAATTTTATTTTTCACAAACGACACATTTCCCTGAAGGGTATAGCTAAAATCACCTATTTTGTTATGATGTTTCAGGGTCACTTCAAAACCTCTGCTCAGTACCGATCCATCATTGACATAGGGCAGATCCTGACCGATAATAGAAGGAAGTACGTTGCTCAGATCGGTAATAATTTGTCTCCGGTTGTTGCTGAATACATCCACTTCAATGTCCAGTTTTTTCAACAGACTTACTTCAAGTCCGATATTGGCATTCAACGATTCTTCCCATGTCAGATTTGGATTGGCAATACGGCCTTCATAGGATCCATCAGTCGAGGACCTGTTGAACGAGTATCCGCCACCACTGTAAAACTTATCTTCAAACGGATAACGTGATCCTGCACCGATATTTGAATTTCCTACCTTACCGTACGAACCTCTTAATTTCAAGAAATTCAGAGTTTCATTGTTCTTCATGAATTCTTCGTTTGAAATGACCCATGCCCCTGATACAACCGGAAAGAAACCGTATCGTTTTCCGCTGGCAAAGTCTTCGGAACCATTGTAGGCATATCCCAGTTCAGCGGTATAGCGACTATCAAAAGTATAGGTGGTGCGGCCGAATACACCCTGATTACGGTAATCGGGATTATTGCCATCTGTTGAAAGGCTCGATTGCATATACTTAATATCAGAAGCAATATGATTTACTCCGAAGGTCCGATCGTATGAAATCCCACACAGGTAGTTAAGCATCAGGTTAAAACTGCTGTTGCTGCTGCTATAACCCAAATCAATGCTGTTACTCTGGCCGAACTGTGTATATGAATTGTCTGCATTCTGCTGGTAAACGGCATAACTCTGACTTTTATACCGGTTATAAAACTTGGCAGCATCATACCCGAATAAGCCGTTAGCGGATAAACCCTCTGTAATCATACCCAGTTTCAGATCAAAAGTAGTAGTTCCCTGTAAATAGAAACTGTACTGATCCTGAAAACCAGTTTTTGCAATCATCCCGTATGGATTGTATTTATAAATGGAAGATCCTGCAATGGAACTGTCGGCATTAGATACAGGAACTGTCGAAGGCAATTTTGATAAAGCCGATAAGATCGATCCGGCACTTGAATTTGGCACATGGCGGTTTTCAACACGTCCTGCCAGATTCACTCCTACTTTTAGGTTTTTACTCAGATTAACATCAACTACTGATCTGAAATTATACCTGATAAAATCATTTTGAGTTGAATATCCCGGATTCACATCAGTACTTTTATACAACCCTTTTTGATCAACCGTACCCAGCACGACATAATATTGAGCTACTTCCGTTCCTCCTCTAAAGGATAAGTTGTACGACTGCTGAGGGGCTGTACTGTTTAAAAATGACTTGTACCAATTGGTATTTGGATATAAATAAGGATTACTTCCGTTATAATTAGCAGGGTTATTTTTCGGATTACTTAAAAACAACGAAGTAAAATCAGCATCCGACAGTTTGTTATAATCATTTCTCAAAGCAATATTCCTGTAACTGACATAATCCTGTGAACCGACATATTGCGGAAGACGGGTTGGCGATTGCATTCCGTATTGGGCGGTCAACGAAATAACAGGTTTACCGACAAATCCTTTTTTAGTGGTCACCAGAATGACACCATTGGCACCACGCATACCATACTGTACCGTTGCAGCAGCATCCTTCAGAACCGTAAACGATTCAATTTCAGCAGGATTTAACTGAGAGAAATCACGTTCTACATTATCTACCAATACCAGAGGTGCTGTACCTCCACCAAACGACTGTACCCCGCGTATATAAATGCTTGGTTGATCCCATCCCGGTTCAGCACCGACAGTTTTTAAGAGGGTAAGACCTGAAGCAAGACCCTGAATGGCATTCCCCAATGTAGATACAGGTGCTTTGGTTAAATCATCAGCCGAGATGGTAGATATTGCAGCCGTAAGTTCGGATTTTCTGCGTGTTCCATAGGCCACCTGGTATACCTCTTCCGGTTGTTCTTTCTCGAGTTGTATACTAATATCGGCACGGTCTTTAATTTCGTATTTAAAAGGTTTGTACCCGATTCTACTTGTTAACAGTACTTTTCCGGGGGCAACAGAAATGGTAAAATTACCCGATAAGTCGGTTGACACCTGGGTAAATTCATCCAATACGGATATAACTGCATTCACTACCGGGTTTCCATTTTTATCGGAAATCCTTCCTTTAATGGAAGAATTATCTTGTGAAAAAGTGAAATTCGAGAACAGGAAAAATAGCATTATAAGTATTATTTCCGGTTTTTTCTTTAAGGTCATCATAATATTTTTATTTTCGATGTGACTGAATAGTTTTAATAACCGGGGTTTTGTACAAACAACGGATTCTTATACATTTCTCCCGTAGGTATTTCATACAGATTATTATGCGGTTGATAGATGCGTGTGAAATAGGTTTCCTCATTGTAAGAAACAGCATTCCCGTTTTTAGTGATGGTCACACGGTAAAAAGGTCCTCCGAACCATTTAGCGGCTAATTCACCCTGTTCGCCGGTACTCCAGCGACGTGCATCCCACCAGCGTTGTTCTTCAAAGCTCAGCTCAATTGCCCTTTCACGCTGAAGACGTATCCGCATGGAAGATTGATCTCCGGTTAAAGCAACCGGAAGATCCACGACTCCCGAACGGCTTCTTACTGCATTTACCGCATCGCGAACCCTTTGTGTAGGACCTTCCACTTCATTCATTGCCTCTGCATAATTCAGATACATTTCGGCAAGGCGAAAAAATATCCAGTTGTGATAGGAAGTGGTGGTGCTTAACTTTTTAATCTGTTCGGGCAAGTATTTTCTTACAAAATAACCCGTTAGAAATGTTCCTGCAGGAAATTGTGTCGTCGTGGTTGACATATCGACTGTGGCGCCCTGCCAGGTACTACCCTGATAAATAATGGTTTTATAAAAACGCGGATCCCTGTTAATATAAGGATTCTTTGGATCGTACCCTGAACCGGCTTCATCAATGTATTTACCATTGGACATTTCAAATAGTTTGACGAAATTATTGGTTGGTTCCACTGCACCGTTCCCGCCGAAATCACCGTTTGGCATCCATACATTAATCTGGGCATCATTAACTCCAACCGGAGCTTCATGCTTATAAAATATGATTTCATTATTTCCCTGTTCCCTGCGGTTAAAAAATAAATTCTGATAATCATCCGCTTTATTGGCAGCGTTGGTTTGATACAAGGCATAAACCTGACCACCTGTTTCATCTTTCAGATCAATGACCGCCTGTGCCGCTTCGGCTGCTTTTAACCACCATGTTTTACCATCTTTATCATACCAGTCATCGGTAGTACCACCCATTCCCCATATACCGTTTGTTTTACTGAAAAGTGGACTGGCCGCATACAACAATACACGGGCTTTTAATGCCATGGAAGCTCCTTTTGTAGCACGTCCGTATTCATTGGTATTTAAGGTAACGGGCAATGAATCGATCGCATTTTTTAAATCATTCATAATAAATGCAAAACATTCACGATAGGTATTCCTTGGCCGCATCAGGTCATCACCCGGTACTAACAATCCGTTAACCTCGTTCAAGATAGGCATTCCCCCGAATCTTTTTACAATTTCATTATAATAAAAAGCACGTAGGAAATAGACTTCACCAACCATCTTTTGCCTTGCAAGTTTACTCGGATAAGGGATTCTATCCTTATTTTTCAAAAAAAGATTCGCCTTATGAATCGCGGTATAATAATAACTGATATTGGCATCCACTCCATCATAATTACCCATATTAAAGGGCTTCGTTCCGAAATAACCTGCATTTGATTCCGATTCATCAGATGCCGATGACATGGGTACAGGCAGATAACTCCCTATGGCATTGAACCGCTGTGTCAGGCCACTGTAAATATCAGCCTGGAAAGCCTGTGCATTGACATAATTTGTAAAAACCTTATCTTCATTCAGGTTAACATCCGGAGCGAGATTCAGAAAGTCGTTACAGGCTATAAATCCTAATACAAGAATCAGGGAAATATATTTAAATATTTTCATAACATTTACTTTTAAAAGTTTAGATTCAATCCAAGATTAAAGGCACGGGTCGGAGGCATAAGCCCACCACGTGCATCACGGTTATCGGGATCAAGGTATGGTTCTTTCGACCAGGTAATGGTATTCAGGGAAGTCACATAAAGCCTTGCTCCTGACATACCAATTCTATTCATCAACACCTTAGGAAAATTATAACCGATTTCAACACTTTTTACACGCAGGTAATCACCCGAACCCAATTCGTAGGTTGAATAGTAACGTTCATTATTAATCCATGATTTTCCGTAAAAACGTGTGAATTGCGCTGTGTTTGCAATTTCAGGGGCCCAGTAGTTGTTATGTTTTGCAAAGACATTATCACTGTTCGAGAATGCCCACATAATTTCCCATTGCTTAGGAAATGAAGAACCTGCCGATCCCTGAAACAGTACTGAAAAATCAAATGATTTCCATGTTCCGCCAATGGTCAGTCCGTACTGTAATACAGGTACCGATCCATATCCCTGACGATAGGCATCAGCCTGATTAATCACTCCATCATGGTTAAAATCAAGGAATTTTAAGTCACCTGGGATAATTTCAATATTTCCGGGTATCCCGTTATTTGATCCCAGTTGACTTGGATTGTTCTTAATATCCTGATAGCTGTTAAAATAGCCGGTATTGTTCCATGCACTTGGAGTACCTATCGGATATCCCTCCTCTTTTTGATAAGGCAATAAACCCAGTGGGTCGGCTTTTTTCAGTACTTTATTTACATTATAGGTCAAATTCCCTTTCACATAATAACTAAAGTCTTTATTTACCCTCAGGTTATGTTTTAAATCAATTTCGACACCCTGGTTTTCCGTTTCTCCGACATTGGCTACTGCAAATGCAGCACCGACATACTGAGGCATTACGGCTGAAATGTCAGTTAAAATTTCATTCCTGAATTCATAGAAGTAATCGACGGTAATACCGAATAAGCCTTTGAAAAACTCAGAATCGAACCCTATATTTTCCTTCCTGGCTACTTCCCATTGGGCGGTTGGATTGGCTATTGCTCCTTGTTGTATTCCCGCATAGCCATTATCTCCTGTACCGAAAGTATATCCTCCGCCATTGGTATATTGTTGTAAATAGATAAACCTTTGAGCAACATTATTAACAGTTGATTTATCGTTACCTACCCAGCCCAATGATCCTCTGATTTTTAAATTGGTAATAATGGTTGATAAGGAGCTGTTGGCAATAAAATCCTCATTGCTGATCAGCCAGCCGGCCGAATAGGCGGGGAAAAGACCATATTGATTCACTTTAGGGAAATTCTCTGATCCGTTATAACCAACATTTACTTCGCCAAAGAATCGCTTATCATAATCATAAGTGATACGTCCTACCACACCCTGGTCGGCATACGCCACTTCAGCATTGTTGGTCAGTTTATTCCTGTCAGCAAGAAACAGTCCGGTAAAGGAATTTTTCCCGAAGGTACGGTTATAATAAATTCCTGCTTCGACATAGACTTTGTACCAGTTATTGTTCTTTTGAACTCCGCCGTATGAAAGGGGGGTATTCTGACCAAACTGCTGGTAGGAGTCGGTATTCTGTGAATATACATATTGAGCAGTTGACTGCGTCCAGTCACGTCCGTTTTCACCTTGTGTATCATACGATACCTGACCTTTTGCTGAGAGTCCTTTGGTAATGAAGTCAAGCTTGTAATTTAAACTGATGCTCGACTCAAGAGTGCTTTTAACATCTTTGTATATCCCTGATGACAATAAACTTGCTTCAAGATTATTCCCGTTGCCGGCATATGATCCATTCGGATTGTAGATTGGATAGGTTCTGCCGCTATTGGCAAAAGCCCCTCGATAGATATTCCAGCTGCTGTAAATAGTAGTGGTTGGTGAATTTAAATTTTCCACCCTTGAACCCAGATTTAATGAAACCGTCAGATCCTTTGAAACATCGACATCAAGGTTACTTCTGAAATTAAACCTCGAATAATCGGTCAGGTTATCGTTTTTATATAAACTATTTTGATTGAGAAATCCTCCGGATACAAAATATCGTACTGTTTTTGTTCCGCCGGAGATATTTATGTTGTATTGTTGTTGTGTGGAGTAGGGTTTCATGATGGTATTCACCCAGTTAACATCCGGATGATCCCATGGAGAAGCACCGGTGCGGTACAACAACAGATCATTGGCCAGCGTGCCTCCTTTGGATAGCGGTGTGCGTGATTTATACTGACCCCAGTCAGCTAAATACTGAAGGCTTGTTGCATCGTAAGCACCAAGAGGTTGTGGGATCCGCATTGGCTGAACTAAGGCTGTCTGAGCAGTGACCGATATTTTCGGTTTCCCCATTTCCCCTCTTTTAGTGGTAACAATGATTACACCGTTGGCACCCTTCACACCGTATACAGCAGTTGCTGAGGCATCTTTAAGTATATTGATGGACTCTACTTCATTCGGGTCAATTTTGCCAAAATCGTTTCGTACAATTCCATCAACAACAATCAACGGACTGGCATCATTCCATGTGGCCCTCCCGCGAATATAGATAGAAGCTTCATCGTTCCCGATTTCACCCGAAGGTTGTACTATCTGAACCCCGGCTAATTTTCCTGCCAACGACTGTGTCAGATTGGAAGCAGGTGAACTTTTCAGGGTTTTATTATCAATCGAGGAGATGGATCCTACTACCGATTCCTTTTTTTGAGTACCATACCCCACCACCACGACTTCGTTAAGTTGCTTATCGGCATCACTCAATTGCATATTTATCACCGTGCGGCTTTTTACAGGTTCGAAGGTTTCCCTGTATCCGACATATGTGAAAGAGAGTATATTTGCCGGATTATTATCGGTTTCAATTGAATAATTACCATTCAGATCTGTAATTGCCATAAAGGAGGTGCCTTTGATCTTTACATTCACACCAATCAACTCTTCTCCTGTTTTAAAATCTGTAACTTTACCTATTATTTTCCGGGACGATTGTGCTTGTAATGGCACCAATTCAATCAGCACCAGGAGAGTCAGAAATATTATTTTCTTCATAACTGTTTTCATTTGATTTTTCAATAGTTTACTTTCCTGAATTTGAAAATATAGGTTTTCAAAGTCTGTAATTCATTACGAATGATCCAATAGTTATCGTCGGTAACCAGCTTTGGAATGTAGATTGACTTTCCATCCGGTGCTGGTTTTAACTCTGTAAAATCAGAAGGTGAAGGAGCAAAAAGAAGTGCGTATTTTTTTTCTCCTACAAAGGTCTTTAATCTTATTTCCATATCAGTGCCGTTTAACTGGATAATGGTGAACCGTGACTGGATATGAAACTGCGACCATTGTTTTTGCACACTGTTGAGGGTGTCAATTACACTTTTATTGTTGCTGTCTTTTTTATATACCAACACCACTTTATCGCTGTCACTTGATAACGGAGCTATCAATTCCCATTTATCAGTTGTAAAGTTTATCCAAGTCCCTTCGAGCATGCTCCAGGTACCATAAAAAGAGGTAGGTCCGTTTCCATTGTTGTAGGATTTAAATGACTGGTGATAACAACGATACGCACCGTTTGCGTCAATCAACAATTTGCAGCTGTCCTGTTCAGGTGTCAATGTCATTGCGACCCCGTCTTCCGTCACCGAAACCTGTTTCCATAATCCGGTAGCAAGGCCGGGGGTAAAACCGTCCTTCTGGCAGGAAGTATACACAAACAAGGGAAGAAGTAGGATCAAAAGTTTATATACTGTTTTCATGTATGTATTTTTTGATTATTTGATGTCAAAGTTGGCTACACGATTATACGTAAGTGTAGTTTTGGTGATTCCACCGGTTTGATTGAAGTCGCTTCGCTCTATACTCAGCACATTCGCGTCAACAACAGGTGTCCACGAAGCCGGTAAATCAATGGCAATATTAAGCAAGCCACCGGTATAACTCCATCCCGAACGTGAAACAATGGTTTTAGCCTTAATGGCCCTGGCTGTTGAATCGCAAAGGATACAAATCTGAGTTGCATTGATTTGAATTAAAAGGCGGGTACTATCCTTGAGGGCAGGAATGCCATTAATAGTTTTGGAAGTCTGATGCCATGTACCGACAATCTTTGTAGACACGGGATCGACTGCATCTTTTTGACAGGAGTTTGCCCCTACTATAAAAAGTAAAGACAATGCGGCAAAAAGAAAGATTTGAAAGAATTTTCTTTCGTGGTTGATTTTCATAAGTTGTATTAATTTAGATAAGAAATAAGGTATATAAAACAGGATGACACTGAAATTAAAAACAGATCATTCTGATTTTAAATAATATAAAATATCGAAGCTTTAATTAAAGATAAGAGAGAGAATGCCTCTCCCTTATCTTTTTCACCATCTTTTTTTTACTTAACTAAAACTTTTGTATCCGAGATATTTCCATTAGCCGATACAGCTTTTACCAGGTATACTCCTGACTGTCCAACCGGAATTTCCATTTTAGAATTGTTGTTTACTGATTTAACAATCGATTTACCCATCAGATTGTAAACTTCAACAGAGGTAGTATTTCCATCAACAACGATCGTACGTTGAGCTGAATATATTTTCAGATCAGATATTGTTGTGTTTTTTACTCCTGTTGCACTTGTAACGACTGTCCGTTGATCCATGTTGGTATCAATGGCAGCTGCATCCATGTAGAAAGTTCCGGCAGGTGAATTGATATAAGCATCCAATGCATCCTTGCGAACATCGAAACGAACTGAAAATTCCTGTACATAGCCTAATGATGTAACATCAAGGACCATATCAACCCAGGTTCCTGCATCTGTACTCCAGTATTTCA
>Ga0302286_10003852_pt1 | contig 10029 bp, 6 predicted proteins | sample III_Fen_E2_3_FD_198765 | JGI IMG/M metagenome (GOLD analysis project Ga0302286, IMG submission 198765) | Peat permafrost microbial communities from Stordalen Mire near Abisko, Sweden - III_Fen_E2_3 | ecosystem: Environmental > Terrestrial > Soil > Wetlands > Permafrost | place: Sweden: Abisko...
GAATCTCAGGGAGTGCCTGCGGTTACAGCTATTTCGCAAGGGAGATGCAAAACCTGATATAAAACTGGCAGGACAAATATTGCGCGACGCATTTGACGAGTTTACCCGAAAGCATTACGATAAGATTTCACGGAAATTTGGAGTGGATGAAGAGACGCTTAAAGGTGCGATTGACGAAATACTTAAACTGAATCCCAAACCGGGCAGTTCGTTCAGTAATAATATCAGCCAGGGCAATCAGGCTATTATCCCCGATTTTATACTCGAAGTTGTTGACGATGAACTGCAACTAAGTTTGAACCAGAAGAATGTGCCTGAGCTGAACATTAGCCGCCATTATTCAAACATGCTCCGTTCTTATCAGGATAACCGTAAATCGATGACACGTGATGTGAAAGATGCGGTTCTTTTTGTCAAGCAGAAGATCGATTCTGCCAAATGGTTTATCGATGCCATTAAACAGCGTCAGGAAACCCTGATGCTCGTCATGACTGAAATACTGATGTATCAGAAGGAGTATTTTATGGAGGGGGACGAAACAAAAATGCGGCCGATGATTTTAAAGGATATTGCCGATCGGACGGGACTTGATATTTCGACCATTTCGCGGGTTTCGAACAGTAAATATATTCAGACGCATTTTGGAATTTATCCTTTGAAATTCTTCTTTTCCGAGTCGATGCAAAAAGATAACGGAGAAGAGGTTTCGACGCGCGAGATTAAGTCAATATTGAGGGAATGCATTGACAATGAGAGTAAGCGAAAACCGCTTAACGATGACGACCTCACACAGATACTCAACGACAAGGGGTATGAAATTGCCCGAAGAACTGTTGCCAAATATCGTGAACAACTCGATATCCCTGTTGCCCGGATGCGTAAGGAACTTTAGTTTATCCGGTTTTTCGTTGCAGGCTCACACAAAAAAATAAACCGGCGCATTTGATGGCCGGGTTTATTTTTTGAACTGGAATCCTGTTTTCAGTCCATATTTCTATGTGACCCCAGCTATTCAAACAATGAATTTATATCCGATACCTTTCAGTGTACGGATATGGTCATTCCCGATTTTTTCGCGTAGCTTCCTGATATGCACGTCGATGGTACGGTCGCCCACAATGACGTTGTTTCCCCACACCGCCTTGTATATTTCATCGCGTGTAAATACTTTATCCGGTTTAGATACGAGTAACGACAGGAGCTCAAATTCTTTTCTCGGTAAAGTAAGCTCCTTCCCATCAATTTGAAGGATATACCGCTCTTTATCAATCACTATATCGCCTATATTTATAATCTTATCGTTTTCGGCAGCATCGGCACCGATTCCTCCAACTCTTTTAAGCAAAGCTTTTACGCGGCTAATTAAAACTTTAGGACGAATCGGCTTGGTTATATAGTCATCAGCACCTGCCTCAAATCCGGCTATTTGCGAATAATCCTCTCCGCGCGCAGTCAGAAATGCAATTAAAACATTTTTACAGCACGGAAGTTTTCTGATTTCCTCGCATGCAGCTATTCCATCCATCTCCGGCATCATTACATCAAGGATCACCAGATCAGGCTTAACTTTGCCTGCCATCTCGATTGCTTCAAGTCCATTTCGGGCCGAGTAGACCCTAAAACCCTCACGTTGAAGATTATAACTGACGAATTCAAGAATATCTTCCTCGTCGTCGACAAGGAGTATTCGTGGAGTATTATCTTTTTCTACCATTGGTTTTTATAAACTGAGTTCGTATATTTCAACGAATTAAATTTAGCAATAAAAGGAATACGGTGTTAACGGTCAGAAAATATTTTTTACCTGTTGTGCTTTTCCAGCATAAAGGTAAAAGATGTTCCTTTTTCTAACTGACTTTTGACATGAATAGTTTGTTCGTGAGCCTCTATAATATGCTTGACAATAGAGAGTCCTAATCCTGTTCCCCCCTGCATCCTTGACCTGCTTTTATCGACACGGTAAAAACGTTCAAAAATCCGGATCAGGTCTTTTTTCTCGATTCCGATGCCATCGTCACTTACTTCAATGAGTACCATCTTATCCATGTCGTAAAAAACAACAGTCACATTTCCCCCTTTTTTACCGTATTTAATTGCATTTCCCACAAGATTGCTGATGACTTCGAAGATTCGTTTCTTATCGGCCATCACAATCACCGGCTTATTGGCTTTCACTGAAAGATTCATGCTTATCCTTCTGCTATTAGCGTCGCGTAATTCAAGCTCAAATACCTCCTCCGTCAGTTTTACAAGGTCGAAAGGTTCCATGTTGAGTTTCATTTCGCCCGACTCAAGTTTTGTGATCGATTCGAGATCTTCTACAATACTGATCATTCTGTCGATGCTTTTTTCTGTGCGTTCGAGGTAAAGACGGTTGATTTTGGGGTCCTCCAGGCCTCCGTCGAGCAAGGTGAGTATATATCCCTGGATATTAAATATCGGCGTCTTCAACTCATGTGAAACATTTCCCACAAAATCTTTCCGGTACTTTTCAAGATCGCGCAACCGGTCAATCTCTGCCAGTTTATCTTCAGCCCACATTTTAACCTCCTGGTCTACTTCCGCAATAATATCACTTTTCCCCTGGATCATGCGTGTAAGCCTTTTCCCTTCAATCGGAACTTCCCTGATTGTTTTATAAATTGGTGTGATTTTATCATTTATCAGAACCGAGAGAATATAAAGGGTGGTAAAATAGGAGGCCAGAAACATAACGGGAATAAAAATCAACATCCGGATTTCCCATCCCAGCCAATGGGAGATGAATACTAAAACGGTTGCAAATGCACTGATGACGATGGATGCAAAAAAAGAGAGTTTTTGTGGTGTGCTTGACTTTAGAGAAACCATGACCAAATAATTATTAAATTAGGGCAAGTAAGTTTATATTTATTTATCCTTACCGCAGATTCCAAACTGTTAACTACTTATTAACATTTATTTAATACAAAACAGGCAGTTCAGAACCTTCAACAAAAATACATTTGTAAGTTCGATAAATGTGAATTATTAATGGAAAAATTCTATTCGCTTATTTGGTTTGTTTTAGGGATGTTGGTGGCATGGATAATTTTGTTTTTTTCGCGCAAACGCAAAAGCATGCCTGAAGTTGATAATTTACTGTCTGAAGCAGATGAATTATCTGAGTCTTCAATTCAAGCCGAAAGTATACTGGTAAAAACGACCGAAGATTCTTCGAATGCAATCATCATGATTTCAAAAGCATATTACCTTGCAATATCCGGTTTCCATTCGGAAGACAGAAAACTTTTAGGTGAAATTGAAGCGGAGATCGAAGAGTTTAATCTGAGAGTCAGAAAGCTGAAGGCAAATACTTATATGATTCTTCAGCAGCTTCAGCAGGGCTCGATTGAAACAGGTCATTTTTATGTTCAGATTGTCGATTATTTGCGCGAAATGGCACATTCAATTAAGTATGTTGTTTTGCCGCTCAATGAACATCTGATGAATAACCATAAACCATTTGCCGAAGATCAATATACTGAGCTCATCCAATTCAGCAGTCAGGTTACCGATTTTCTGAACTTTGCGCTGCATATAATTAAGGAGTCGCGGTTTGAGCAAATCGAGGAGCTGATTCAGAAACGTCAATCTATACATGAATCAATGCGCGAACAGGAGAAGCAGGAAATCCGCCGGATTAAAAGGCGGGAAACAAATACAAGCAACTCAGTTTTGTATTTTGGAGTGATGTCCGAAACAAAACACATGCTCTTGCAGACGGTTAATTTGCTAAAAGCCACCCGTGATTTTGTTTCGTATACGAAATCCTGAGCAGATGAATCCCTGATTGTTCCGGTTTTTTACCAGACTAACTGTTTTATAAATAAAGGATTGAATTCGATTATTGAGAAGAATTGCATTTTTGGAAATCTTATGATTATTGCTGGGAATTAAAAATATTGAATAATATTTTCCATTGATATTCTGATGATTACCAAAAATAGCTGCGATCTTATGCAAAATCAGTTAAAATAAACAACTTCGGAATATAAATCAGCAATTCCTGCACAAGAAAGTTATAAATTTGCAACCTTAAATACTGAGATTAATTAAATTGCTTAAACTATGAATCTGGACAAAATTTTCGGATTTCTTGTTCCAAAAGACCGCAAGTTCTTTCCTTTGTTTAATGAAGCAGCAGATAATATGGTGGTCGCTTCAGAATTGCTGATCAAACTGATGGGTGAAAATGACCTTATTCAGCGCGAGGTATACATCAAGCTGATAAAAGAAGCTGAGCACAAGGGCGATGACATTACCCATAAGCTTCTTATTGAGTTGAATGGTACATTTATTACTCCGTTTGATCGTGAAGATATCCATCAGCTCATTTCTACAATGGACGATGTAGTTGACTATATTCATACAGCTTCTACAAGGGTTCATTTTTATAAACTTCCAACATTCCCGCACGAGTTTGTTAAAATAGCTGATTACATTCACGCTGCCAATAAAGAGATACAGATGGTACTTCGCAGCGTACGAAATGCATCCGATTTTCTTAAGTTTACCGACGCTTGCGGACGGATCAGTGAATATGAAAGCGAAGTTGATTACCTGTACCAGGAATTTCTTTCAAATCTGTTCGAGCTCGAAACCAACGCGATCGACCTGATTAAGAAGCGGGATATTCTGGCTTCCCTCGAAAAGGCAATTGACAAATGTGATGACGTTGCAAATGTCTTTTCATCAATCATCGTAAAAATATCATAAATAAAATCGGTCATTGGTTTTTCGAAACCGGTGACCGATTTTAATATGCTCAATATTAATTAACACTTATGGAATTTACCATTTTAATTGCCATTATCGTACTGGCTTTTATTTTCGATTTTATAAATGGCTTTCACGATGCTGCAAATTCTATTGCTACGGTTGTATCAACCAAGGTATTAACACCGTTGCAAGCTGTCATCTGGGCTGCATTTTTCAACTTTGCTGCCTATGCAATATTTGAGTTGAAAATTGCCGATACAATTGCTAAAGTTGTCGATACAAATGTGATTAATCTTCAGGTGATTTTAGCCGGTATTATCGCTGCAATTATCTGGAACCTGATTACATGGTATCTTGGAATTCCTTCCAGTTCGTCACACACACTCGTGGGGGGATTTGCAGGTGCTGCAATTGCTTATGCCGGCTGGGGTGTTGTTCATACTGAAGTAATACTGAAAATTGCGGCTTTTATTTTCCTCGCTCCAATTCTTGGTATGTTCCTCTCCTATTTAATATCGATCGCACTTTTGTGGCTTTTTAGAAATTTCAACCCTTTCAGATTGAAACGGTGGTTTAAGATCGGTCAGCTGTTTTCATCCGCTATGTTCAGCCTTGGTCATGGTGGTAACGATGCTCAGAAAGTAATGGGAATTATTGCCGCTTCTTTGCTTGTCTATTTTAAAGCCGCCGATCCTGCATCCATACCTGAATGGGCTCATATTACATTTAACGCCGCGGGGAAAATGCACACGATTCCTCTTTGGATTGTATTTGGTTGTTATACCGCAATTTCTGCAGGAACGATGCTGGGCGGTTGGCGAATCATCCGGACAATGGGAGGAAAGATTACAAAACTTACTCCTTTTGAAGGTGTTGCCGCCGAAAGTGCCGGTGCTATGTTGCTGTTTGGTACCGAGGCTTTTGGAATTCCAGTCAGTACCACGCATACAATTACCGGAGCGATTATGGGTGTCGGATTAACAAAACGTGTCTCGGCTGTTCGGTGGGGAGTTACCGTTAATTTACTATATGCCTGGATATTGACCATTCCCGTTTCGATGGTTTTGGCAGCAACAATTTACTGGATCTTTAAATTGCTAAACTTCGGTTAAGGCAATTATCAGGATATCAAAAAGAGGTGAAGTATTATTCGGCCGTTTAAATATCCGAATAATATTTCACCTCTTCTTTATTTAAAGACCCCGAAGGTTTCCAAAACCTTCGAGGTCTGAATTTCTATTTCAACTCCAGTATCATTGATGTCTTTGCAGGCAGGACAATGTTTTTCAAATCATTCACCACATTTCCCGACATGACTTCATTTGCAGATGTGTATCCTTTGAGTGATTCTGCAAACCGGCTTGTGTTAAGCGTCTTCTGTTCAGAATTCAGGTTCAGGATCACCATTACCGTTTCTTTTTCATTGTACCTGAAATAGACATAGAAATTATCCATCGGATAATAATGTTTCATCATTCCATTATGAATCAATTCTTTTCCCTTTCTCCAGTTCACTAATTTCTTCATGAACTGCTGAACATCAAGCTGAGCAGCTGTTAGTCCGGCTCCTTTGAAACCATTGATTTGATCGCCTTGCCATCCGCCCGGAAAATCTTTCCGCATTGCACCATCACCATCACGTTTGAATCCGGTCATCAATATTTCACCACCGAAGTATACCTGGGGTATACCACGTGTAGTCATCAGGAAAGTCATCGTCGTTTTGTATTTGGAGATGTCTTCGGAGATAGCTGAGAAAAACCGCTCTGTATCATGATTTTCGGCAAAGATGACAAGATTATCGGCTTTCGGATAGAGGTAATCGAGCGCCAATGTTTCGTAAAGATGGTTTAACCCGTAATTATCGGTCATCGATTGTACAATGGCATTCTGCGTGGGGAAATCCATTAGGCTTGGCAAGTAGGATACATATCCGTTTGGATTGATCTTCCCTCTTTGCCAGAACGCAACCGCCGCCGGGTTGGTGTTCCATTCTTCACCTACAATATTGAAATTCGGATATTCGTCCATTACTTTACAGGTCCAGTTAGCCATCATCTGTCTGTCGGGGTAAGGATAAGTATCCATCCGTATACCGTCAAGTCCGACATATTCAATCCACCAGATTGAATTCTGAATTAAATAATTTGCTACATATGGATTCCGCTGGTTAAGATCGGGCATTGAAGGTACAAACCAGCCGTCAGTAAACTCCTTTGCATCAATTTCAGCGCCATAAGGGTCCTGTACTGTTGATTTCTTGTGATTTGTGATCTTAAAGTCAGGGTATTCGTTGATCCAGTCTTTCATTGGCATGTCTTTCATCCACCAATGGCTCGAACCACAATGGTTAAAAATCATATCCATCACCATCTTAATGCCTCTTTTCTTGGCCTCTGAACTTAGCTGCTGATAGTCAGCATTAGTGCCGAACCTGCTGTCAACTTTATAAAAATCGGTTGTTGAATATCCATGGTAAGAGACCTGAGGCATGTTGTTTTCGAGTACCGGGTTAACCCAGAGCGCTGTATAACCGTTGTCTTTGATGTAATCGAGATGGTCCTGAATCCCTTTCAGGTCTCCTCCATGACGTCCGTCAGGATTCGTGCGGTTTGCCTTTTCAAGCTCATCGGGCATCGAGTCATTCGAAGGATCTCCGTTTGCAAACCTGTCGGGCATAATCAGGTACATTACATCTGAGGTATTGAAGCCAACCCGCTGAGATGAATTCTTTTCGCGGGCTTTTAGCTCATATGTTGATGCAACAATCGTTTTGCCGTTTTGCTTAAAGGCGATTTCAAATTTTCCGGGTTGCACATTCGGTGACAAGCGCAGATCAAGAAAAAGGTAATTCGGATTCTCAACCGAAGATGTTGATACCAACTCCACTCCATCATACTTAATTTCTGGCCTGGTTTCCGATATCCGTTCGCCATAAACCATCAATTGAAGTGATGGGTTTTTGAATCCTGTCCACCAGAAAGGCGGCTCAACCCTGTTGAGAGTCGGTTTTTTGCCGGCTCCAAAATTTGGAAGCACGGTAACCACTAGAATAGCGAACAGGACGATTGTTTTGATAGTCAATTGTTTAATTCTCATTGCGATCGTGTTTAAGTTGTACTTCTGCTTTTTTGTTTCCGCCAATAAATTGTTCCTGATCATAAAGCATCAGCGTCAGTTCCTGATCAGAGAGGTTTTCGATGCGGACGATCATTTTATTGACTGTAATTTCCAGTATAGAGTTTCTGAAGTTAATTCGGAAAGAGTAGGCATTCCACTTATCAGGAATAAAAGGTGCAAAAGAAAGTCTCCCGTTTCTGACTCTCATTCCTCCAAACCCTTTCACAAAAGCCATCCAAGTTCCCCCCATCGAAGTAATGTGACATCCATCGGCGGTGTCGTTGTTGTAATCGTCGAGATCGAGCCGGGCTGTCCGGAGATATAGCTTATAGGCTTGTTCTTCGTATCCGATGGCGCTGGCAAGAATGGTATGAATACAAGGCGATAAAGAGGATTCATGAACGGTGAGCGGTTCATAAAAATCGAAGTGCCTTTTAATGGTTGCTTTGTCGAAGTTCTCTTCAAAAAGAAATATACTTTGAAGTGTATCGGCTTGCTTAATATAAGGTGAACGCAATATCCGGTCCCACGACCAATTCTGGTTAATGGGCCGTTCGGCTTCCGGAATCTGAGCAGTTTTTTTCAGATCCTTATCAAGGAATCCGTCCTGCTGCAGAAAGATATTCCGATTGACATCGAAAGGAAGGTACATTTTTTGAATGATATCGCTCCAAACCGTTGTTTCTTCCTCTTCATTGAATTTCCATTTTTCCTTTAACTGATTATACTGCTGAAGGTGTTTCTCTTTGAGATATCCGATTACTTCGATAGTATAACCAAGCGTCCATTGCGCGATGCGGTTAGTGTGGTAGTTATTGCTGACATTGTTTTCGTATTCATTGGGTCCGGTAACTCCCAATATCATAAATTTCTGCTTTTCGTCCGACCAGTTCACCCTTTGTGCCCAGAAACGCGAAATGGCAAGTAATACCTCGAACCCATAGGGAGCCAGGTAATCCCAATCGTCTGTATAGCGGATATAATCGAAAATGGCAAATGCGATGGCTCCGTTGCGATGGATCTCTTCGAAAGTAATTTCCCACTCATTGTGGCACTCTTCACCGTTCATTGTAACCATCGGGTAGAGTGCCGCACCTTTGTTAAACCCAAGGATAACTCCGTTTTCAATCGCTTTTAGCAGATGTTTATGTCTGTAGATTAGTAAATTGCGGGCAACCCGAACGGGTGCGGTTGCAAGGTAAAAAGGGAGGCAGAAAGCTTCCGTATCCCAGTAAGTGGAGCCACCATACTTTTCGCCTGTAAATCCTTTCGGACCAATATTTAAACGTTCATCCTCACCGGTATAGGTTTGCTGAAGCTGGAAAATATTGAACCTGATCCCTTGCTGTGCAGCTAAATCTCCTTCAATAATAATATCGCTGGTTTTCCATTTTTCGAGCCATGCTTTTGAATGCTCCTGTAATAACTGATCGAAACCTTTACTGAAGGCGGCATTCAGATGCTTAATTGCGGTCATCATCAATTTCTCCTTGGGGAAGTTTTCGGAAGAGACAGTGACACCGAATTTCTCAATTGTGACAGATTCCCCTTCCTCGATGGAGACTGGAATGATATTCGAGATGAATTTTGTCCGGTTTTCGACATCTGCCGAATAGGAAATTATTTCTCCGTTTCGCAGCAGGTTGATTTTCATCCCGCTGCAAACATGAAAAAGTGTTTTTCGTACCTCTGCCGTGATATAGCCTTCGCCAGGCTTAACATTCACCTCCACCTCGTCCCAGAATTTTTCGTCATAATTGGCATCCTCGTTACGGATATCAAAATCAAGAGTTGGAGTCAGAACGATTTTATCGGAAAAGTTAAGCGCTGTGACCGTGTATCTGATAGCTCCAATTTCTGAATCAACGATGCTTAAAAAACGTTTGGAGACGACCTTTACCTGTTTACCTGAAGATAATTCAGCGGTAAATTCACGGTAAAGATACCCTTCACGCATATTCAGTTCCCGTTTGAAATCCAGAACGATGGCAGTATTTAAATCGAGTGTTTCATTCCCGATTTTTACATCTATTCCAATCCAGTTTGCAGCATTGAGAACTTTTGCAAAATAGAGCGGATAGCCGTTTTTCCACCATCCGACACGCGTTTTATCGGGATAATATACCCCTGCAACATAATTTCCCTGAAGTGTTTCGCCGCTGTATTTCT
>Ga0302286_10003853_pt1 | contig 10028 bp, 9 predicted proteins | sample III_Fen_E2_3_FD_198765 | JGI IMG/M metagenome (GOLD analysis project Ga0302286, IMG submission 198765) | Peat permafrost microbial communities from Stordalen Mire near Abisko, Sweden - III_Fen_E2_3 | ecosystem: Environmental > Terrestrial > Soil > Wetlands > Permafrost | place: Sweden: Abisko...
AACAGGCTTTTAACCAGCGCCGTAAAATGCTTCGTAACAGTATTAAAAGTTTTTCGCCGCGGATTGAAGAGTTGGATGCGGTATTATTGACCCGACGTCCGGAACAGCTTTCGGTTGCCGAGTTCATCGATTTAACGAACAATATCGAGAAATTGCTGATTAGCAAATAACTCCCCAAGGCATTCTGAAGATCAGAGTGCCGGATATAATAAGATTAAATGCCTGCAACTACTTTAAAATCTAACTCTTCACTATTTTTTGGCCATCTTGGTTATCCATAAATAAAGAGCCCAAACGACTGTGATGGCAAACAAAACGAGAATTGGATAATAGTAATTATGAAAAAAATTGTGAAAGTAGGTTCCAATTAAAAGGTATGCAGCAGCGATACAGATTTTAAGTGGAATCAGTTCTGCGTTTGACCAGGTTGTTTTGATTTTGAAAAAATTCATAACGTTTAGAATATTTGAAAATAACTACTTCATTAACTTGATCTTTTCAATTCCCGCAAACTTTCTTTTCATTTTCCCTTAAACAGTATTCATCGCAGTTACAGGATCGAGTTTGGCAGCGGCACGGGCAGGGACGACTCCTGCGATAAGACCAATTACAATGCTAATTATCAATCCTTTTGCAATATTAAAAGCTGTCAGGACAAGATTGAAATCCATTGTTTTGCTGACGATATAGGTTAATGCGTAGATTATTAATAGTCCAATCGCTCCGCCAATCAATGAAAGTACACTCGCTTCAAAAAGAAATTCAAGTAAAATAAACCGGCTTTTCGCACCAAGAGCCTTCTGCAACCCAATAATTTTGGTCCGTTCTTTGACCGAAACAAACATGATATTTGCGATTCCGAAACCACCCACAAGAATGGCGAATCCGCCAATAATCCATCCTGCAACGTTTAAAACACTAAAAAGGCCATCCAACTGATTGGAAATCAGACTCACTTCGTTCAATGCAAAGTCATTTTCGGCTGATGGTTTAATTCTTCGTATTGACCGCATAATTCCTTCCAGTTCTTCTGAAAGCCGTGCAGCCGGAACATCAGCTTTGCCTTTGACGATAATGCTTTGTCCCATATCCGAACGGGGATCGACCATTTGTGTAACAAGTTTCACCGGGACCAAGACCCGTTTATCCATACTTGTACCAAAGATATCTTCACCCATCTTTTCAAAGACGCCAACAATAAAAACGGTAAATCCCTGCACTTTGATCGATTTTCCCACAGGTGACTCATTGGGGAATAGCTGATCTGCAATTCCTGATCCGAGTACCGCAAAACTTGCTCCCGAGTTAATTTCCTCTTCGGTCAATGGCCGTCCAGATGTTAATTTGAGTCCCCAGGTTTCAACCAGACCACTTGAGGCACCTAAAACTGATACATTCTCCGCTTTATTTCTACCGCTTTGAATGGTTCGGTTAAAGCCATACGTAAAAACTGCGTATTGTGCCAATCCTGACCGGCGAAGGATATCCTGTGTTTCGGAAAGTTTAGGAACTGGGCGGTTCAGGTATTTCCACCAGGGATATTCTGTTTCTCCGGGTGGCGGTGCCCATGGCCATTTTTGAACATAAATCACATTACTGCCTAATTTAGACATGCTATCGCGGATCGTTCTCTCGAGCGAATCGATAATTGTGAAAACAGAAATGATACAAAAAATTCCGATAGTGATTCCAAGCAGCGAAAGAAAAGTTCTTAAGCGATTCACTACAAGTGAATTAAAGGCGAATCTAAAACTCTCGGCAATTAGACGAAGAATTAACATGACTTTAAGTTATTACCTCCTAAAAGTAGAAATAATTTAGTTTTATTTCGAAATTCGTGAAATGTTTTAATAAAAAGTGAGAAATCCATGTGCGAAAGTCTCCTAAAACCTGCAGGTTTTTTATTAGCTTTGCACAAAATTATTAAGAATTTAAGAATGAGCGAAAATAAAAAGATCAAATCGGCCTTAATATCTGTTTACCACAAAGATGGACTGGACGAACTTATTACTAAACTTGATAATCTTGGCGTTAAATTTTATTCAACTGGTGGAACAAAAGATTTTATCGAAGGTTTGAATGTGGCTGTAACGGCTGTAGAAGAGTTGACTACCTATCCATCGATATTAGGCGGAAGGGTGAAAACTTTGCATCCGAAGGTATTTGGCGGAATATTAGCCCGCCGTGAAAATGAAGGAGACATTGCACAACTTATTCAATATAACATCCCCGAAATAGATCTGGTTATAGTTGACTTATATCCTTTTGAAGCAACTGTTGCTTCGGGAGCTTCTGACGCTGAGATCATCGAAAAAATTGATATTGGTGGAATCTCATTAATAAGAGGTGCTGCCAAAAATTTCAATGATGTCGTGATTATTTCCAATCAGGGACAATACAATTCATTGGTTGAATTACTTGAATCAGGAAACGGGTTTACTACTTTATCGGATCGCAGAAAATATGCCGTTGAGGCGTTCGCAACATCATCGCACTACGATTCAGCTATTTATAATTATTTTGCCGGTGAATGGCCTGCTCAGTTCAGGCAAAGTTTTAATTCGTCAAAACAAATGCGTTATGGCGAAAATCCTCACCAGAAAGGTGTTTTCTTTGGGAATTTTGATGTCATGTTTGACCAGTTGTATGGAAAGGAAATTTCCTACAACAATCTTCTCGATATTGATGCAGCGGTCAATTTGATTGATGAGTTCTCTGATACCACCTTTGCAATTCTCAAACACAATAATGCCTGCGGATGTGCCTCGCGCGCTACAGTGTTCGACTCCTATCTGGCTGCATTGGCCGGAGATCCGGTTTCGGCTTACGGAGGTATTTTTGTCACGAACGGAATAATCGATAAAGCGACAGCCGAAGAGGTTGGAAAAATCTTTTTCGAGGTAATTATCGCCCCGGCCTATGATAAGGATGCTTTGGAAGTTCTGAAATCGAAAAAAAATCTGATTATCCTTGTCAGAAAAAATGTCGATCTGCCAGCTATTCAATACCGGAGTGTTCTGAATGGAGCACTTCTGCAAAATCGTGATCTAAAGAAAGAAACGGCCGAAGATCTTCAGCCGGTCACAAAAATTGCACCCAATGCCGAAATAATAAATGATTTATTATTTGCCAATCGTTTGGTTAAACAGTCAAAATCGAATACTATTGTACTCGCAAAGGGAAAACAATTATTGTCAAGCGGAGTCGGACAGACATCGCGTGTTGATGCGTTGAGACAAGCCATCGAAAAGGCGAAGTCTTTTGGGTTTGATTTGCATGGTGCTGTAATGGCCTCTGATGCTTTCTTTCCTTTTCCTGATTGTGTTGAAATTGCTAATAATGAAGGGATTAAGTCGGTAATACAACCTGGCGGTTCTATCAGAGATAAGCTTTCAGTCGAATTCTGCGATAGCCACGATATGTCGATGGTTATCACAGGTTTCAGGCATTTTAAACATTGATTATAAAATATACATAAAGATATTAATATGGGTTTCTTTACATTTCTTACTCAGGAAATTGCTATCGACCTTGGAACTGCCAATACTATTATCATTTACAACGGGAAAGTCGTTGTTGATGAGCCATCAGTAGTTACTATCGATATGAAAACCGAAAAGCTGGTTGCTATCGGTGAGAAAGCAAGACAGATGCAGGGCAAGACGCATGCCAACCTGAAAACGATTCGCCCTTTACAGGATGGTGTAATTGCCGACTTCAATGCCGCTGAGCAGATGATTCGCGGGATGATCAAGATGATCAATCCTAAGAAAAGATTCTTTTCACCGGCACTTAAAATGGTTATCTGTATCCCTTCAGGTTCAACAGAGGTTGAGATCAGGGCTGTACGTGACTCCTCAGAACATGCTGGCGGACGCGATGTTTATATGATTTACGAACCAATGGCTGCTGCTATCGGCATCGGTCTGGATGTTGAGGCACCTGAAGGCAATATGGTTGTTGACATTGGTGGAGGTACTACCGAAATTGCCGTTATTTCGCTGGGTGGAATTGTAACCAATAAATCAATCAGGATTGCCGGTGATGACCTTACCGCTGATATTATGGAGTATATGCGTCATCAGCACAATATTAAAATCGGAGAGCGAACTGCTGAAGATATTAAAATTAATGTTGGAGCCGCTTTATCAGAACTTGATGAACCACCCGGAGATTACATTGTTCGCGGACCAAATCAAATGACGGCTTTGCCGATTGAAATTCCGGTTTCATATCAGGAAATAGCCCATTGTCTCGACAAATCCATTTCAAAAATTGAAACTGCGATTCTTAGTGCCCTCGAACAAACCCCGCCTGAACTTTATGCGGATATTGTAACAAGAGGAATCTGGCTGGCCGGTGGAGGAGCATTACTTCGCGGACTTGACAAGCGGTTGTACGATAAAATCAACATCCCTTTTCATATTGCTGAAGATCCTTTGAGGGCTGTTGCCCGTGGAACGGGAGTTGCTTTGAAAAACGTTGATAAATTTGCATTCTTACTTCGATAAAACTGCGGAACAGGAAGGGCTAAATCCCTTCCTAATTTGCTTATGAAGAACTTATTCAGGCTCATTTACCGATATCACGTAGTATTCTTGTTTTTACTTTTGGAAACGCTGTCATTATCGATGGTCGTAACCTATAACAACTATCAGCGAGCCACTTTTTTAGATTCGAGTAACTTCTTTTCAGGCACATTATTTGAGGAATTTGCTTCTTTTTTTCAGATCTTCGAATTCAGGCAGGTTAATATAAAGTTAGCGGAGGAAAACGCTGTTCTGAGAGCGGCATTGCAAGATCAATTTTTGAAGAGGGATCATGGCTCATACCATTCTACGGATTCGATTTACCTTCCAAGAATTGCCAAAGATTCTTCGGTAAGGGCAGTTTACCGGTTTACTACGGCCCGGGTTGTCAACAATTCGGTCAATCAGCAGCATAATTTTCTCACCCTTAACAAAGGACGCCATGATGGCATTAAACCCGACATGGGTGTGATTGCGAATGGTCAGGTTGTAGGATTAGTTGCGAACGTGTCGGAAAATTTCAGTACTGTTATTTCATTACTGAACAGCAGATGGAAAATAAGTGCCAAAATTAAAAGAAACGATTACTTTGGCTCCCTCTCATGGGACGGGAAAGATTACAGAAGAGTTCAGTTGAACGAAATACCATATCACGTACCGGTACAAAACGGCGATACTGTTGTTACAACAGGTTATTCATCGAGTTTCCCTGAAGGAATTATAATCGGAACAATTTCTGACTTTTCAATTGGAACCGGAAGTAACTTTTACAAGATTGAGGTGATGCTTGCAGCTGATTTTAAGCATCTTGTTATCGTTGGATTGGTGGAGAATAAGCAGCAGTTTGAAATCAAACAATTGGAATCACTGAATAAAAATGGTAATTAATTTTCTTAAATATTCACTAATCTTTGTTGTATCTGTATTATTACAGGTACTCATCTTTAATAATATACTGATATTAAGGATGATATCGCCATTTTTCTATATCTTGTTCATCATCCTGCTACCTTTTTATACGCCGCGAGCCCTTCTTTTATTTCTCTCCTTTGTTCTGGGTTTGACGGTTGATATCTTTACAAATACACCTGGAGTTCATGCTTCAGCTTGCCTTTTAATCGGTTTTTTACGGCCTGTTGTTCTTCAGCTGATCTCATCGCGCGAAACGCTTGAATCAGTTTCAGCACCGCGTGTTGAAAATATGGGTCTCAATTGGTTTGCCGGCTACGTCACTTTTTTGGTTGTAGTTCATCACCTATTTCTGTTTTTTATTGAAGCCTTTACTTTCGAAAGTTTTTATATCACATTAATAAGAGTCATTCTTAGTTCAGCATTATCTGTCGTTTTGATTGTACTGAGTCAGTTTATCATTTTCCGGAAATAATCTAAAAAAAGTGGACGTTTATAGTAAGCGCAAATATCTGGTAATAGGCCTTTTTTCACTTACAGCCTTGGTTATTGTTATTCGCTTGTTCACCATACAAGTGTTGGATCCCTCGTATAAAATTTCGGCTGAGAATAATGTGTTGCGCCGCGTTGTTAATTTTCCTGCCAGGGGATTAATTTACGACAGAAACGGAAAACTGCTTGTTTTTAATCAGGCTGCTTATGATGTTTTGATAACACCAAGGGAAATGAAAGCTTTCGACACGTTGGCATTTTGCCAGATTGTTGGTGTCGAAAAAGATGAGCTTGCCAAGGAAATCAAAGCTGCCCGGAGTTATTCAATGTATAAACCTTCGGCTATCATCAAGCAGCTCTCATCACAGACCTATGCTGTCCTACAGGAACAACTCTATAAATACCCCGGATTTTTTATTCAGGCACGTACGTTACGGCAATTTCCCTCTAAAATGGCCGCTCACGTGATGGGTTACATCGGTGAGGTGGATCAGAAGGGTATTGATAACAATTCTTATTACGAAAGCGGTGATTATATCGGAAAGAGTGGTATTGAAAAAACCTATGAGGCTGAACTTCGCGGCGTAAAGGGGATCTCCTATATGATGGTGGATGTTCACAATATGCCCAAAGGATCGTTTGAACAGGGACGTCTTGACACAGCAGCCGTTATTGGTAAAAACCTTACTTCAACCCTAAATGCTGATCTCCAAAGCTACGGAGAGCAATTGTTAGCCGGTAAAGTCGGCAGTATTGTTGCCATTGAACCCGAAACCGGTGAAATACTCATTTTGGCCAGTGCACCCACATTTGATCCGGGACTATTTATTGGACGTGAGCGTTCGAAGAATTATGCTAAATTGTTATTCGACCCACATAAACCGATGTTGAACAGGGCTATTACCTCGTCGTATCCTCCAGGTTCAACATTTAAAATTGCGAATGCTTTAATTGGTCTTGAAGAGGGGGTATTGCAAACTGTTCGTTTTACCTGCCAGGGAAAAAGTTCCTCTCCAATCAAATGTACTCACAACCACGAAACGCCGCTGGGTTTAATATCCGCAATTCGTGAGTCATGTAACTCATTCTTTTGGCAGGCATTCCGAACAGAAATCAACCACTATTCTACACCGGCCGAAGGATTGGAAGAATTCCATAAACGTCTCCTTGAAATCGGAATTGGGAAAAGAATCGGAGGTGATCTCTTTTCCGAAACTTCAGGAAATATTCCATCAATTTCATACTACGACAAAATTTACGGACATGGCGGATGGAATGCTATGACAATTAGGTCGTTATCAATTGGGCAGGGAGAAATGTTATTAACTCCGCTGCAACTCGCAAATATGGTATCACTGATTGCCAATCGCGGTTTTTGTATTGCGCCACATCTTGTGCGTAGTATTCAGGATTATGACGGAACCCAAAAAGTTTTACAATTCGAAAAACATACCGTGGATGCCGGCCCCGGAAATTATGAAATGATTGTTCAAGGAATGGAACAGGTCGTAGAAGCGGGGACAGCCCGTGTCACAGCAAAAATCGACAGTTTGACCTATTGTGGCAAAACCGGGACAATTCAAAATCCGCATGGTGAGGCTCACTCGGCTTTTATCGCTTTTGCACCAAAAATTAATCCCAAAATCGCGATTGCTGTTTATATTGAAAATGGATACTCAGGTGCCCGCTATGCTGCACCAATCGCCAGTCTGATCATTGAAAAATACCTTAAAGGGAAAATATCCCCAAAAAGAAAGCAATTTGAAGATGCCATGATCAATTCGAATTTAATAACCACCATGAAAGTAGAAGCAGGAGATTGAAAACGCAAAATAACATATGGCTTAATCTTGACTGGATAACTGTCATTATTTACCTCATACTCATATTACTTGGATGGGCAAATATCTATGCTGCTGTGTATAGCGATGAACATCAAAGTATCTTCGACATGGGTCAAAAATATGGCAAGCAATTAATCTGGATCTTCGCAGGAATTTTTCTTGCAATTATGGTACTTACTGTTGATAGTAAATTTTACGCAGCTTTTGCCTACCATATCTATGGTGTAACGATTTTGCTTCTCATCGCCGTACTTTTTTTGGGAAAAGAGGTAAATGGTGCCCGGGCATGGTTCGAAATTGGTGGTGTGGCGCTGCAGCCCGCTGAGCTTGGGAAATTTGCAACCAGTCTTGCTATCGCAAAATGTCTCAGTCAGTTCGAATTTAAGATACAAAAAATGCGCTCATATATCGTATTGGGTGCATTGATCGGGATACCTGCTATACTTATTATTTTGCAAAACGACACTGGCTCAGCACTTGTATTTGCAGTTTTTGTGTTGGTATTTTTCAGGGAAGGGTTAAACGGGATGGTGCTTTTCTGGGGATTTGCAGCCGCAACTCTCTTTATACTTGCGCTGTTGCTTGTTGAATATCAATTGATATTATTTCTACTGGTTGTCTCTGTTGCTACTTATGGGTTTCTTCGTCAAAGTATTAAGGAAACACTTTTGGGATTTCTTGGAATTGCCGGAATATTGGGATTAATTTGGTCAGTCGACGCCATGGCCGGTCTTGGCGGCACACCATTTCAATTAGTATTGATAGCTACCGTCATAATTGCCGTATTGTTTATTGCTTATGGAATTATTAATCATATCAGGGAGGCCTGGCGTATTTTTCTGTTTTTTATCTTTGCGATCGGTATATCAATGTCAGTCAACTATTTTTATAAAAATGTATTGGCTCCGCATCAACGCGATCGAATTGACCAGATGTTAGGGACCAAAGTGGATAAATTAGGGAAAGGATACAATCTTAATCAATCTAAAATTGCGATAGGATCTGGAGGATTACTTGGGAAAGGATATCTTCAGGGAACACAAACAAAGTATAATTTTGTTCCTGAGCAGAGTACCGACTTTATTTTTTGTACAGTAGGCGAGGAGTGGGGTTTTGCTGGTTCTACGTTTGTTGTAGGGATGTTTTTATTGTTGCTGATCCGTCTTATTTCTCTTGCAGAACGTCAACGATCACAGTTTAGCCGTGTGTATGGGTATGGGGTCGCCTGTATCCTCTTCTTTCACATTGCCATTAACATCTCCATGACCATCGGAATTGCACCTGTGATCGGGATTCCTTTACCATTCTTTAGCTACGGAGGGTCGTCACTTTGGGCATTTACTGTTCTTTTGTTCATCTTCCTTCGTCTCGATGCCACCCGATCAGAGAATCTTCGGTAAAATTTTAAATTAAAAATCACATCATGTTTTTCAGCTCGAATATAAAATTGCTGCGGAAACGACGGGGACGGACACAGGATGAAGTTGCTTTTACCCTGCAAATGAAACGCCCCACGCTGAGTGGTTACGAAAATGGAGTTGCCCAGCCGGGTGTTCAGCAATTGATTGCCTATTCTGATTATTTTGGGATTTCTATCGACACATTAATTAAAGTCGATTTATCTAAGCTTCGGGAGAGCGAGTTGCGCCAGTTGGAAAGCGGGTTCGATGTGTATATAAAAGGATCCAAACTAAGGGTTCTCACCACAACTGTTGATCATTCGAATAAAGAGAATATTGAATTGGTCCCCGAAAAAGCCAAAGCTGGTTATACACGGGGTTTTGCCGATCCTGAATTTGTCCGCGAACTTCCCGTATTTCAACTCCCGTTCCTTTCCCCTGAGCGGAAATACCGTACTTTCCAGATCAGCGGCGATTCGATGCTCCCGATCCCTGACAAAGCCTGGGTGACCGGCGAATTTGTTCAGAACTGGACTACCCTGAAGGATGGTGAAGCTTGTATTATTCTGACCCTCGACGAAGGAATCGTTTTTAAGATTATCGAAAACCGAATCGAAAAGGATGGGAAAATGGTTTTGGTATCACTGAATTCAAATTATAAACCTTATGAACTACCAGTGGTTGAGATCCGCGAAATATGGCGGTTTATCCATTATATCAGCGAGGAGATGCCTTTGGGCGAAGTTTCATCCAACGATCTTACAAATGCACTGAACCAACTTAAACAGGATGTGGCGATGATTAAAGACAAGATCGTTTCAAAAACGAAATAACTTAGGAATTTCTATAATTAA
>Ga0302286_10003857_pt1 | contig 10020 bp, 11 predicted proteins | sample III_Fen_E2_3_FD_198765 | JGI IMG/M metagenome (GOLD analysis project Ga0302286, IMG submission 198765) | Peat permafrost microbial communities from Stordalen Mire near Abisko, Sweden - III_Fen_E2_3 | ecosystem: Environmental > Terrestrial > Soil > Wetlands > Permafrost | place: Sweden: Abisko...
CAACAAAATCACTCCCGAGGGGACCAAAGACTTACTCTTTGAGGAATGTCTGGTTCGCCGTCATATTGAAAAGACACTGACTGCCGTTTTTTCCTCCCGTGGATTTAACGAAGTCGTTACTCCCGGATTGGAATTTTATGATGTATTTGACCCTGGACTCTCCGGTATTGGGCAAGAGGTCATGTATAAAATGACGGATAAGCGCGGCAGGCTCATCGTGATGCGCCCGGATTCAACTTTACCAATTGCTCGCTTAGCCGCTACGACACTGCAGAACCTCCCCAAACCCATTCGGCTTTTTTACACTCAGCCGATTTACCGGAATAATCCCGGTCTAACCGGTCGCAGTGACGAAACGGTACAAACCGGGATTGAACTTCTCGGTGCCGCCGGTATGCGCGCGGACCTTGAAGTCATTGTTACCGCCATTGAGGCGCTTAGTAAGTGCGTGCCTGATTTCCGCTTTGAACTCGGTCATGCCGGATTTTTCCGTGCACTTGCGGAACAGCTTCCGATTTCGGATGATTTACGTGAGGATATTCGCTGTACAATCGAATCAAAGAATTACGCTGCACTTGAAACAATTCTGGGTGAACTCGGTAATTCACAGCAGGTGATGGCAATGAGAAGACTCCCTCGACTTTTTGGCGGTGAAGAAGTTTTTGCCCAAGCGGCTCCGCTGTGCAATGACGAAAAGTCCAGCCAAACCTTGGAGTACCTTCATGAACTTTATCGTTCACTTGCTCAGCTTGGCCTTGGCGATAAAATTATTGTTGATTTGGGCCTAGTACAGCGTAATGACTACTATACCAATATTGTTTTCAGTGCGTATGTTGAGGAGTACGGGGATGCCGTCCTTCTTGGTGGTCGCTACGATAATTTACTTGGATACTTCGATTTGCCTATGCCGGCAATTGGTTTTGCATTCAATGTAGATGCAATTTCAAAAATAATGTTTGACCGCGGGGAAACGTTCGCTGTGCCACCCGTCAATATATTGGTACACGGGGATGCAGGCTTCGAAATGAAAGCGCTGCATTATGCATCCGGTCTAGTCGAAAAAGGCTTGAAATGTGAAAATAGCATCTTTACAACCCGTTCGGAGGCACTCGATTACGCCGGTGCAAGCGGTATTACACGGATTGATTTTATCAGCGATGCAATTGAAACAATAAATCTGACATAGGATTGATGAATATGAAACCACTTAGAATTGCTCTCACAAAAGGCAGACTTGAAAAGGATACTGTTGCACTGTTCGAAAAAATTGGATTTGATTGCATGGCTGTTAAAAATAAGGGACGTCGGCTGATTCTTCCCATTGGTGACAATCAATTTGAAGTCGTTCTTGCAAAGGCTGCCGATGTCATCACCTATGTTGAGCACGGCGTGTGTGACTTGGGCGTTGTCGGTAAAGACACTATTATGGAACAGGGCAGCAGCTTTTACGAAGTGTTGGACTTAGGGTTTGGAAAATGCAACTTTGCGTTGGCAGGAGCGAAGGGAAAAGACTTTTTTAGCGGCTATTCTACCAAGACGATTGCTACAAAGTACCCTAATATTGCAAGAAACTTTTTCGAAAGTAAAGCAATGGACGTTAAAATCATTAAAATTGAAGGGTCTGTTGAGTTGGCTCCGCTTTTGGGGCTTTCCGATGCAATTGTGGATATCGTAGAAACAGGCTCAACTTTAAGAGAAAACGGGCTTGAAGTGATTGAAACCATCTGCGCTGTTTCTGCAAGGCTAATCGTGAATGCAGCCAGTCTGAAACTTAGGAAAACCGAAATAGAGGACCTTGTGGAGCGGATGGAAAAGGCAAAGGAGGGGCAGGAATGATACAGGTAGTCAAAGAAGGCGGAAACTTGGGCCTTGATTTGATCAGTCAGCTGAAACTGCGGAGCGAGAAATCAAATAAAAAGGTTGACGGTGTTGTTGCACAGATTATCGAAAATGTCCGTGAAAGCGGAGATAAAGCGTTAAAAGAGTATACTCTTCAATTCGATGGCAGCATACCCGAGAAAATTGAAATTACAAAAACTGAAATGCAGGAACTTGCGAAGCAATGTGAGCCTGCCTTTTTGAAAGCGTTGAACCGCGCCGCTCAGAATATAGAGGATTTCCATACTCGCCAAAAGCAGCAAAGCTGGTTTAACACGAACGCTGATGGTGTCATGATGGGTCAGCGCGTACGCGGCCTTTCACGGGTAGGTATCTATGTTCCGGGCGGTACGGCGGCGTATCCGTCATCCGTTCTGATGAATGCGATTCCCGCTAAAATTGCCGGTGTGGGTGAACTGATTATGGTCACTCCCCCAAACAAAGAAGGGAAGCCAAATCCCGATATTATGGCAGCGGCACTGGTAGCCGGTGTGGATCGTGTGTTTTTAGTTGGTGGCGCACAGGCAATAGCGGCACTTGCCTTTGGCACGGATAGCATTCCCAAAGTCGATAAAATTGTTGGCCCGGGAAATATCTATGTGGCCACTGCAAAAAAGCAGCTCTATGGTATCGTCGATATCGACATGATAGCTGGCCCGAGCGAAATTCTGATCATTGCAGATGAAACTGCTAACCCGAAATTCTTGGCGGCTGACTTAATGTCGCAGGCGGAGCATGACGTGCTTGCTTCTGCTATTTTGCTAACAACATCCGAGCAAATCGCTGTGCAGACTGTCGCGCAGATTTACGAGCAGGTCGAAAGCCTTTCCCGCAAAGAAATCATTCTGAAATCCCTTGATGATTTTGGCGCGGTTATCGTGTGCCAAGATATGAATGAGGCTATTGCATTTGCAAATAAATTGGCACCGGAACACCTCGAAGTATGCGCGGCGAATCCGATGGAGTTTATTGGTAAGATTGATAACGCCGGTTCGGTATTCCTGGGAAATTATTCGCCTGAACCGCTCGGTGATTACTTTGCAGGGCCAAATCATGTCCTTCCGACAAGCGGAACAGCACGATTCTTCTCACCATTATCGGTTGACAGCTTTATTAAGAAATCCAGTTTTATCTATTATACGGAGAGTGCGTTAAGACTCGCGCAGGATGACATCATCAAGCTAGCCGAAACCGAAGGATTGACTGCTCATGCGAATTCGATAAAAGTGAGGCGCTGAAATGGCTTACAGACTAAATGATAAGATCAGAGATTTAAAGCCCTATGATCCCATTACCGGCTACTACCCAATTCGTTTGGATGCAAATGAATCGTTTGAGCCAATTCCGAATCGTGTCGCCTCAAAAATTCTGGAAGCGGCCGCATTTATGCCATACAACCGTTATCCGGATTCGCAGGCTTTCGATCTTTGCAAAAGTTTTGCAGCACACTACAAAGTCAATGCAGAGAATATCACAGCCGGAAACGGTTCGGATGAATTAATATCGATTATTTGCAACGCCTTTTTGATGAAAGGTGACGTAATGATGACATTATCGCCTGATTTTTCAATGTACAAGTTTTACTCCACTATTGTGGAAGCAAAATTGATTGAGTACCAAAAGAATCCGGATCTAACCATTGATGTAGACAAACTGATTATGACTGCGAACGAGAACAATGTGAAATTGATCGTTTTTTCCAATCCATGTAATCCGACCTCACTTGGTTTGAAAAAAGCTGAAGTGAGGCGATTGATCTCCTCCGTGAATGCGCTGGTTATTCTGGACGAAGCGTATATGGATTTTTGGAATGAATCCCTGCTTGACGAGGTCGATGGCTACGATAATCTGATCATTTTGCGTACTTGCTCCAAAGCGTTTGCGATGGCAGGCATTCGACTTGGCTTTGCAGCAGCAAATCTTACTCTGACCAATGCACTCAAGGCTGTAAAATCACCTTACAATGTGAATACGCTTACTCAAAAAATTGGTTCGATTATTTTAAATGAGAATGAGCTTATCGAAACCATGATTAATGAAATTGTTGCTTCTAAAGAGAGTCTTTATTCAGAAATGAAGCGAATTGAAGGCATTAATGCGGGTAAGATGCTGGTGTATCCGAGCGTAACTAATTTTGTGTTTGTAAAAATGGAAGATGCCAAAGAGATGTATGAAGTTTTGCTTAAAGCAGGAATTGCTGTGCGGTTTATGGGTGACTTCCTTCGAATTACAGCCGGCAGCAATGATGAAAATTTAGAATTGGTTAGGGCATTTGAATCGGCTATCTAAATATTCAAGAACGAGGTGTGAAACATGAGGAAATCAGTACAAGAGCGCAAAACGCGGGAAACGGATATTCATATTGAACTTTCGCTCGATGGGGGAGAAGTGGATATTTCCACCGGTATCGGCTTTTTTGACCATATGCTCAATGCATTTGCTGTTCATGGTGGATTCGGGCTGAAAGTAGACGCGGTTGGGGACTTGATTGTCGACTGTCACCACACCATAGAGGATGTCGGAATCGTACTGGGCAAAGCGTTCGCGCAAGCACTAGGCGATAAATCCGGCATTGCACGTTTTGGCAGTTCTTATGTACCCATGGATGAGGCACTCGCCTTTGCTGTCGTTGATATCAGCGGTAGGCCATTCCTCGTATTTCAGGCTGACTTCAAGCAGGAACGCATTGGCGACTATGATTCCTGTATGACGGAAGAATTCATGCGTGCCTTTGCAGTTAACGCAGGGATTACGTTACACACACGGGTGGAGTATGGAATCAATGCGCACCATGAGACAGAAGCAATGTATAAAGCAATCGCTCGCGCAATGCGTATGGCAGTTACTGAAACTTCAAAGGGAGCGCTTTCAACAAAAGGTTCCCTTTAATCCAGCATAGGAGGTGGGCACATGATTATTCTGCCTGCAATCGATATTAAAGACGGCGAGTGTGTTCGCCTTGTAAAAGGTGACTATACGACGGCTCATAAGGTTGCTGATAATGCAATTAACACTGCAAAAAACTTTCGGTCGGCGGGCGCCGAGTGGCTTCATATGGTAGACCTAAACGGTGCCAAAGCTTCGGAGCCGGTCAATTCAAAGCTTATTTTCAGTGTACTGAATGCATGTAATTTGAAGGTTGAAATTGGCGGCGGCATTAGGAACATGGGTACGATTGATCATTATATTGAAAATGGTATTCATAGAGTGATTTTAGGTTCAGCTGCCCTCAAAGACCCTGCGCTTGTTACCGAGGCAGTGAAAAAGCACGGAGAAAAGATAGCAGTTGGTATAGACGCACTGAATGGAAAAGTAGCAGCACAAGGCTGGACTGAGACTTCAACGGTGAATTATATCGATATGGCAAAACAAATGGAACAACTTGGTGTAAAGTACATTATCTTTACGGATATATCTCGTGACGGTACGTTGTCGGGACCAAACCTAAATATGCTGGATCTGCTAAATAATGCGATTTCTTGCAATGTGATCGCGAGCGGCGGTGTCAGTAACCTCAAGGATATCGCCAATTTGCGGAGTATGAACCTGTATGGTGCAATTTGTGGCAAGGCCGTTTATACCGGGGATCTGGACTTGAAAGCGGCAATCAAACTTTGCAGCGGAGGAAAAATATGACTGGTATTAGTGATGTAAAGCAAGACGACTTCACAGATAAATTCTTTCAAAAATCCGAATTACTGCCTGCAATCATTCAGGAATACGGCACAAATGAAGTTTTGATGCTTGCGTATATGAATTGTGAATCCATGAAGAAAACACTTGAAACAGGATATACTTGGTTTTACAGTCGTTCTCGCCAAGAGCTTTGGAACAAGGGTGCTACCTCCGGGCATTTGCAAAAAATTGTAAGCATTCACAGTGATTGCGATGATGATACGCTTTTGATTGTAGTTAAGCAAATCGGCGCAGCTTGTCACACAGGCGCACACAGTTGCTTCTTTAATGAAATTTGGAGGGATACGGATGACTGATACCATGCAGGAGCTCTACGATACGATAGAAAGCAGAAAAGGAAATCATACGGAAGGTTCTTATACCTGCTATCTATTTGATAAAGGCCTCGATAAGATTCTTAAAAAATGTGGAGAAGAGTGTAGTGAGGTTATTATCGCCGCGAAGAATGGTGACAATACCGAGACCGTTCTTGAGATTTCCGATTTACTTTACCATCTGACCGTTCTGATGGTAAACGAAGGCATCACCCTAGATTCGGTAAAAGGTGAACTTGATAAACGAAGTGAAAAAGCGGGAAATCTTAAAACATTTCATCAGGCAGACAAAAACAGTTAAATATAAAAAGGGCTTGGAAAAAAATCATTCCAAGTCCTTTTTATATAGTTTACAACACATCAAACGGATTGGTTACACTTCTTCCATCAATTCTGAAAATCGAAGTAAATACCCATCCGGATCCTGTAGGAGAATTTCTTTTTCAATATATGTCGTTTGATCTGCTCGGTATTTACTGATAAACAGGTCTTTGAATAACTTTATGTTATTTTGCTGCAAACGATCACAAATAGAATGAATATCATCAGTCAAAAACTGGAAGTTCACTCCGCGCCCGAATGGGTATTCCTGTAAGCCTGTGCTCCAGCTCCCGTTAATTCCTTCATCAAGCATCAACTGTGCTTGACCGTAAGAAAGAAATGCGAAATGATCTTCTAATCGTTCATATTCGATCTGAAATCCTAATATATCAACATAAAACTGTTTCGATTCATTGATATTTGAAACGGATAGTTCCGGAACCAGTGGGTTAAACTTCATTTCCAAACGCCCCTTACCCAATCAAAATCACACGGATGGTTCCCAACTTTGAAAATCTTTCAAAAACCAGATCTCTTTTGCTTCAAATTCCATTTTGTTCAAGTAATTTAAAATTCCAGCATCCGTCGTAAAATCGAATTTTAATTTGTAAGAATATAGCGCCTGATACTGAAATCCGGTTTGTTTGTTCACTACATTTGAACCGTACTTTCCGTCACCGGCAAGTGGATGGCCTATTGACGCAAGGTGTGCTCTGATTTGATGAGTGCGCCCCGTAAGCAGTTCTACTTCCAGGAGGCTGTATCCGGCTCGTTCATCAAGCACATGGTAACGCGTCTCGATTGATTTTGTTTCGCTTGTCGCTTTTTTTGAAATAAATACGCGATTCTTGCTTTCGTTTTTTTCAAGAAAGCCAACAAGCGTTGCTTGCTTTTTCTCCATTTTGCCGTGAACGACGCAAAGATAGAGCTTATCAAGTTCGCGTTCTTTGACTTTTTCATTCATAATGCGCAGTGCTTCCGCATTTTTGGCTGCCATTACGATGCCACCTGTATTTCGATCAATTCGGTTAACGAGGGCAGGCGCGAAGGAGGTTTCATTTTCAGGGTTATATTTGCCTTCTTCATACAAATAATGTTGTACACGGGCAATTAATGAATCAAAATGGTATTGATCGTCAGGGTGGACAATTAAGCCGGGTTGTTTATCAAGAATCATGATATTATCATCTTCATAAATAATATTCAGCCGATTAGGCGCCTTTAAAAAGTCATATTCCTTTGGCTCTTCTTGAAAAAATTCATCCTTGAGGTACATCGTCAGAACGTCGCCCTGCGTTAGCCGTGTGGAAATTTCGCACCGCTTACCGTTCAGTTTAATATCCTTTTTCCGAATGCACTTATACAGCATGGACTGCGGAAGATTATGGTACGATTTGGTTAGAAATTTATCCAGTCTTTGCCCCGCTTCATTTGAGCCAATGATTATTTCTTTCATATGTTAAAGTCGCTCCTAACTATAAATTGTTATTTTTGACTGAGCACAGAGTAATACCGACATGTACCTCAAAGATTATACCATAAAAATCATAAAAGATTAAAATACTTTTCAAAAAATTTATTTTAGTATATAATATAACATAAGACAAATGTTAAAGGAGAACAGATTATGATTACACAACAAAGAGTTATGGAAATATTAAAAGAGGCCGGCGTTTTGCTGGAGGGTCATTTTAAGCTTACATCTGGTCGGCACAGCAACCAATACCTTCAGTGTGCCAAAATCTTTCGTAATACAAAATACAGTGAGGAGCTTTGCGCTGCGCTTGCCGAGCAGTATCAGAATGACGCTGTTCAGATTGTAATAGGCCCGGCAATGGGGGCGGTGCAGATGGCCTACGAAGTAAGCAGACCACTGCATTGTGAAAACTTTTTTACGGAGCGTGGCGAGGATGGCAAAATGACCTTAAGACGCGGCTTCGTAGTAAACCCAGGGGAAAAGGTACTGGTTGTTGAAGACGTGGTTACTACGGGCGGTTCAGTTCGTGAAGTAATCGAACTTGTAAAAGAGTCCGGTGGCGTTGTTGTGGGAGTTGGCTCAATTGTCGACCGTACCGGCGGAAAAATCGATTTTGGTGTACCATTTAAAGCTGTCATTTCTGTGAATGTCCAGTCATGGGAACCTGTGGACTGTCCGCTGTGCAGAGAAGGCGCATCAGATCCGATTAAGCCGGGTAGCAGAAAAATCTAGCACGTCTAATTTGATGGGAGGTGGCAGCGTTGGAGCAGAACCAGCTTGACTCGTTGAATCTGACTAAATCAGCGAAATCGATTCACAGTGGGCATAGGGAAAGAATGAAAAATAAATTCTTGAAGGATGGCCTCGATGGTTTTGAATCCCACGCTGTTTTAGAGATTCTCCTTTATTACGGAATACCACTAAAGGATACCAATTCCATCGGACACACTCTTATAAAAAAATTCGGTTCTTTATCCGGCGTGTTTGACGCTCCTTATGAAGAACTAATGAAAATCGAAGGGTTAGGCAAATCTTCTGCTACATTGATCAAACTTATCCCTCAAATCTGTCGACGCTATCAGGAAAATCTGGATAAAGACAAAAGCTGGATTTTCAGCTACGAAGAGGCGGGTAAACTACTGATTAATAAGTTTATTGGCCGCACTGATGAAGTAATCGTATTAATGTTGCTCGATAGCAGAAATCGCATGATTTATTGTGATGTAGTTAATGAGGGCACTGTTACAACTGCCAATATTTATGTAAAAAAGATAGTCAGACTGGCGGTTCAGTATAACGCGGTATACGCAATTCTTTCGCATAATCATCCTAGCGGAGAATGTATGCCGTCAAAACAGGATTTGAATTCGACAAAATGGATTTACGACGCGCTTAAAATAGTAGAAGTGAAGTTGATTGACCATGTAATCGTCAGTGGAAAAGACTTTTTTTCCATCGCAAAAAGTGGAATAATGCCTGAAATTTCTAATTCTAATCTGGATACGGAGTAAAATATGGATTTTAAATTAGTCTCAGAATATAAGCCGGAGGGCGACCAGCCAAAGGCGATTCAGCAACTTGTCGATGGGCTGCGAAAAGGGGACAAGGAGCAGACCTTGCTTGGCGTCACCGGTTCGGGCAAAACGTTTACGATGGCTAATGTCATTACTCAAATGAAGCGGCCAACGCTTGTTTTAGTGCACAATAAAACGCTTGCGGCGCAGCTATGTTCAGAGTTTCGGGAGTTTTTTCCTGAAAATTCCGTTGAGTATTTTGTCAGCTATTATGATTACTATCAGCCGGAGGCTTACATTGCAACAACGGACACATATATAGAGAAGGACTCCGCAATCAACGATGAAATCGACAAATTGAGGCATTCAGCTACTTCAGCGCTTTCAGAACGGCGCGATGTCATCATCGTAGCCAGCGTATCCTGCATTTATAGTTTAGGCGATCCAATTGATTATCGAACTATGGTGATTTCTCTGCGCCCCGGTATGCAGAGAAGCCGTGATGATTTGCTTCGTAAATTGATTGAAATTCAGTATGAGCGCAATGATGTTAATTTTGTACGTAATAAATTTCGCGTGCGTGGCGATGTGGTTGAAATTTTCCCTGCACAGTCAAATGAAAATGCGATCCGAGTGGAATTTTTCGGCGATGAAATCGACCGTATTAGTGAAATTAATTCTTTAACCGGAGAGCTAAAAAGTGAATTAAAGCATGTCGCGATTTATCCGGCTTCGCACTACATTGTTCCGCGTGAAAAGATGCAGCGCGCATTGGGTGAAATTGAACAAGAGGCGGAGGAACGAGTTGCGTTCTTCAAAA
>Ga0302286_10003858_pt1 | contig 10019 bp, 7 predicted proteins | sample III_Fen_E2_3_FD_198765 | JGI IMG/M metagenome (GOLD analysis project Ga0302286, IMG submission 198765) | Peat permafrost microbial communities from Stordalen Mire near Abisko, Sweden - III_Fen_E2_3 | ecosystem: Environmental > Terrestrial > Soil > Wetlands > Permafrost | place: Sweden: Abisko...
GTAGTCAACACGCATTATCTCCTAATACTTAAGATGGATGGCTCAGACTAGTCTACGACTAATCATAATCGGCCCCCAGAGTATAGGATGAAGAGTAGACTGCACGTCATTACTAACCCTTTAGTCATATATAGGATAGTTTTTTCTTGAATGGTTTCAAGATACTTTGAATTATTTTTTTGTTGCAAAAAAACCACTGATACCGATTAAGATATCTAGTGGTTTTCTTGGGGGAGAAAAATATGTGATTAGAATTCTACATCATCATCTGAATCAGCAGCAACTGGTGCAGCTTCTTCGTGTGCGGCAGCTTCTCTTTGCATTCTTTCTGGATTTTCTCTAGCGAAGTCAACTCTGATAACTCTACCTTTGAGTTCTTTTTCGTTCATTTCTGCTTGAGCTTTTTGAGCGTCTTCTGGATTAGCAAATACTACGAATCCGAAACCCTTACTTCTGTTTTTGTTTTCTCTATCTAGATTTACTCTAGCGAAAACAACTTCACCAAATTTGGAGAATTCTTCATTGAGGTCTTTACCTCTGATACTCCAATCCAACCCTCAAACAAAAAGCTTTGTTTGACTCACTACGAAATCTTCAGTCATTAACCCAAAAAACAAAAAATAAATAGCATAATTTGTATTATGCACCTTACATATAGTATTTAGAAAATGAATTACAAATGTTTTTGATAAAAAAGTGGCGTTGTAAATAGCTTTTCATCTTTACATTTTAAAATTTATAAATTTTTATAGGAATAGAGGTAAAATACAGGGTATTTTCTGTTAAAAAATTTGCGTATAAATTAATTCTGACTATAATCATGTTATGTATTTTATTCATTATGTGAGCTCGTTATGACAGACCAACCTTTCCAAACTAATCCAGCAGATCCAACACAAGCAACTATTCCAAGCCAAGGCGGTGTTTTTGGTGGTTTTGTAGGTGTTGAAGAAGTTGCCACACCAAAGATTCCAGATGCTTCTGAATTATTTGGGGGAAAAGTAGAAGAAACACCAGTTGTAGAAACTCCAGCTCCAGTAGTTGAAGAGACTCCCGTTGTAGAAGAAGCACCAGTCGTAGAAGAGATTACTAGTTTTGAAGATCTCAATTTACCTCAAACAGAATCTGCGCCTGAAGCTCCAGTTGTAGAAGAACCAGTTGTAGAAACTCCAGCTCCAGTAGTTGAAGAGACTCCCGTTGTAGAAGAACCAACTGAAGAAGTTGCATCAGAAGCTATTGTTGCTCCTATCGAAACAATTGTGGAAGAAGAACCTATCGAAGAAACTCCAGCTCCAGTAGCTGAAGAAGTATCAGCTCCCATAGTTGAAGAAACTCCAGTTGTAGAAGTCTCTGATATTAAAGCTAAATATAATGAACTCGCAAATAATATCTCAGCACTCAGTACTGGATCAGAAGAAGCAATTCAAATTGTTGGATCTAATACTGATACTACTCATGTAGAATATACTTTCACCAAAGAAGATGAAATTTTAGAGGTAACAAGATCAGAACTTAATAAGGAAACTGATGAATCTAATGAAAACGTAATTGCATTTGTTGCTGACATAGATGATGGACAAATTCAAGTATTCTTGGACGATACCCTCCTCTTCGAAGAACAAGAACTTCTTGAAGATCCAAAGAAGAAGATGCAAGTTATGGAAAAATTCAATAAATTCATCTTCTTGACTGGAGAAAAGATCAAGGATGTAGAAAAAGCTCGTAAAGCTCAAGAAGCTGAACTTCAAGAGAAGAGAAGACTTCAAGATATCTTTAGAAATTTCTAAATTTCACAATAACATACTAAAAAACACCACCCGATATTGGATGGTGTTTTTTTAATCGTTTATCTCATATCATCGATCTTTGACATGCGTATATGTCTCTTTTATTAGTGATTTGAGTTGAATATTTCAAGCAGTTGAAGCTGCATATCAGTTTTGTAATTTCTTCTTTGTAATCAAATGTATTACAGACGAAGATTTTATTTCCTCCATGACCGCTTCTGGTCATGCCAATGAGAAGACATTTATCACACGAAAATTTGTTCATCTCTTGATTGATTCTAATGATTCTCATTCATAGAGCAGATAATTTCCCATATATGATGGACGCAACATTTCTATAGATTCTTTTTCTAGTACAGGACTTATCTGGTTAGATATAAGCTCTTTTCCTAATTCTTCTCTAACCTCTCTCATAACATCCTCCTCACAAAGAAACTTAGGATATCCTGTCTCTTTATCTATAAATTTTTCTAGATGATCTAATGGAATCTTAAATCTTGCATCATTGTTTTCAAAGTCAAAAGCTCAAAGTTCTCTAAGGCTTTGCTGATCTTCATAGAGAAGAGCTCCTCCTCAGATAAGTCAAAGTTTATTTATTCCATCACTGGATTTAGACTTACTTAAAATTCAATACATTCTATCATTAATCATTCAAACAACATTAGAAACAGCTATTCTGATAAGCGGAGTTTCAGAGTTTTGGTCAACGGTGGAAATTCTATTGTCTCATAGAGTATCTTCTCTCATATGAAAAGGGGTAAACGATAAGTTTACCCCCTTATATGTAATTAAATATAAATGTCAATAGAATGTTTCTTGTTAATTTATTTTGTTAGAGAACCAGATGCTCAGGCACTTACTTTGACTGTACTTGCTGTAGTTCCTGCTGTAGTTCCTGTTCCATGATCTTGAGATCCAGATTTAGCGTTAGCACTTGCCTTTCTTAATTCATCTAAAAAGGCTCCTGTATTTTGTTTATGAGGAGTACTGAGACCTGATCAGTCCACTGTACCTGAATTAGTATGAGGATTTGCTGGAAGTGCTCCTGTAGATATACTTCCTGATGCTTGTATTGATGAAGGTGAAGGAATATCTATTCCTGTGACTGGTGTAGCATCTCCTGAAAAATCAAATGTAATATCCATACCTGTATCTGATAAATATGCTGATCCATGTTGGAGTGTTGTGTTTATTTTAGTTTCTTGATCAATATAGTCTTGGACATTAGCCAAAACATCATTCAATTTATCATTTTGTACTTGAAGAGCATTCATTCCGCTAAGAAGTGTTGCTATTTCAAGTTGCATTTGGTTTAGTGTTGCTGTTTGTTGGCTATATTGTTCATCTGAAATGCTCGTTACAGAACACCCAGACAAGAAAATTGTAAGTCCAGCAAGTGCAATAATAGATAGTTTTTTGAGCATCATAAGACAATAAACATATAAATCCTTATTATTATAATTGTTTTTAAAAAATATACAAATTTTCGATACATTATTTTTGCTTGCAAAGAAACTTCTTTTCCGATATACTGCACTATGTTTTATTACAATCGTCCCGTATGAAAATAAGCTATCAAAAAGTCAAAACCGAACACCATATTTTACCAGAATTTAAAAAATTTCTTTTCATCATTGAAAAAGACCCTATAATACATAGAATTATTCCCGGTAGAATAAATAGACAACAAAAAGGATCCTCGGAAATCGCCTTTAAGATCTCCTATCCTACAAGTAGTGGACTCAAATGTATTATGTGCAAATGATCTACTGCACAAGAAGTGTTTTTTGTCTGTGCTGCTGAAGAATCTGAGTTACTCAGCCAAAAACTTCGTGAAGCATTCAATTCATATTTATCTGACTATTTGTAATTGCTGATGCAAATTATAGGAAGTGTCATATCATGTCTCATTATCTTTTATGTATGGAGTCGATTGCTCAGTACAGTTTTTGGTCCTCGTGCACTCAAAAAGCAGTTACTTATCAAAATATTGGTTATGGGAATCCTGATGGTAAGTATTTTGTTTGCGTATACCTATATCACCAATTTGCCTAACTATGCTTCTCGAAGTGTCGTAGCACATCTCACTATGCAAAATGGATTAGCATTTATAGGCTATTGTATTGTATGAGTCTGACTGATCTTTCTCCTCTTCCGTAAACGAGCCTTACAAATTCTTGAAATCATAGGAATCGGAGCATTATTGTTTCTTGGAATCCATTTCTGAGGAATCTTATTGTGACTCAATAGTATGATCCTCTATTACCTGATATCAGCGTATGCTGAGGAGTATATGAAGTATAGTTGAAGTACAATTGTATTCAGAGAGCACCAGAGCATTCCAAGTTCACTTATCTTCTTTTGTGTGCTGATGGGACTTGGGTTTAGTCTCGTTGAAAATGTTGTTTACTTAGCTACTGTCCTCCTCCATCATCAAGATATCAACTTAGCAGCGTTTGTGTTGGGAAGATGACTTATTAGTGCTCTGGTTCATGTGACTGCAACCAGTGCTATCGGATATCTCTCTATCAAACTTCCTAAGTCTATGAAGTTATTTATGATCACTATCATTTGACTGATCAGCTGAGTACTTTTACATACGACATATAATCTTAGTTTATACTATTCTTTGTCATATCTAAGTATTCCTCTCGTTATTGGATTATTCTTTTTGATGAGTTTCTTTTTGTTTCAAAGTGACATCTTATACCTCCCAAGTGATCGTGATCCAAAACAATCTCCTGTAAAATAAATAAACAAAAGCAAGAGTTTTAAAGACAAGATTCTGATTTCTTTTTTTAGTAGCAAAACCATATCAAGGGAAGCCATTTTATTGGGCGTTTGGTGTGGTTTTTTTTGATTCTTTTTTTTGTCTTATATTTGTCCGTTTTGTTCTTTTTTTGAAGTCGTAGAGTTCAGCGTAGAAAGTAAAGGGTGCAGTTAGATCCTTCGCTAGGGATACCACCCTTTCCTTTTTATTTTCTATCCTATACCTATGCAGGTTCTCCTTAAACAATTTAGAATATATCTTATCGAGAAATGATATGAGAAGCGTGTTATTGAATGGTATATCCGTGCCGTAAGTGTGTTTCTTTTGTGGTATCACTCGGATATCTCAGATATTCGTCCCTTTCACCTAGAACGCTTCTGCCAGCTGCTCCATATCAAAAAGTATCCTCCTAACAAGATAAATAAATATCGCACGAGTCTAAATCTATTTTCAAATATATTGAAAGATACACCATGAAAAAACGATACTTTGGGTTTACGAAAAAAACTCCATCGCAATGATGAAGTTTCTTCTAAGTAGATAGTACTAATAGTATAAAAAGAGATAAAGTATGGCGGGTATGGTAAATTAAGTTGTTTTTTTACTTTTTAGGGTGGTGGTCTATCCCCACGTTCCCGTAGGGATACCTTGTTACGACTTAACCCCAGTCATTGATTCTCTCCTTAACCCGCATAGCGAATCTTTAGAGAGCCCCAACTCCCATGGTTTGACGGGCGGTGAGTGCAAGGAACAGGGACATATTCACGGCGGCATAGCTGATCCGCCATTACTAGCAATTCCAACTTCATGTAGTCGAGTTCCAGACTACAATCCGAACTAGGGGTAGGTTTAGAGATTTGCTCCACCTCACGGTATTGCTTCTCGTTGTTACTACCCATTGTATTATCTATGAGGCCCTAGGTGTAAGGGGCATGAGGATCTGACGTCATCCTCTCCTTCCTCCTCGTTACCGAGGCAGTCTTGTTAGACATTCTAACTAACAATGAGGGTTGCGCTCGTTACTAGACTTAACTAGACACCTTGCGGCACGAGCTGACGACGACCATGCACCACCTGTGCAAAACTTCGTATTGCTACGAATATACAGCTTTCACTGTAGACATAATGCATGTCAAACCTAGGTAAGATTCTTGGCTTTGTATCCAATTAATCTAGATAATCCACTGCTTGTGTGTTCCCCCGCCTATCCCTTTGAGTTTCATTCTTGCGAATATACTACCCAGGCGACTTGCTTAACTCGTTAGATTACGGCACCCGAACCCCGAAGGACTCAGACACCTAGCAAGCATAATTTAAGGCTTGGACTACCGGGGTATCTAATCCCGTTTGCTCCCCAAGCTTTCGTACCTCACCGTCAGATGTATTGTAGTTAGCTGCTTTCGCTTTTGGCGTTCTTTCCGATATCAACGCATTTCACCGCTCCACCGGAAATTCCACTAACCCCCAAATATCTCTAGATATGCAGTATCTATTCCCTTTCCTCGATTGAGTCGAGGTATTTGAAAACAGACTTACATATCAGGCTACGTACACTTTACGCCCAGTAAATCCGGATAACGCTTGGGACCTACGTATTACCGCGGCTGCTGGCACGTAGTTAGCCGTCCCTTATTCCTGGTGTACCGTCATTCGTCTTCCACCAGAAAAGGAGTTTACACACCGTAATGCGTCATCCTCCACGCGGAATCGCTGCATCAGGCTTTCGCCCATTGTGCAAGATTCCCCACTGCTGCCTCCCGTAGGAGTATGGGCCGTATCTCAGTCCCATCGCGGCCGGACATCATCTCAGACCGACTACCCGTCATAGGCTTGGTGAGCCATTACCTCACCAACTACCTGATAGGACGCACCCTCCTCCAGAAGCGATAAATCTTTAATCTAGACTAATTTCGTCATCTAGATACTATTGGGTATTAGCTACATCTCTGTAGTTATTCCCAACTTCTGGGCAGATTAGGTACGCGTTACTCGCTCGTTTGCCACTAAACTTTATCTGTATTGCTACAAATAAAGTCCCGTTCGACTTGCATGTGTTAGGCGTTCCGCTAGCGTTCATCCTGAGCCAGGGTCAAACTCTTCAAAAAAACCATACTTTATCTCTTTTTATGACTATTAATGATCATCCATCTACTTTAATGGTGGCGCTAATCTACTTTCCCAGAGCTGAAAGCTCAAGTATCATCGACCGGTTTGGACTTAACTTCTGTGTTCGGAATGGGAACAGGTATTTCCCCAAGCCGCGTCAGCACCACCGTTAATGTAAATCGACGGCTTTCACTATATGAAAACCCGCTTCGATTACAACACCTTTTTGAACAAAGTTGCATTACAACACCATTCTATATTACATTTTTCAAAAAAAACAATAAACCCACTCGACCTATTAGTATATCTCTGCTGAATTCGTTACCGAACTTATACATGATACCTATCAAACCCGTAGTCTACGGGAGGTCTTACCTCCGAAGAGAGAGCAATCTAATCTTGGAACAAGTTTCCCACTTAGATGCTTTCAGTGGTTATCTTTTCCTAGCGTGGCTACCCAGCAGTGCCACTGGCATGACAACTGGTTAACTAGAGGCTAGTCCATCCCGGTCCTCTCGTACTAGGGACAGCATTCCTCAAATTGCTTACGGTTGCAGTAGATAGGGACCGAACTGTCTCACGACGTTCTGAACCCAACTCGCGTCCCGCTTTAATGGGCGAACAGCCCAACCCTTGGGACCTTCTACAGCCCCAGGATGCGACGAGTCGACATCGAGGTGCCAAACGGAATCGTCGCTATGAACGCTTAGATCCCATTAGCCTGTTATCCCCGGAGTAACTTTTATCCGTTGAGCGGATCCCCTTCCACATGGAAGATCCGGATCACTTTCACCTACTTTCGTATCTGTTCGACCTGTTAGTCTCACAGTTAAGCTTGCTTATGCGAATACACTTCCATCACGGTTTCCATCCGTGACAAGCAAACCTTTGTACGCCTCCGTTACTTTTTAGGAGGCACCCGCCCCAGGTAAACTGTCCAACTGACACTGTTCCCCCTTGTTGGGGGGTTAGAGATGCTACATATATTGAGTGGTATCTCACTTGTGACTCAACCTGGTCCGAAAACCAAACCTCAAAGTCTCCCACTTATTCTGAGCAATGTATGCTACACCCCAATATCAATCTACAGTAAAGCTTCACAGGGTCTTTCCGTCTAACTGCAACTATCCGGCATTTTTACCGGAAATGTAATTTCACCGAGTCTAAAAATAAGACAGCGTGGGGATGGTTATGCCATTCATGCGCGTCGGAACTTACCCGACAAGGTATTTCGCTACCTTAGGACCGTCATAGTTACGGCCGTCATTCACCAGTGCTTAACTTTCGAGCTTGCACAAGAAAGCATGACATTCTGGCATTGGACAGGCATCACCCTCTATACATCCTCTTTCGAGTTAGCAGAGAGCTGTGTTTTTGATAAACAGTCCCCCCCACATCATTCGCTGCGGCCTGAATTGCTCCAGGCAGGGCTTATTGCAAACTTACGCCCGCTATTTTGCCAAGTTCCTTATTCATTAGTTGTCTCGATTGCCTTGGTATTCTCTACCACCCTACAAGTGTCTGATCTGGGTACGAGTTATACAAAGATAAGTTTAGAGGTTTTTCTTGACACCAAAACTATGAGAATCATTCATCCCGAGGGAATCCTTTCTGATCAAGCTCGAATGACATAAAGACGGATTTGCCTATCTCTACTATTTAACCGAAGTTAAAATATCTTGCTCTTTCAACGTACCATATCCTTCGTACGCTCCCACACATCCCAATGTGTTACCCCATCACTCTTTATATAAGGGCTGGAATATTAACCAGCTATCCATCGACATCTCGTTTCCGAGGAAGTCTTAGGTCTCGCCTAACCCAACGACGATGAACGTTGCGTTGGAATCCTTAGGGTTTCGGCAGCAAGAATTTTCGTCTTGCGTCGTTACTCATGTCAGCATTTTTACTTCTTTACCGTCCAGCCAAGCTTACGCCAGACCTTCAGCCAGTAAAGAACACTCTCCTACCGCCTTCTAACATAGTTAGAAGACTTCCGATTTCGGTATATGACTTAGCCCCGTTACATCTTCAGCGCACTTTCGCTTGTCCAGTGAGCTATTACGCTTTCTTTAAAGGATTGCTGCTTCTAAGCAAACCTCCTGGATGTTTAAGCAAAAGCACCTCTTTTACCACTTAGTCACACTTTAGGGACCTTAATCAGGAATCAGGGCTGTTACCCTTTCGACTATGAAGCTTAGCCCCCACAGTCTCACTCCACAAAATTCCTTATAGCATTCGAAGTTTAACAAGGTTTGGTAATGCCTTTCGACACCCCTAGCCTTATAAGAGCTCTACCTCTATAAGATCTAATTTGCAGGCTGCACCTATATGCATTTCGGAGAGAACCAGCTATCACGTAACTCGATGAGCTTTTCACTCCTACGCACAGGTCATCGGAAGGTTTTGCAGCACCAAACCGTTCGGACCTCCAAGTCAGTTTCCCAACTCTTCATCCTGCCCATGCGTAGCTCGTCACGCTTCGGGTTTATTAATAGCAACTAAACGCCCTATTCAGACTCGGTTTCCCTACGGCTCCGGCTATTCCTGCCTTAACCTCGCTACTACCAATAACTCGCTGACCCATTCGTCAATAGGTACGCTGTCACTCTTGCGAGCTCCAACTCCCTTGTAAGCAATGAGTTTCAGAATCTATTTCACTCCCCTTCCTGGGGTTCTTTTCACCTTTCCCTCACGGTACTATACGCTATCGGTGTAAAAAAGTATTTAGTCTTACCCAGTGGTCTGGGCGGGTTCACGCCGGATTTCTCGTGTCCGACGCTACTCAGGTGGTATTGGGGGGTTATTTATTTTTTGAATACGGGACTTTCACCGTCTGCGGTATACCTTTTCAGATATTTCTTCTAAATAAATAATCTCACCCTGGATCCTTACTAGTAGATCCTCAATACTCCTACAACCCTCATCATAGCAACGGCTAGCACCTTACACTATGTGAGTTTGGACTCTTCCCAGTTCGCTCGTCACTACTACGGGAATCTCTTACGATTTCTTTTCCTCTGGCTACTGAGATATTTCACTTCACCAGGTTCTGGCCATTTGGCGATCTGATATACAGATCAGGTTACCCCATTCGGACATCTACGACTTCAAGCGGTTATTGGCACCTCATCGTAGCTTATCGCAACCAATTACGTCCTTCATACTCCTTTTTACCCAAGGCATCCTCTCATTGCTCTTAAAAGATTTATTGTTTTTTTGAAAAATGTAATATATTATAGTGCTGTTAATTACCTCTTCGTTCAACTCTCCCTCTGGAAGTTACCTTCCTTCGATCTGTTGCGAGGATTGTTATAACAAATCTCCGCCCCATTGCAAGACTTTTTTTGACTTTT
>Ga0302286_10003859_pt1 | contig 10018 bp, 7 predicted proteins | sample III_Fen_E2_3_FD_198765 | JGI IMG/M metagenome (GOLD analysis project Ga0302286, IMG submission 198765) | Peat permafrost microbial communities from Stordalen Mire near Abisko, Sweden - III_Fen_E2_3 | ecosystem: Environmental > Terrestrial > Soil > Wetlands > Permafrost | place: Sweden: Abisko...
TCAACTGCTTAAGGAGAAAATTTCTGATGGAATAATTTTACTCCTTGGAAATGTTGATTCTCCTATGAATTATACTGACAATACTTTTTATTTCAGACAGGATAGTTCATTCTTGTATTATTTTGGTCTGGATTTTCAAAATCTAGCCGGAATCATGGATGTGGAGTCAGGTGAAGATATACTGTTTGGCAATGATGTCAGTATTGAAGATATCATTTGGATGGGACCCCAGATTTCCTTGAAAGAAAAGTCCTCAAAAGTAGGTGTTATAAAAGTTCAACACTTTAAGAATCTGCAACTGAATATTGAGAAAGCAATTTTGGCAGGCCGTAAAATTCATTTCCTTCCTCCCTATCGTGCTGAAAATAAATTGCTTTTGAATGAATTGACGGGTATTTCAGTTTCGAAATTAAAAGCATATTCCTCCCTGGAGTTGATTAAGGCGATTGTAAGTATGCGCTCAATCAAAGAAGAACAGGAAATTGCAGAAATTAAAAAAGCATGCGTTGTAGGTTATCAAATGCATGTAAAAGCCATGAAAATGGCCAAAGCCGGTGTTTTGGAGCAAACCATTGCCGGTACAATTGAAGGAATCGCTCTTGCCGGAGGAGGCATGATTTCATTTCCTGTTATTCTGTCACAAAATGGAGAAACTCTTCACAATCACGACCATTCGAAAGTATTACAGAATGGAAGACTCTTACTGGTGGATTCAGGTGCAGAAGTTGGTTCGCATTATGCTTCTGATTACACAAGAACTTTTCCTGTAAGCGGTAAGTTCACTCAGAAACAAAGGGAAATCTATGAAATAGTATTAGCTGCAAATAATCGTGCCCGAGAATTAACAAAACCAGGTGTGACTTATTTATCGGTCCATCTGGCAGCAATGGAAGTGATTGCCTCGGGATTGAAAGCATTGGGATTAATGAAGGGAGATATGACTGAAGCTGTACGTAACGGAGCACCGGCACTGTTTATGCCGCATGGCTTAGGCCATATGCTAGGGTTGGATGTTCACGATATGGAAGATTTGGGACAAATTTACGTAGGATATGATGATGAAATCCGTCCGGTTGATCAATTTGGCACTGCCTATTTACGAATGGGCAGAAAACTTCAACCTGGTTTTGTGATCACCAACGAGCCGGGTATCTATTTCATTCCTGCATTAATTGATAAGTGGAAAGCTGAAAAGATTAACACTGATTTTATTTGTTTTGATCGTCTGAATGAATATCTTGATTTTGGCGGTATTCGTCTGGAAGATGATATATTGGTGACGCAAAACGGATGTGAAATAATAGGCGATAGGATTCCAGTTTTACCGGATGAAATTGAAGATATAATGTCTTGACTATTGACAAGTGTTCATTACAAATAAAAATGTCCTGAATTGATTTTCTTCAGGACATTTTTATTCGCAGTCAGATCCTGTGGAATTTTGTCAATTCCTTGATTAATACATGTGAATAGAAATAATCCAGCTCATTCCTTATTTCATCCCGTATGTCACGATAAACATCAAGGGCTTGATTTTCCAGACAGAATGAACTTCTCGGGTCTTCAAATCCAAGATGAATTTTGTGCCTGGATGGTACATTAACCGATGTAATATTTTCTTTAGTTCCATCACAAAGAGTAATCAGATAATCCACTGTCATTCCTTCATAATCTCTGAAGCTCTTAGGCCTTTTCTTACTGATATCAATTTCTATCTCTCTCATCACAAGTATTGCGATAGGATCCGCTTGTTCATCAGGATGAAGGCCCGCTGAAAAAACTTCCAGCGAATGATCTATTTCCTGAAGAATTGCTTCTGCCATCAGGCTTCTACACGAATTACCACCAGTACAAAGGAATAGAATTTTCATACTATAGGCAGGGATCAATAATTGTTATTAAGATACACCTTTTAACGATAAAAAAAAACCGTAATTGTCAGTATTTGTATTGATAATTAGTTACTTATGGCTGTTATTGAACATGTTTCTTGTTTGTTGTATTTGTTTACCTAACTGGATGAAAAATCAATAGATAGATATACTGCTCATCAACGTTTATTCCTGGTATACTGACACTTATGGAATCAAAATATACGCGATAAGGAATATGTCCGAGACACAAGGGAGGATGTTCATTCTCTGAGTCGCTTCAAAGTGCTTGGTCCTCTGCGCAACCTTCCTGAGTTTCATGATGCTTTTGGAGTGAAAGAAGGTGACATATGTACCTGAAAGATGCTGATCTCGCTGTAATCTGGTAGTAAATTAGTTTTACAAGAAATGCCGGCTGAACAAAAATCAACCGGCATTTCTTTATTTCCTGTCCAGGGGTGAAATAATCTTGGTGGGATCTTTCTTGGCAGCCCATAAAATCAGGCGTAGTGACTGGTCATAGGTCAGGTAATTCCACATCCAGTTTATGAAAATAAATAGACGGTTTTTAACTCCAACGATTGCCATCAGATGCACAAACATCCAGGTAAGCCATGCGATAAATCCACTGAATTTCAGAAAAGACAAATCTGCAACCGCCCGGTTGCGTCCAATAGTTGCCATCGAACCGCGATCAATATACTTAAATGGTTTTAAAATCCCATTTTTCTTCATCTGCAGAAAGTTATGTGCCAGATTTCTTCCTTGCTGAATAGCTACCTGTGCTACCTGCGGATGACCGTTTGGATGATCAGAAGCAGATACAACCGAAACATCGCCAATGGCATAAATATCCTCAGTGCCCTTTACCCGGTTATATTCATCAGTAACAAGTCTTCTTCCACGACCTATTGACTCAAGTGGAAATCCTTCAGGAACAATTGCACTGATGCCTGCAGCCCAGATTACAGTTTTGGTATCCAACTGTGAGCCATCTCCAAGACTCAATTTACTTCCATCAAAATCGGTCACACGTGTATTTAGCAGTACAGTTATACCTAAACGCTGGAGGTAAAACAAAGCTTTTTCTGAAGCATGTTTCGACATTCCGCTTAATAAAGATCCTGAGCCTTCGATCAAACTAATCTGCATAACATCAAAATTCAGGTCAGGATAGTCTTTTGGAAGAACAAATTTTTTCATCTCGGCAATGGCACCTGAAATCTCAACTCCCGTGGGCCCACCGCCAACCACAATTACGTTGAGTAAAGCTTTTCGTTCATTCTGGTCCCGAAGGGTGACTGCTTTCTCGAAACTCTGTAACAGCCGGTTTCGAAGCGCCATGGCTTCCGAAATGGATTTCATCGGAATCGCATATTCTTCCATATTCTTCATTCCGAAAAAATTGGAATTAACTCCGGTTGAAATGACCAGGTAATCATACCAAACCGTATCCAGACTGGTTTGTAAGGTTTTCTTTTCAGTATCGACAGAATAAATTTCACCCACCCGGATAAAAACATCTTTTTGATCCTGAAAGATTTTACGCAGCGGGAAAATAATGGAACTTGGTTCGATCCCGGCACTGGCAACCTGATAGAACAAAGGCTGAAATTGATGATAATTGTTCTTGTCGATCAGAACAATCTGATATCCAGATCCGATTAGTTTCTGGGCTAATCTGAGGCCACCAAACCCAGCGCCTATAATTACGATTCGTTTCTGGGCCGTTTCCGGTATATTAACTGGCATTTTGTCTTTTTATGAATGAAGAACCCTGTCTTGTTTACTGAATATGTGTTTTACGACATGTTTTAAACGTTTATCCGGTATCAAAAGTTTGCAGTAAACGAAATAAATGTAGTCTAAAGAAACGACTAATTCGGATAATTCCTTTAATTTCAGCAACTAGTAGCCTTAAATATACTTAACATTTACGAATAAGCGTATTTACGTATTATTTCGGGATCTGAAAATGTATTTCTAACCGAATTAAAACGCATTTGACTGTTTTGAGAAGTAAGGATAAGTGTTAAATTTACATTTTATTTAAAGCCTATCTTAATTACTGAGCCTTAATGAAATTGAAAGGTAAAACTAACCTATTAAGAATATGAAACGAATTTTTCTTACTGTAATTTACTTCTTGACAATTTTCTTTTGTGTTCATGCACAATACTCGGTCGTATCACCACATTCACTGGCCGAAGCTAAAATAGATATTGGCACTCAAATCACTTATAACGTGTACTTCAATGGAAAACAAATACTATCCAACTCGGTTATTCGATTTGAATTCAAACAGGCGCCCCCGATGGGTGAGAATATGCAGGTTATTAAATCTTCGGAGAAAATAATCAATGACACCTGGACTCCCGTATTGAAACGGAAGTCATCCATTTTGAATAATTGCAAAGAATTGACCCTGCAGATGCAGGAAAAGAAGTTTCCCCGTCGTACAATGAATCTGGTATTTCGTGTTTTTGATGATGGGGTGGCTTTCCGCACTGAATTTGCAGGCCCTGATAATAAACACGAATATGAACTGACTGATGAACTCACTACCTTCAACTTTCTGGCCGATCACGATTGCTGGGCTGCAAATGATGGTTCTTATCGTTCTTCGCAGGAAAACGAATATTTCAAACGTAAACTTTCTGATCTGACCGATCAGATGGTCATTGGATTACCTATGACCGTGAAGGTTTCGGACGATTGTTATGCAGCCATTACCGAAGCTGAAATTACCGATTATGCCGGTATGTACCTTAAACCTGCCCATTCCAAAACAGGATTTGCCGTTCGCTCGCAATTATCTCCACTCCCAAAAGAGAATGAAAATGGTGACAAGGTGAAGTTTAAATTTCCTCACAATACCCCTTGGAGGGTCATTATGCTTGGCTCTACTCCAGGGCAGCTGGTCGAATCTGAAATCATCATGAACCTGAATGAGCCCTGCGCCATTGCCGATCCGTCATGGATCAAACCAGGCCTGTGTGCATGGGATCATTGGTGGAGTGGGGAAGTAAAGGTGGATAACGAAACTATTAAGAAATACATTGATCTGGCCTCAGAAATGGGCTGGCCCTATCAATTAATAGACTGGCAATGGTACGGACCATTTAACCTGCCGGATGCCAATATAACTAAAGTTGCCCCACAGCTTGATATGCCCGGTATTTTGTCGTACGCTAAGAGTAAGAATGTAAGATGCTGGGTGTGGATCTACAGTTCCGATGTTACCCGCTCTGACTGGGATAAGGCCTGTGCAACCTATGAAAGCTGGGGAATTGCAGGCGTTAAAATTGATTTTATGGACAGCGACGATCAGGATATGGTAAATTGGTACCGCAGGGTGGTAACCATAGCTGCCGACCATCATCTTATGGTCGATTTCCACGGTGCCTTTAAACCCGATGGTTTCCGAAGGACTTACCCCAACCTGGTTACCCGCGAAGGGGTAATGGGCAACGAATACAACAAATGGTCGCTTAGGGTCACTCCCGAACACATGGTCACATTGCCGTTTACCCGCATGCTTGCAGGTCCGATGGACTTTACTCCCGGCGGATTCCTGAACCGTACTCCTGAGAAATTCCAAAATGGTACTCCTGCTCAGGTACAGGGAACACGGGCCTTGCAATTGGCCCAGTTTGTAGTTTACGATAGTCCTTTCACCGTTGCCTGCGATTCTCCTGACAATTACAAAGGTCAGGATGGTGTTGAATTCCTGAAGAAGGTAAAGACCATGTGGGATGACACGAAAATCCTGAATGGCCGTATTGGCGAATACATTACCTCAGCCCGCAGGTCAGGGAACGAGTGGTTTATTGGTTCAATGACAAACAGCGAAGCCCGTACACTTGAAATTAAACTTGATTTTCTGGGAGAAGGAAAATATAAAATGATTGCTTTTGAAGATGCTCCTGATGCCAACATCAATGCTGAAAAGGTAGTACGCACCTCAGTTGTTGTGGTGAAGGGGGATACAGTCAAACTGAAAATGGCACCCGGTGGTGGATTTGCTGCCTGGCTGGAACCGGTGAAGTAGTTGAAGATGTTGCGTGTTGCGTGTTGCGAGTTACGGGGAAAGCCTCAACTCGCAACCTGAATTCCGTAACTCGAAACACACAACCCGCAACCCGTAACTTTGAACTTGTAACTTGAAACAAATAGAGATATGCTCGAACAATTAAAACAAGAAGTGTGGAAGGCCAACCTGGATCTGGTGAAACATGGATTGGTCATTTTTACCTGGGGTAATGTGAGTGGCATTGACCGTCAGCATGGACTAGTGGTCATCAAGCCAAGCGGAGTATCCTACGATACGATGAGACCCTCGGATATGGTGGTGCTCGATTTGTATGGCAAGGTGGTTGAAGGCAAACTGAATCCATCAAGCGATGCGCCAACTCACCTGATTCTGTATCGTCAGTTTCTGAATATCGGCGGAATAGTTCATACCCATTCCGAATGGGCAACCAGTTGGGCACAGGCAGGCAAAGGTATTCCGGCGATTGGAACCACCCATGCCGATTATTTCTATGGCGAAATTCCATGTACAAGGAAAATGACAGATGAAGAAATCAACGGAGAATATGAACTCGAAACCGGACGCGTCATCATCGAACGCTTTCAGGGATTGGATCCTGATCAAATTCCCGGAGTGCTGGTCAACAATCATGCACCCTTTACCTGGGGAAAGAATGCTGTCGATGCCGTGCACAATGCCGTTGTTCTGGAAGAAGTGGCCAAGATGGCTTTCCGAAGTTTTCAATTAAACCCAACAACAACAATGAGCCAGGTATTGCTCGATAAGCATTTCCTCCGCAAACATGGTAAAGATGCCTATTACGGACAGAAGTAGAGACGGGATGCGTGTTACGGGATACGCGTAACCCGTAACGCGCAACCCGCAACATTAAAGATTAAACTTTAAACTAAATTATATCAATATGAGTCAGGCAAAATACACGATCGGGCTGGATTATGGCACCGATTCTGTTCGTTCACTGATCGTGAATGTTGAAAACGGAGAAGAAGTAGCCAGTGTGGTCTTTGAATATCCCCGCTGGAAGAAACAAATGTACTGTGATGCATCAAGCAACCGGTTTCGCCAGCACCCGAAGGATTACCTGGAAGGGATGGAATACACCATCGTTGAGGCCTTAAAGCTTGCTCCTGCAGGCGTTGCCGAGAATGTTGTAGGGATCTCGGTTGATACAACCGGCTCGACACCAATCGCTGTCGATGAAAAAGGAACTCCCCTGTCGTTAACTCCAGGCTTTGAAGAAAACCCCAATGCCATGTTTGTGCTTTGGAAAGATCACACCGGAGTCAAGGAAGCCGACGAAATCAACCGTTTGGCCAAAGAATGGCACAACGACTTTACGCGATTCGAAGGCGGGGTCTATTCTTCGGAATGGTTTTGGGCCAAATTGCTGCATGTCATCCGTGAAGATGCTGGCGTTTATCGTGCTGCCAGTTCATGGGTCGAACATTGCGACTGGATCCCGGCTATCCTCACCGGCAACACCAATCCCAAGACATTGAAACGTTCGCGTTGTGCAGCAGGTCATAAGGCCATGTGGCATGATGCTTTTGGCGGTTTGCCAACTGAAGAGTTCCTCGAAAAACTCGATCCCCTGCTTAGCGGGTTACGTGATCGTTTGTTTAAAGAAACATTTACCTGCGATATTTCCGCCGGAACTTTAACTCCTGAATGGGCTGCAAAACTTGGACTATCAACCAAAGTGAAGGTTGGGGTAGGGGCTTTCGATGCTCATCTGGGCGCTGTCGGTGCCGAAATAGAACCGTATTACCTGAGCAAGGTGATGGGTACTTCAACCTGCGACATGCTGATTGCCCCCATGGATGAAGTGGGTGACAAACTCATCAGCGGGATATGTGGTCAGGTTGACGGATCGATCGTTCCCGGAATGTTGGGTATGGAAGCCGGCCAATCGGCCTTCGGCGACATTTATGCATGGTTTAAAAGCGTGCTATTATGGCCATCTGAACAAATTATCTCCAACAGTAAACTGATTGATGAAAACACCAAATCGAAAATGATTGCCGAGATTTCATCAGGTATCATTCCAGAATTGACTAAGGCAGCCGAACTTATTCCAATCGAGGACAGCAGCATTGTTGCCCTGGACTGGATGAATGGCCGCCGTACACCAGATGCCAATCAGAACCTGAAGGGTGTCATTTCAGGCCTGAACCTGGGGTCTGATGCCCCACGCATCTTCCGTGCCCTGGTTGAAGCAACGGCGTTCGGCTCCAAAGCCATAATCGATCGCTTCATCCGTGAGGGCGTTCGTATCGACGGTGTGATTGCATTAGGCGGAGTGGCCAAGAAATCACCCTTCGTGATGCAGATCGTGGCCGATGTGCTGAACATGCCCATCAAGGTGGCCCGTTCCGAACAGGCCTGTGCCTTGGGCTCGGCTATGGCAGCCGCTGTTGTTGCGGGTATTTACCCCAACACCTTTGAAGCACAGAAAAAGATGGGCGGAGGTTTCGAAAAAACCTATTTCCCTGATGCAAAGAATGCAGCCAAATACCAGACCTTGTATGCCAAATATCTGAAATTAGGAGAACTGGTTGAATTCGGTATGAAATAAGGATTGCTCCTGTTTCAATTTGGATTGATCCTTATAAAAACTTAAAGATCTTGAAAGAGTCTGCCCGCAGCATATTGCTACGGGTGGGCTCTTTTTTTTGGTTTAAATGGTTCAAAGACGATTGATCGTTCAAGAACCGACAGGTTAAAATACTGGTATTTCCTGTTAATCGGTTACCCCTCTCCTGTCACCTTGTGTATACCTTGAGTATACCTTGTGTGTACCTTGTGTATACCTTGTGTATTCATGAACACATAAGATATACATATTCTACTCTTAATTTACACATAAGGTATACTTAAACAGGCAACCTGTCATAGATTGAGTAATACGTTGACCCTGCTCAATGGTTTCAGAAATGAAAGAAAGAATAACAAAAGGGACGAGATTTATTTCGACGGAAGAAGAGAATTGATTCGGAAGGGATTTGAGCAGATAATTTCGGATAGTACATAAAAATCGTTCCAATTTGTAACCTTTTTTCTCCCTAAGGTATCTAAAGCAATATAAACTTAAAACTCATAATTATGGAAGCTGTTTTTTATTCAATTGTTACCTGTTTATTTATTATATTTATGACCGGCGTGTTTTTAAGTTGGTTCTTTATGCATAAGGCAAAGTCAAGGGAGCGCTTGTTGATGATCGAAAAAGGGGTTGACCTTTCCCAACTGCATCAGCAACGGAAATATATCTTTAATTTCCCCTGGTTAAAGGTGGGAATTGTGGTTGCAAGTATGGGCTTTGGAATGGTTGTAGGAGGTTTCTCACATAATCCTTTTATAATATTTGGGGCTATTTTCCTTTTTGGAGGAATAGGAATGATTGTTGCAAATTATCTGGATAAGCCAAAAGGCCGGGAGTAAAAAATGGATGAAATCTATATTCGTAAGGTGCTCAATGGTGATTCTGATTCATTTAGATATTTGATCAGAAATTATAAGGATATTGCTTATTCATTGGCCATGTCAGTGGTTAAAGACGAGTATGTGGCCCAGGAGGTGGTGCAAATTGCTTTTGTAAAGGCGTTTACCAAACTTTCGAACTTTAAGGGGAAATCAAAATTCAGCACCTGGTTGTATCGGATTGTGATTAATGAGGCCTTCAATGCGATACGGAAGCGAAAACAGGAGGTAGTGAGTTTTGAAGGTTCTCCGGCTTTCACCACTCCCGAAATTGATTCTTTTTCGCTGGAAATGGATGCAGACGAACAACGGTATTATATCAATGAGGCCTTAAAAATGATTTCAGCCAAGGAAAGCCTGGTACTGCGTTTATTTTACCTGGAAGAAAACAGTATTGATGAAATAACGGCGATTACAGGTTGGACTGCCTCAAATATTAAGGTACTTCTGCATCGGGGAAGGAACAATATGAAAGTAATACTAATGAAACAGTTGAATACAAACAAGCAAATACTATACTCATGAACGAAAATCAACTGTCAGAGGATGATTTCTTTAAAAACATCATGTCCAGAAGTAAGCTGGAATTGCCTTTTGATGATTTTGAAGATAATGT
>Ga0302286_10003861_pt1 | contig 10017 bp, 7 predicted proteins | sample III_Fen_E2_3_FD_198765 | JGI IMG/M metagenome (GOLD analysis project Ga0302286, IMG submission 198765) | Peat permafrost microbial communities from Stordalen Mire near Abisko, Sweden - III_Fen_E2_3 | ecosystem: Environmental > Terrestrial > Soil > Wetlands > Permafrost | place: Sweden: Abisko...
GACGTCATTCAGGATATAGGCAATCGGGAAGATGAGCACACCTGCGGGTGCAGCCCAGGGTCCAATCATCAGAATTTTGGTGGCAAGTATGTTGGAAATCAACAAACAGGAGGCAAATAAGATGCCTGCAAGCATAAATAATACAGATACTTCTTTTTTCATTTCTTGTTTTTTACGTGGTTACCAAGTACACGGCCTTCACAGAAAGCACGCTGCAAAAGTACAATATTATTCCGTAATCCGAAAAAAAGGAATGCGATAAAGACCCAACACACTGAATGACATTTGTTTTCACTGATTCTCAATTATTTGCAAATGCATTGAATACCAGACCAAAATGCGTAACTTAGCTGATAGAATACCTGAAGATTCAACTCAAATCAATCCTGATGGAAGATAAGATTGTGGTTTACCAGTCATTCACAGATCCGATTAAAGCCCATATTGTAAAGGGGTTGCTTGTTTCGTGCGGGATTGAATGTTTTCTTTCGGATGTAAATATGATAACGGTGAATCTGATGTACAGTCAGGCTCTTGGGGGAGTAAAGCTAAATGTCTTTGAGCGCGACATTGAAACGATCAATAACTTGCTCGGGGCTGAACAGATTGAAGCGGTAACTGATTTTTCAAGTAATATGGATGAATCCGGGATTCATTGCCCCCAATGCCATTCGGCCAATGTTAGTTATGGCGGTTCAGTCAATAGGAAATTTGGTTATAGGCATTTATTCATCCCATTACTATTGGGGTTGTATCCATGTACGATGCGAACAGCTTATCATTGTTTCGATTGCCATCACGAGTTTAAAAAAGCAAAAGTTGAATTTAACAGCTAATCCTATGAATACATTTGAACCCATCTGTCAGAACATCCTTCGGCATCTCGATGCCTGGGAACCACGCCTTCTGGCACTTTCTGAAGAAATCATCAGCGACCGTAAGAACAGTCAAAACCGGAGCATCCGTCAAATACTGGGGCATATGTTTGATTCAGTTTCAAACAATAACCACCGGATTGTGCATCTGCAATACCGCGAAAGCCCCTGTTCCTATCCGAATTATGCAAGCAACGGCAATAACGACCGCTGGATTGCCATTCAAGATTACCAGCACGAAGACTGGAGTAACCTGATTCAACTCTGGAAATACGCCAACCTGCACCTCATCCATGTCATCCGTAACGTAGATCACTCGAAGCTCGATAACCAATGGATAAGCAGCGATACCAAACTCATTTCACTACGTGAAAACATTGAAGGTTATTTGCCCCATTTTGAGTTGCATTTGAAGGAGATGGAGGAGCTCATCGGCCAGTAAAGAGTAAAGAGGAAGCCTCCCCCAACCCCTCCACTGGAGGGGCAAAGAAGCTTCGCAAGCAAACATTAATCAAAGCTTCTCTTTCTCATCCCCTTGTGGGGGAGGTCGGGAGGGGACTTTTCCTTCTTCCTCAATTCTGATTGGTATTTTGTTTTATGTATCTTTGTTGCTGAACAAAAAAGTCTAGCATGGATTTTACTGCCTTTCGGGAGATGAGACCTTTTCCCCAACTGATGTTTGCCGCATTCGTGATGGTGGCATCAGTCCTCGTTTTTATGATCGTCGGAATGATTGTAGCCATTCCATTCCTGGGGACTGCAAGCTTAATGAACAGCCTGACCCCTGAAGGGATAAACTCACCTGAAAACATAGGTTTTTTAAAGTATTTCCAGGTCATTCAATCCATAGGCCTGTTTGTCGTTCCTCCTTTTATCCTGGGCTATTTATTCCATAAAAACTACAAGGATTATCTTCAGCTCAACCGCACAACCAAGGCATTCATCTACCTTCTGGCGGCAATCAGTTTACTCCTTGTTGTTCCGTTCATTAATTTCCTGGGCGAGATCAACAGCCAGATGAAGCTTCCAGCGTCATTGTCGGGTTTGGAGAACTGGATGAAATCGATGGAAGATGCTGCCGAAGTGATGGTCGATAAGTTTATGAAAGTAGAAAGCATATCCGGCCTGATGTTCAATATCTTCATGATTGCTGTTCTGCCGGCTCTGGGGGAAGAACTGATGTTCAGGGGAGTCATTCAGCGCATATTTACCAACTGGACCAAAAACTACCACTGGGGGATCTGGATCACGGCCTTTTTGTTCAGCGCCATGCATCTGCAGTTCTACGGATTTCTGCCGAGGATGATGCTGGGGGCCATGTTTGGCTACCTTCTTGTGTGGACCGGCACCATGTGGGTCCCCATACTGGCTCATTTTGTAAACAATACCATGGGGGTTATGGGCTATTTCCTGATCAATAAGGGGGTTATCACCAGGGATGTTGAGGAGCTGGGCACAGGGAAAGAACAACTTCCGCTGGCAATTTTCAGTGTGATTTCAGTCAGCTATTTGTTGTACCTGATTTACCGTTACGAACAGGGGAAAACAAAAATGCCTGCAAATCAAATTGATTCACAGGCATCACGAATTGATTGATCTCTATTAGGAAAAGACAATACTCTGTTGTAAACTTTCTATCTCCGACTTCTTTTGTTCCGAAGCACGGTAAACATAAACGATTCCATACTCTGTGGCTTTTTCCCTGCGCTCGTCATCCGAAAGATGAGTCATCGAGCTTTCCACTTCATTCCACATAGTTTGAATCATTTCATCGGCCTGTACACGCAATTCAGCCACCTTAACCGAGGCGCGGTTGGTAATATTCTGAAGCATCTTTTGGTGGTGGTATCCCTCCTTGAACTCTTCATAATGAACTTTCACCAGCGCAATCGACGGGCTGTAAATAGGACTTCCGCCTTTCATGACCCGTTTCTGTTCGCCTTCTATAATGCGTTCTCCCCAGGTTAATATGTGTGCCTCCAGGTTTAAGGGAGGGGTAGCTTTTGAATTCATTTTCAGACCATAAAACTCAATGACCTCAGGTTTCATCTCCCCACGTGCAATGGCAAAGTTTACTACCTGAAGAAAATGCGACAAATACAGCTTGGCCTTCCTGAAGATTTCGCTATACTCCCTGGAGCGATCAAATTGATTTTGTTTGGAGATATTTAACTGCCGGATTGCCCCCAGGAAATGCGGATAAAAGATCTGCAGTTTCTCTAAGGTCTGTTGGCTAAATGCCAGTTTTTTTAAGGCTGTTCTTTTACCAAGTTCCAGTCCGGCTTCTATGGCACGAAGCCTGGCCACGTCTGTATTCGGTAATCTCCTGTATGGCATAAAGTGGTTTTTTAGGTTCACCCTTGCGAATATACAAATTAGGCTATCAATTTTCCGACCTTCGCAAAAGAACTAATCAACAATCAATTGTTCAAAAAACAAAGCATACTGCTGAATGCATGAACATTACCGGCAAAAAACAAAAAGTTATGAACAGTTTGTGACTCATAAACTAATGAGGTTTTCCTGAAAAACCTGTGTTTTGGGAAATCAGACCCGTTGAAAAGGTGGGTTTAGGGGATAAAAACATTGAAACGTTGACGCATTTAATGGTGTTATGCACCGATTGGGAATCCTTATATTCAGAAAAAAGCCCCGAAGAAATAATCTCCGGGGCAATCTATTGTTCTTAATAGGTAAACTACTTCATGCAGCTTTCCTTTTTCCTTATTTCTTATTCCTTGCCTTAATCCTGAAATTTGGCGCTTAAGAATTCACGGTTCAGTCGGGCGATATTTGAAAGGGAAATGTTTTTAGGGCATTCCACCTCACAGGCGCCGGTATTTGTACAGTTACCGAAACCCAGTTCGTCCATTTTGGCAACCATGGCTTTGGCACGACGGGCCGCCTCAACACGACCCTGCGGCAACATGGCCAGATGGCTTACCTTTGCTGATACGAACAACATGGCTGAGCCGTTTTTGCAAGCTGCCACGCAGGCCCCGCATCCGATGCATGAGGCCGAATCCATTGCCTCGTCGGCATCCACCTTCGCAATGGGGATAGAGTTGGCATCGGGAACACCACCTGTACTTACCGAAACATAACCTCCTGCAGCAATGATTTTATCGAAAGCTCTGCGATCGACGATTAAATCCTTAATCACAGGGAAAGCAGTCGAACGCCATGGCTCAATGGTAATGGTCTGTCCGTCTTTAAACTTACGCATATGCAGCTGGCAGGTAGTTACATCATCATCGGGTCCGTGAGGATGACCATTGATGTATAACGAACACATTCCACAGATGCCTTCACGGCAATCGTGGTCGAATGCAACAGGCTCTTTGTTGTCGTTAATGAGCTGTTCATTCAGGATGTCCAGCATTTCGAGGAATGAGTTGTCAGTCGAGATGTTATTTAATTTGAATGATTCGAAACGGCCCTTTTCTTTGGGACCATTCTGACGCCAAACTTTAACCGTTATATTTATATTCTTTTCCATGATTGATCTCTTATTAATAAGCCGTTACTTGTAATTACGCTGAACCATTTTTACACTTTCGTAAATCAATTCTTCCTTGTGAAGTTCGGGTGCAACATCATTGCCTTTGAATTCCCAACAGGATACATAGGCAAATTTGTCGTCCTGGCGAAGTGCTTCGCCTTCAGGGGTCTGGTATTCTTCACGGAAGTGACCTCCGCATGATTCTTCGCGGCCCAGTGCATCACGGGCAATCAGATCGCCTATCTCGATGAAATCTGCCAGGCGACTTGCCTTTTCCAGTTCAATGTTCATCCCTGTCAGGTTGCCGGGAATGCGAACGTTGGTCCAGAATTCCTTCTTAATGGCAGCAATCTTTTCGATGGCTTCCTGCAGTCCTTTCTTATTGCGTGACATACCAACAAAATCCCACATGACCAGGCCAAATTCCTTATGGAAGCTGTCAACCGAACGGTTTCCCTTGATATTCTTCAGCTTCTCAAAACGCGCTTTAACGGCATTCTCTGCTTCGGCAAATTCGGGTTCGTTGGTGGTCATCCGTTTGGTAGCAATATCATCGGCCAGATAATTCTGAATGGTATATGGCAATACAAAATAACCGTCGGCCAGTCCCTGCATAAGGGCTGAAGCTCCAAGGCGGTTTGCACCATGATCGGAGAAGTTAGCCTCTCCGCAGCAAAACAGTCCCTGAATATTTGTTTGCAGTTCATAATCGACCCAGAGGCCTCCCATTACGTAATGGATAGCAGGGTAGATCATCATTGGTGTTTCATATGGATTTTCATCGACGATCTTCTCGTACATCTGGAACAGGTTGCCATAACGCTCTTCGATGGTCTTTTGTCCCAATCGGTCGATGGATGATTTGAAATCGAGGTAAACAGCCAGCCCGGTTGCTCCTACTCCAAAACCGGCATCGCAACGCTCTTTTGCAGCACGTGAAGCAACGTCACGAGGAACGAGGTTCCCGTAAGTAGGATAACGACGTTCCAGGTAGTAGTCACGTTCTTCCTCGCTAAGCTGTGATGGCTTCTTTTTCCCCGCGCGGATGGCTTCGGCATCTTCCTTCTTTTTAGGAACCCAGATGCGACCATCGTTACGCAACGATTCTGACATCAGTGTCAGCTTACTCTGAAACTCACCGTGAACAGGAATACAGGTCGGGTGAATCTGTACATAACAAGGATTGGCAAACATGGCTCCCTTGTGGTAGGCCTTAATGATAGCCGATCCGTTTGATCCCATTGCATTGGTCGACAGGAAAAAGGTATTACCGTATCCTCCTGTGGCCAACACAACAGCATGTGCAAAATGGCGATGTAACTCACCGGTCACTAAGTCGCGTGCAATAATACCACGTGCCTTTCCATCAACAATGACGATATCCACCAGTTCGGTACGGGTGTGCATGGTTACAGAACCTAATTCAACCTGGCGCATCAGTGCCTGGTAAGCGCCCAGCAACAATTGCTGACCGGTTTGTCCTTTTGCATAAAACGTACGGCTAACCTGCGCTCCGCCAAATGAACGGTTATCGAGCAGACCGCCGTATTCACGGGCAAAGGGAACTCCCTGGGCCACGCACTGGTCGATGATGTCGTTGCTCACTTCAGCCAAACGATGAACGTTAGCTTCCCGTGCACGATAGTCACCACCCTTGATGGTATCATAAAACAAACGGAACACGGAGTCACCGTCGTTGGGATAATTCTTGGCAGCATTGATTCCCCCCTGGGCGGCAATAGAGTGTGCCCGACGTGGTGAATCCTGTATAGTGAAGTTTTTAACATTGAACCCCATTTCTCCCAGAGAAGCAGCAGCCGAAGCGCCAGCCAGGCCAGTACCAATGATGATTACATCCAGCTTTCGTTTATTGGAGGGGTTCACCAGTTTCTGATGATCTTTATAATTGGTCCATTTTTGAGCCAGTGGCCCTTCAGGAATCCTTGCGTTTATTTTACTCATGATTCAGTTATTAGAGAATTAGAAAAACAGGTATTGTGCCAGTGCAATGATGGTGAATCCACCACCCAAAACAATGCCTACAATAGTACTGAGACACTTTAAACGGGACATCCATTTGGTATTGTTCCATCCGATGGTTTGGAATGAAGACCAGAAACCGTGTGCCAGATGAAAAGCAAGGGCTACCGAACCAATTATATAGATGATCACAATTGGAAGAACTTTAAATGTGGCATTCACCAGTGAATAGGCATCTTCGCCTTTGGCCATAGATCCGAAGAAAGGAAATTCGACTTCTCCGGGTGTCCATGCAATGTATCCTCTCATCTTCATATAAAAATCAAAGAGATGCACGATCAGAAACGAGAAAATAACAATACCCAACACCAACATATTCTGTGATGCCCATTCTACTCCCTTTGTTTTATTTCCTGATGCATAGGACTGCGGGCCCCGTGCCTTCATATTCTGAAGAGTCAGAATCAGGGAATAAATAATGTGTACAATAAATCCCAAAGCCAGCATAGGCTCCATGACTTTAATGAAAGGGTTGGTTCCCATGAAATGTGCCCCGGCATTGAAAAGTTGACCCCTCTGGAATCCCATCACGCCGTCGAGCAGCAGAAAAGAGTTCAGGGTTAAATGTACAAACAGGAACAAGATCAGGAACAAACCTGAAACGCTCATCAGGAGTTTCCGTCCAATAGAGGCAGTCAGTAAATTGCTCATAGATTAACAGATTTTTATTTAAAATATTAATTCAATTTTATTTGCCGGTCAAAAGTAGAGTTAACAGGCAATACAACCAATAAAATGCTGCGCAAATTAACTAATTTATAATGTTTCTAAGCTAAAATCCCCGAAATAGCGATGTATGATATTCTTAATTTCAAATATTCATTAACCTTGGTCGATTTTACTGCTGGTAAAAAAATATGTTTGCTCATCTTTGCATAGACAGCTTATTTGCATATTTTTGCAGCACCTTTGTAAAAAGGGAAAGTCAGATATCAGATTACAGATATTAGATATTAGATGTTAGATAAAATAATGGTTCCATAGTTCAACGGATAGAATAGCGGTTTCCTAAACCGTAGATCCGGGTTCGATTCCCGGTGGGACTACAATAAAAGGCATTCAATGAATTAATATTGAATGCCTTTTATTGTAGTCCCCTTTTCTTTATGAATCATTTTACAACCTTTCTATATTCATTTGAATGATCGTTAAACAAGAATTCCAGGATATAGCTTCCTGAAACCAATGAGGAAGCAGGTATTGAGTTATTCTCGTTTGGAAATGACAACAGCAGTCGACCCTCCAAATCAATAACATTTATTTTAATGACCTGATGACTCAAATCGCTGTTGGAGAAATGAATAGTCTCATTAAATGGATTGGGATAAACGGAAATCTTTGACTGGTCAGACTTTACTACATTCAATCCTGTAGCATTAATCAGACCAACTTTCATTCCGTTACCAAAGCTAGTCACCCACATCTCGTTTGGATTGTATGGATTAAAAAATACCCGTTCAGGCTGGCGAAAGGAGTAACTATCAACCAAAGTCCAGGTCGGTGAAGCCGCATTCATGTTATTACTCATCCAAAGTCCTTGTGTTTCAGTGGTAAGATAGGCCTGGTTGGAGATTTGTGGGTTAAATGTAAGTGAGGAAACTCTGTCAAATTGACTGCCGGTTAGCTTTGTCCAGTTCTTGCCCCGGTCAATCGTTTTATACAAACCCCCCAATCCATTCGGAGCACCGCCCCAGCCACTGAAAACACAAACATACCAGGTATTCTGGGCAGGATCAGACGAATCTATGATAATATCGTTTGTCCAGTAAAGCATTCCTGTGTGACTTACATCACTCCAGCTATTAGTTGTCAGATCATAAAGAAAAACTCCCGAACTTTTTGTAAAGCCTGCAGTAGTTCTTCTTCCTGAGAAAGTGCAAACCATCTTGCCATCCTTCAGAACCTCTATGCAGGCCGGATGACCTTCAGTCCGTGGCGGGTTGGGTAGTTTGGTCCAGGCAGATGTTGCTCCTGCAGACAGATTATTGGTTACATAAATTCCACCCAGCTGAGATCCTTGTGTCCCGCCAAAATGAATGACCGAGGCATACATTCGTTCTGGATTATTCGGATCGTTTGCAAGCCAAAACACAGGATGTCCAAAACTGTACAAAGTTGTCCAGGTAGCGCCATTATCTGTCGATCGTACTATTTTACCATTGCCGTCAGCCGCATCCAATTGTGCATCAGCCAACCGGGTACTTTGGTACATATCATGAATATTGGAGCAGGCGCCATACAAATTTCCATTAGCGGTTTTGACCATCCTGTATAATGAATTTACCGAAAACCCATTGTAATTAAAGCTCCATTTCTTGCCCCCGTCAATACTTCTTATGCCACCAATATCACTGAAACAGGCCATCATATTACTGGCGTCGATCCATTGAACCTGCCAGCAGGTCGTGTTTTCAAGGCCAATACTTGTATAGGACTGCTTTGGCGGAGTGGTTGCTCCTGCAGGATGCTGATCGTTACTGCTTACGTAAGCCTGGACCCAGTTAGCCCCTCCATCCATCGTTGATTCCACGTGGCCGAAAGTTCCAAACAACACTTTCTTTGCGTTGTTTGGGGCGACACTCACTCCAAAACAGGTTTCACTCCAACTCCAGGCTTTATCCCCCCCTGCACCTTCCCAGCCAGTTGTGATATTCGAATTATTGCTTGTATTGAAGACTTTTGACCAGCTTTGACCGGCATTAATGGATTTATATACCAAGGGAGCGCTTAACGCATTATCATGACCTCCCAGGTAAATAGTACTGATATCATTTTCAGCCATACCTACATACATTACAAAATCATTGGCAAAGTTGATACCCGTTGATCTTGGGACCCAGGTTCCATTATCATCATCCATGGTATAAACCCCTTTGGCGAAGTTGTAGTAATCCCAGGGCATCACCCCATTATACGTATCAGCTATATTTGCTGTAATACAGGCAAATCGGGTTGATGTACCGCTTTTAGCTCCAACGAAATTCCAAATCAGTTGGCCTGAAGGTATTCCTGAAGTATTCTGAACGGTGAATGTAAAACCCGAATCAGAAGATCGGATCAAACCATCATTGGTGCCGATAGATATATTACTTCCATCCCAGAAAACACCCCCTAAAATTAAACCTGCACCATTACTGGCTGCATTTTTTACAATCCTGAAGCTTGTACCGCCATCACCGGAGAATAAAATAGTACCGTAAGCACCAATGATCAGCTGATTGGGATTGTTGTAATTGGCAACTATCCGATAGACATTTCCATAATTGGAAACCGAATAGCCTGCTAATGGGCTCCAGGTATTGCCACCGTCAGTAGTTTTTACCGGGTAGCCTGAATTCCCATCATTAAAATTGCAATAAGCTATATTCGTGTTATTGGTATATTCATAAGTAGAGGTATTGAATACCTGGAGTTTGGAGAAATGAACCTGGGAATAAGATTTTCCATAGTCAGTACTATGAAAAAGTTCACTCATATCACAACTCACGTAGAACTCATTATCATTTGCAGGATTAATCTTTGGAAAGAATAATGCTCCTCCGCCACCAATGCCTCTTGGCGTAAAAAGTGTGGATTGACCTGATGCTGCAGTAATAATTA
>Ga0302286_10003865_pt1 | contig 10016 bp, 7 predicted proteins | sample III_Fen_E2_3_FD_198765 | JGI IMG/M metagenome (GOLD analysis project Ga0302286, IMG submission 198765) | Peat permafrost microbial communities from Stordalen Mire near Abisko, Sweden - III_Fen_E2_3 | ecosystem: Environmental > Terrestrial > Soil > Wetlands > Permafrost | place: Sweden: Abisko...
ATTTTATTAATATCAACACGTATGAAAAAAAAAGTTGGTGTATGGATTGATACAGAAAAGGCTGTTATCATATCCTTAAATGGAGTTGAACATCGTGCAAATATCCAGCATTCCCAATCGGGAGAACGGATAAGTAAATCACCCAAAATTTCAAATGAGACGTATCAGATCATTTCTTCCCCTATTCAGTCAAAAGTCAGATTACCGGGTGACACAAAAGACTTTGCCAGATCAGGTAGTCAACATTACAGTACAGAGATAAAAAATATGCACAAATTGAAAAATGTGAAACAGCAATTCTTTAAAGTGATCCTACAGGGGATTAAAGATGTCGATGAATTTGTATTATTCGGACCCTCACTGATAAAAAAGGAATTTGAATCGGCTATTTCCGGATATCCTCAGATACACTCCCGTTTATTATCGGTTGAACCCGCCGGTGTAATGTCTGACAAACAAAAAGTGCAATGGGTTGAAAATTATTTTCGTTCGTCAAATCAACTTAATCATCAGTGATAATATTTAAATAAAAAGAGAATACAGAAAATTATTCTGACAGTTATTTACTATGCGATACAATATACTTGATTGAATGTTATTTATAATACGAAGTTATGTTTTAAAGATTGTTGGAAAACAACCGTATTATTCGTCATTCTGATTTAAATTAAATCTTCTCTATGAAAAGAGTGAGATTTAATAACTGAAGTTTTGCAGGAGTTTAAACCCGATGTAACGGGGATTAAACTTCTGCATTATTTTTGTTGATTATATGGAGGAACTCCTGATCATAAGGACTCTGTAACGGTAAAAAAAATCAATATTTAATAATCAGACTTCAGATGATATTGAGATCTGATTCGCAGGTCGATATTTTATTCCCCGTTTCGTCCCATTTTTCAATTGGTTTTTTAGTGGTTTTGGAATGTTTTTGAATTGGTTTTGGTACTAATTATTCACTCATTTATTCTCCAAATATATGCCATATACCTTTAAAGATATATGGTTGAAATATGGCATATAAATGAATGTTAAATGACTGATATATAGAAATATCGACCAATCCAAAACCAATCCAAAACCGGTTCAAAACCCATTGGATTTTAAAATGGATAAGGAATGCAAATATATAAAAAAAACTGATTATCCTCTGTTTGTTTTAAAGAAATTCGGTAAACCAAAATAAAATAGCAGAAATAAAATTTTAATAGTTCGTGAGCTTTTACATTTAATCACCCTATTGTTTTAATAATTTCTCCAACATCAGACTTACCTGCATCCGGATTTTTCTTATAATTAAACGGATTATTATGTTGACTGTAATATTTCATCTCTGATACCTAACAAACACAAGGCTATTTGTAGTAATACCGGAAATTGATCTTAGAGATGAAATCCATTAAAACAGGAATATAGCCTCCAAATATCATATCGATGTATTAATGACTCATTTTTGGTTTTTTCAAATCCATAACTGTAAAAAAAATCGTATCTTTGTGCCTTCAAAAAAAACAATAATTTTAGTTATGAATATATCCTATAATTGGCTGAAACAATACATTAATTTAAATGTTACGCCTGATGATTTATCAAAAGCATTAACTTCCATCGGACTGGAAGTTGGGGGAGTGGAAGAAGTTCAAACCATAAAAGGCGGATTGGAAGGATTGATAATAGGAGAAGTGTTGACTTGTGTTGGTCATGAAAATTCGGACCACCTGCATGTTACTTCAGTAAATACAGGATCAGTTGAACCACTTCAGATTGTATGCGGTGCACCGAATGTGGCTGCCGGACAAAAGGTTGTAGTTGCAACTGTCGGAACAAAATTATACTCCGGAGATGAGAGCTTCACCATTAAACGATCGAAAATAAGGGGCGTGGAGTCTGTTGGAATGATTTGTGCTGAAGATGAGATAGGTGTTGGCACCAGTCACGATGGAATTATTGTTTTACCAGCCGATGCCGTGGTAGGTACATTGGCCAAAGACTACTACGGTGTTAAAAACGACACGCTACTGGAAGTAGACATTACTCCTAACCGCATTGATGCTGCCTCTCACTATGGTGTTGCCCGTGATCTGGCTGCTTTTTATGCCTTGAAAGATAAATCGGTAAAGCTGACAAAACCATCCGTTGAAGCTTTTGCTGTTCAAAATACTACCCTGACTATTCCGGTAAAAGTAGAAAATACAGAAGCTTGTCCCCGTTATTCGGCGGTGACCATTTCGGGTGTTAAGATTGCCGAATCGCCAGACTGGCTGAAAAATAATTTAAAAATAATTGGTATTCGCCCGATCAATAATGTGGTGGATATCACCAATTTTGTATTACACGAACTGGGACAACCTCTTCACGCATTTGATGCGGATAAAATTAAGGGGGGTGAAGTTATTGTAAAAAATCTGTCGGAAGGAACTCCTTTTACTACATTGGATGGTGTAGAACGAAAATTAGGGGCTGCTGATTTAATGATCTGTGATGCTGAAAAACCAATGTGTATCGGGGGTGTGTTCGGCGGATTGGAATCAGGAGTCAGTAACTCAACACAAAATGTATTCCTTGAAAGTGCCTATTTTAATCCTGTTTCTATCCGTAAGACGGCACGCAGGCATGGGTTGAATACGGATGCTTCGTTCAGGTATGAACGGGGTTGCGATCCGACCAATACCATTTATGTACTGAAACGTTGCGCGTTGTTGATTCAGGAAATTGCGGGCGGGCAAATTTCAAGTGAAATAGTGGATTGCTATCCTACCGAAATAAAACCGTTTGATGTTTCATTGACCATTCATAAAATAAACACTTTACTGGGCAAGGAAATTGGAAAAGAAAATATCGAAACCATTCTGAATGCCCTTGAAATAAAGATTGTAAGTCAGAATGAACAAGGGTATGAACTACAGGTTCCCGTTTACAGAGTAGATGTACAACGGGATGTGGATATCATTGAAGATATTCTGCGAATTTACGGTTATAATAATATAGAAATCGGGCTTTCCCTGAAATCGAACTTAAGTTTTGTCACCAAACCTGACAGTTACAAACTTCAAAACCTGATTGCCGAACAACTCACTGCTCAGGGATTTAATGAAATACTGAATAATTCACTGACTAAAGGGAATTATTACAAAGACTTAATTACTTTTCCGGCTGAAAACTCAGTAAAAATAATTAATCCGCTCAGTTCTGATTTAAACGTAATGCGACAGACCCTGCTTTTTGGAGGTCTTGAAAATATAGCTTATAACGTGAACCGGAGAAATTCAGATTTAAGATTTTACGAGTTTGGGAATAGTTATTATTTTCATCCTGAAAACAGGAAAGAAGGCGAATCGCTGTCAGCTTATTCAGAAGATTTTCATTTGGGGATATGGGTAACCGGCAATAAGCAGGGACTTTCGTGGACCTCACAGGAAGAAAAGTCGAGTATCTATGAGCTTAAAGGATATGTCAACAATATTTTCCGTCGTCTTGGATTTAATCTGCGATCACTGGTTCTTGGAGAGTATTCGGATGATCTGTTCAGTGAAGCATTGACCATTTCTAGCCGTTCGGGTAAAAAATTAGCCGTATACGGCATTATTCAACCAACCATCAGGAAAATTATGGATATTGAAGCAGATGTTTATTTTGCCGATATCAACTGGAATGAAGTGCTGGCCGAATTGGGTGAACATAATGTCAAATATGCTGAAATCTCTAAATTCCCCGAAGTAAAACGGGATCTTGCTTTATTAATTGATAAAAATATAACTTTTTCTGAAATAGAAAAAATTGCATTTGAAACAGAACGTAAGTTGCTTAAAAGGGTTAATCTTTTTGATGTCTACGAAGGTAAAAATCTTGAACCGGGTAAAAAATCATATGCTGTAAGTTTTGTTTTACAGGATGATACTAAAACACTTACCGATAGTCAGATTGAGGGCATCATGAAAAAGCTGCAGGTAAACTACGAAACAAAACTGGGCGCTAAATTAAGATAGTCGATTGAGTAAATTCATAATTCATAATTACCAGGATGATGAATATCAATTTATTGTGAATTAACAATTTGATTATTAAATTTTTACCATTAGATAGAATTGAACAGGTTAATTAAATTGATTGATCAGGTTGATTAATTTAATTAACTTTTAATATAAACAGAATAACTAAAGACCTGAGACAAGGAATTGCAGACAGGTGAAACTGAAATGAATAAAGAGGAAATATCATTTACCGGGAAATTATTGAATACACCATTTGGCAAACAGGATGCATACGGAGCGTTGAATATGCCGGTTTATCTCTCAGCAGCTTTTGAATTTGATACAGCAGAAGAAATGGAAGCTGCTTTTTTGGGTAAATCAGCCGATCATACCTATTCGCGAATTACCAATCCAACTGTACAATATTTTGAAAACAGAGTGCAATCAATAACCAATGCGTTAAGTGTAACTGCGGTAAATTCAGGAATGGCTGCCATAACCAACGCGATTATTACTTTGGCTCAAACCGGAAGTAATATTGTCACTTCACGTTATCTGTTCGGAAATACCTATTCGTTTTTTGCCACTACATTAGCTTCATTCGGAGTAGAGGTGAGGTTTTGTGATTTAAAAAATTTAGATGAAGTTGAATCAAGAATAGATGATAATACGTGTGCTGTGTTTCTTGAAATAATTACCAATCCTCAAATGGAAGTGGCCGATCTGAAAGCTATATCAGCACTCACAAAGCAAAATGGAGTACCTCTGGTGGCCGATACGACTATCATTCCGTTTTGTGGTTTTAAAGCAAAGGAACTGGGTGTAAATATAGAAATTGTTTCAAGTACAAAATATATTTCAGGTGGGGCAACCAGTTTAGGCGGTTTAATTATTGATTATGGCAATTTTGACTGGCAATCGTCCCCTAAATTACATATGATGGCTAAGGATTTTGGTCCTGCTGCATTTACTGCAAAATTACGAAAAGAGATTCTCAGGAATCTGGGTGCTTATATGACACCTCAGGTTGCTTACCTTCAAACTCTGGGACTTGAAACATTGACTATCCGTTATGAAAAAGCAACTACTACCTGTCTGGCATTGGTAGAAAGACTTGAAAAGCTGCCTCAGGTTGAAAAGGTTAATTACACAGGACTTCCAACGAATAAATTTTATGAGTTGAGTTGTATACAGTTTGGTGGCAGACCGGGTGCTATGTTCACATTCGACCTCGCATCACGTGAGGCCTGTTTCAGCTTCATGAACAGCCTTAAGCTCGTAAGGAGGGCAACTAATCTGTTCGATAATAAAACGCTCGCAATTCACCCCGCAAGTACAATATTCGGAACTTTTCCCCCTGAAATAAGAAAGGAAATGAATGTTTCTGAAAAAACAATTCGTATTTCGGTGGGATTAGAAGATTTAGAAGATTTGTTCAGGGATTTTGAACAGGCAATAAACTAAAGACGGAAAATAAGTACCGACTTTTTTAAGTTAGCCCACTGATTTAATGATCAGTGGGTTTTTTATGTTTAGCATCCTGATCAGTTTTTAATAATAAATTAAACAGAGTGAATCAGATTTATTCCTATCGGGCCTGTTTCCATGAATTTATTTTAAAAACAAAATGACTCTGTTTCCATATAAAAACTTTATAAATCATTGCTTTAAACTTCAGAATTCTATCAAATGAAACAAACAAAAAAGTTCAGGCTTAACATTTGTTAAACCTGAACCTTTATGTTGATTCTTGAAAGAAGTAGGTTTGTCAGTTTTTGAATTCTGAACTGCCTTATTTACTTAGATTTTTATTTGTTTAAAATAAATTCCAACGCAATTAAAACTACCATGTAACTTGTAAAAATAATAGATGCAGTTTCCAGGAAAGATTCTAATTTTAAAGTTTTCATAGCAGTTGAATTTAAATATATGAGTTAAAAAGATTGGAAAATTATATGTTTATTTTGAAATATCCGGTCCGAATTTGTATAAGTTATTTCTGTAAAATAAGAACTAATGCAATTAATACAACCATATAACCTGTGAAAAATATAGAAGCTGTTTCTAAAAAAGATTCGAGTTTTAATGATTTCATATTGATTGTGTTTTAAAAGTAAATAATATCGATGAATTGCATTAGCATATTAATATATAAAGTCAATCCTTTTTAATATTTTATTTTTGTAATAAAAGTAGGATAGCCAATAAAACTAACATGTAACAGGAAAATAATAATGATACTGTTTTTACGAATGAATCAATTTTTACTGCTTTCATGGCTTCCGTTTTTTTTGAAGTTTATAATTGGAATTGATTTATCAATGTTTGTCTATGTTTTACATGACAAATATATGCATAAAAGAATTAAAATCATAGAGTCCGATTAGTGTAGTAAAAGTGCACTGTTTGTAGTAATTTTTTCAAGGACTCTAAAGTTTAAAGTTTATATTTGTTGTATACTGATACATAATGTTCATCCATCTTCTATGTTATGTTTTATGTAAAATATAGAAAAATAGCATTTTAAATAAATTAAGATAATATAAGTGAATCTTCTGTGTTTTTTGAAATGTAGCAATAAATACATCAAAAAAGAATAAATGCTACAAAAGAGCAAGAATAAATATATTTTAAACTTGTAAAATATTTAATAATCTTAATAAACTCAGCTTAAAAATTAAAATAAATAAATATAGAATAACAATATAAGTATAAATGTTATTATATATTAACTATAAAATCAAGTAATTATACTCCTTTACGATCTTGATGTTTAAAAAAGTCTGACAATATCGAGTGAAATCTGTTACTGAAAATATAATTTCGTTGTGTTATTCTGTTAAATTGAATTCAATAATTATATTATTTTGAGATTTCAGTTTGACTGGTCGCATTGTAAATTATTGTTTTCACTATTTTATACGGAGAAAATATATGAAATCATCATGATATGAATCATTACCGCTTCATTCAATTATATTGGACGGAATTTTGAGCATTATTTTATATTGCAGTTTTAGCAAAAGCAACGTATCATTTTCAAAATTATTGAAATATATAAGATTATATTAAAGAAGTTGATTCTTTATGTAGTGCTGCAATTGTATAATTGTTAAAGATATAAAATTTAAATGACAGAAATCCGGACATTATGATTCGTTTCATAGTCACTTTAACCTAATATGGTATCTTAATACATATATCGTCTTCTTATTCTTGTTTAAATTAATCAGATAATTTAATTTTTTAATAGTACACCAACAAAAAAACAATTTTAAAACATCTTATTGAATCAATAATATGATAATTAAATGTATATTTATCCACAAAGTCGATTGCCAGATTAATATTTAATTTTCATCAATTAAATACATCAACGATATAAGTAGTGGAATATAAAGTATAATTTCATGGTGTTTGATTTCTGATACTGTATTCAGTTCTGATATTCCGGAATTTTTAGTTTTCAATAATTGAGGACTAAATTTTTGATAATATGTATTTTTTATTCACATTTCAAATTCAATCACATAACAGGATTAAAATTCGGAACTTATGATTTATTTACTACACCGATAAAAATACATAGTAATATTAATTTCGCTATAAACGTCTATAATCCGAATAATTTAATGTTGTAGTTTGACTTGCGGGGTTTTATAATTTTGTGCATAATCAGAATTCAGAATTTTAAAACAGATAGAATGTCGGAATTAAATTTTATAGTTTAGTATAGACAACAAATAATGTCGTATAATTTTAATTTAATCAAGGGAATTTGGGTTGGTCTTTTTTTGCTTAATATTTCTACTAGGTCCCTACGATCAGTAGATCGAACAACAATAAAGATAACTGGGTTGTGCTGAAAAAGGCTATTTACTAATCATTGATTAGCAATACTTTGCAAAGAGTTATATAGTAGAATTAAAATAAATAATAAGAATTAAAATTTAAAACCCTTATATTTAAAATATTAACGCATAGTAGAAAACCAACTACCCCTGAATAAAAACCTTATTTCCTTATTTTAAATAGTTGAAAAGTTCAATTTTTCAGGTAATAATATTGGACAATATATTGGTCCAATTACTTAAGTAGAATCTGTTCCATTTTTGTAGCAGATTTTTCGAATGCATTTTAAGCTGTTGAGTATACAGACTAAAAAAACCTCAAAACAGTTTAACTGTATTGAGGTTTTCTTTACTCCTGTGAATTGATACAATTCAGTCGATTACGGTAACAAACTTTTCTTTCGGGTTACGAACTTTTTTCAGGTTTACCAACCAATCGTTTGTTTCATCGCGATAACCGATTGGCAATATGGTTACACTTTTTAATCCTTTTTCTTTCAGATTAAGCAACTTATCAAGTTCATCGTTTAAGAATCCTTCCATAGGAGTAGTGTCGACATGCAGGCTTGCAGCTTCTGCTATGGCAAATCCAAAAGCAATATATGCCTGTCGTGCAGTATGTGCGAAATTTACTTCATCCTGCCTGTCAAGATACATGCTTTTTAAACGGTCGGTGTAGTCCTTGTAACGGTCTACCGGTTGTTCTCTGTCTGTTGTAGTTAAAGCATATATATCGTCAATTCGATCTGACGTATAGTTATCCCAGGCTGCAAATACCAGCAAGTGTGAACAATCGGCCACAATTTCCTGTCCGAAGGCAATAGGTACAATTTTGTTTTTAAGCTCCTGATTGCTTATCACAAATACTTCGAAAGGCTGTAATCCTGATGAAGTCGGAGCCAGACGGGTTGCCTCAACAATTTTATCTATCAATACCTGATCAACTTTTTTAGTAGGATCGTATTTTTTTGTGGCATACCGCCATTTGAATGAATCTAATAATTCCATTTTGTTTTGTCTGTTAAATTTTGATTTTGAATGAATTGCGTAAACGTATATTTTTATCTTTAAAAATTATTTGTTTTTTTATGATTAATTTTTTTTAATGAAATATTAATCTTTGGATATCAGTATATTCTATTGACAGTCTTTTAAATAAACTCGAACAAAGCACTTTTGCTTTTCCGAACTTTTGCTGCATGTACCAGATGATCGTTTGCTTCATCGCGATAACCCAGTGTCAGGATTGTTGTTGAACTCAGGTTTTGTTCAGATAATCCAAGTATTTTATCCAAAGCTTCGGTACTGAAGCCTTCCATTGGAGTAGCATCGACATCTTCGTTAGTGGCAGCAACGATTCCGACTCCAAAGGCTATATACGCCTGGCGGGCAGTCCATACAAAATTCTGATCAGCTGATCCGGCAACAATGCCATCAAATGCTGCCCGAAATGCTGCCAGGGTTTCCACCGGTATATCTCTTGTTGTAGCAATTAATTGCATGTAATCATCTACCTGTGCGGCACTCACATTTTTATTGGCAGCAAAAACAAGGATGTGGGAGGCTTCTTTAATCTGCGGTTGCTGGCAGGCTTCATTGTATATTCTCTCACGCAAGGCCGGATCTTCCACTACAATCACTTTAAAAGCCTGTAAACCCATTGAAGTAGGACTTAATCGTATCGCTTCGAGTATTCTGTCTATTTTTTCCTGTGGAACCTTGGTTCCGTTCATTCTTTTGGTGGCGTACCGCCAGTTGAGTTTGTCTATTAATGTCATAATATTTTTTATTTAGAATATTTGCCTTGTTTATTATATAACATTTTAAATGAATGATTGTTCATTTATAGTTTAATTTATTTCTAAAAACTAACCGCTTTCCAGGAAGCATCGAATATTTGTATCAATTCATTGGTGGATAATGTTGTTCCCAATGATGTGGATTTCTTTACCATATCACTGATCGGAGCGAAGAGTAGGCTGTAAATGATATCGTTATGCATCGATTGAATTAATTTTGCTGATTTTGACTGATCAAACAGTTTTTCAAAGGTGGTACAATAATCATGTCTGTTTTCTTTTTCAATATGATGAATCAATGGACAATTTGAAAAATTTTCAAGAAAGGTATATTCTTCCTGATTATCAATAATGTATTGATAATGATTTAGCCACAACGTACGGAAGGTGCCTTT
>Ga0302286_10003866_pt1 | contig 10016 bp, 7 predicted proteins | sample III_Fen_E2_3_FD_198765 | JGI IMG/M metagenome (GOLD analysis project Ga0302286, IMG submission 198765) | Peat permafrost microbial communities from Stordalen Mire near Abisko, Sweden - III_Fen_E2_3 | ecosystem: Environmental > Terrestrial > Soil > Wetlands > Permafrost | place: Sweden: Abisko...
TATCCAAATCCTTACTGGCAGCTTGCTCATTCACGCCTTAATCAGACCCGTGATGACGTTCTTGGCTCGGTTAATTTATCATTTAAGCCTTTGAAGTGGCTTGAGATCACTGATCGCACCGGACTTGTTTTCAATTCAATTGCAAACCATAACCATATGGATGAGGCCAACTTTAGCAGTTATAGTGGTACTGACCCCTGGGGTGCCGGTAGCACAGCTTCATCATCAGTTCATTATGCCGGTTATTCAAGCGACCAGATGAGGCAGACGATGATTATGTCGAATGACTTTTTGACGACAGCCGACCATGAGTTTGGTGATTTTTCGGTAAAAGCAATCCTTGGAGCATCTCTTTACTCGCTAAAGTTTGAATCTCAGTATGAATATGCCGGTGGGCTTGTTATTCCTGACTTATACAATGTCAGCAATCGTACCGGAGCAGCACAAGTTTCACAATCAACACAAAAAAGGAACTCACTTGGTGTTTTTGCCGATGCAACATTTGGGTACAAAAAATATGCTTTCCTTCATGTCTCCGGGCGTAACGACTGGGATTCGAGGCTGGCAAAAATAAACCGTTCATTCTTCTATCCTTCGGCTGACGTAAGCGTTGTCCTATCGGATATGTTCCCAACGATCATGGATAATTCGGTACTCTCCTTCCTGAAAGTTAGGGGTGGCTGGTCACAAACGGGACTAATTGCATTAGACAACTACTATGCAACCCTTCCTGCCTATCCGGCTGCTGCAGGCTTTCCTTATGGAAGCACTTCCGGTTTTGCTTTGTCTACTTACCTAAGTAATGCAAAGTTAAAACCTGAAAAAACAACAGAGATAGAAATTGGTGCTGAAGTGAGCTTCCTGAAAAATAAGATTCATTTGGAAACCAATGTATATAAGACAAATACAATAGATCAGACTATTCCTGCAACCATATCTGTAGCGAGCGGCTACACAAATGCTTATATCAATGCAGGAGAATTGCAGAATAAAGGTATTGAGGTCGACCTGAAATTTACACCAATCCTTAAGATAGGAGGCGTATCATGGAATGGTTCAGTCAACTACTCGTACACTGAATCGAAAGTTCTCTCGGTTTTACCGGGGATCGATGAAATTCAAATTCCTCTGGCAGCCACAGATGGAGCAAATGGTGCAGTATCAGTGGCATATGCCACTGTAGGAGAGCAATTCCCTAACATCAAAGTAACAGATGTAAAAAGAGATCCACAGGGACATATTATTGTTGACAAAATTACAGGACTTCCTTCGAAAGAAACAGCCATTGTACATGTTGGCCATGGTAACCCAAATCACATTCTTGCCTTTGCTACTGATGTAAATTACAAAGGGTTCAGATTGTCAGCTGTTGCTGAATACCGTGGTGGTAACGTAATCTACAATGGAGTTGGTGGTGGTTCAACAGGTGGAGGTATTGACTTTACCGGGATTTCTGCCCACTCAGCCCAGAACGGACGCCAGTCGTATATCATCCCTGGTTCTGTACTTGAAACTTCTCCCGGTGTTTATGTTCCGAATACGACCGCTTTGGTTGCCAATACAGGTTATTCATTCTGGACAACCTCCGACTATACCAATACTCAGCGGGCTTATGTAACGAGTGCTGCCTTCTGGAAATTGAGAGAAGTGGCTTTGAGCTATGATATTCCTGTACAGAAGATTTTTGGTACCAACATCATCAAAGATGCACAGGTTGGCATTGTTGGCCGAAACTTATTACTGTTACGTCCTAAAACCAATGGCTGGACAGACCCTGAGTTTAACAACTCAACTTCATCCAGTAATGCTGTTGGTTATACCGACACTTACCAGACTCCTCCAACCAGGCTCTATGGTTTTAGTTTGAAACTTACTTTCTAAAATTTAAAAAAGAAATACGATGAATAAGAAAATATTAACCCTGTTAGTTTCATTGATCCTTTTAGGAAGTTCATGTACTCAATTTCTTGGTGTAGATGAGGTGAATCCAAACACCGCATCAGCAGTTCCACCAAAGCTACTGTTGCCTGCTGCATTGACCAATATGGTCAAAATAATGGACAATCCAAGACGTTTTGAATTCGTCTACCTGTGGTACGGATTATGGTCGATCAGCCAGGGCTATTCGCAACCTTCAGCTTTAATGCAGTATAAACTACTGAACAGCAGTTACCAGGGTGCTTTCACACTCTTTTATACGACAGGACAGAACCTGAAAGAGATTGAAAAGGCGGCTACCGATCCAAAAGATGCAGGCTTTAAGGCAATTGCCTTGATTATGAATGCATTTATCATGCAAAATCTGGTTGATCTTTGGGGAAATGTACCTTATACAGAAGCCTTTCAGGCCGATGCCGGTATTTTAAAACCAAAGTATGACGATCAAAAAACCATCTATGAGGATGCTGTACTTAAATTAGACGCTGCGATTAAATTAATCCAGGGATTACCTGCTGATGCAACCGAAATTGGTTCAGCGAGTGATGTGATGTTTCACGGAAACATGGGTCTTTGGGCTAAGTTTGCCAATACCCTGAAATTAAGAATGCTGATTCACCAGTCAGGAATGACAGGTCGTGATACTTATATCAAAGCGGCTCTTGCTACCACTTCATCTGTTGGTTTCTTAGGAGTTGGCGAAGGTGCGCTGGTTAACCCCGGTTTCATTGAAACTGACACTCAGATGAACCCATTCTATGAGGTTTTCTATAAAGGAGATGGTACAGGCCAAAGTGATGCTACTGCCTACTATTTTGCCGGTAAAGATGCCGTTGATTTCATGGTTGCCAATGCCGATCCACGTCTGGGTCGTTTCTTCCTCCCTTATAGTGGAACAAGTTATGCCGGTAATTACCTTGGACAAGATGTGAACACTCATCCTCCACTTTTACCCGGTTTAACCTCGAAATTAGGTTATTCGAAGGGTAATGCTGGTTACTTGATTGGAATCCCAACTGAAGCGGCCCCACTTTTAACTGACTTCGAAAGTTTGTTTATTCAGTCGGAAGCCGTTGTAAAGGGATATATCACAGGTGATGCAAAAGCTTTGTACAACTCAGCTGTAACACAGTCGTTTCTTTACATGGGATTGACAGCTGCTGATGCAAATAACTATTATTCGCAGGCAAAATTTACGACAAACTATGATAATGCAACTGATAAAATTGCCTTGATCATTACGCAAAAGTGGCTTGCTTTAAATGGTGTTGCTCCGGTTGAAATCTGGACTGACTACAGAAGAACAGGCTACCCACAAGGACTGCACTTCAGCGAACAAGCCGACAAGGCCAATGATACGCCTCCGGTACGTTTGTTCTATCCGCAAACTGAAATTTCATCCAACAATGACAATGTGGTCGCCGTTGGAGTAATCGATGCTTTTAAGTCGAAAATTTTCTGGCAAAATCGCTAATGAATTATTCATTACACTTAAAAAATTAAAGTATGAAAAATAAAATAACCTTGTTTGTATCGTTCCTTGCCGGAATAATATTGCTCGGCGCTTGTTTAAAAGACAAAGTGGGCGATTATTGGACGGATGACTTAGCCGGTAAAATGTATGCTCAAGTCCCCAGCTATACTTTGCAGTCACTTTCATTGCAGCCTGTAGCCGGAGATGTACCCTTCTCCTTTTTAGTGAATATCGCAACTGATGCGCTTCCTACAGAGGATATTACACTTACGTTGGCAGTTGATCCTGCAGCGGTTACTCAGTACAACACCGATCATAGCAAGGCCTTTAAGACATTCCCGAATGTACAGGTTCTTACTCCAACGATCGTTATTGCCAAGGGAACACGCAATGCGACAGTTACCGGAAAAGTTTGGGGTGCTAATACATTGAATGCCTGTGACAATTTCATGACAGCTATTTCGATCACTGCTGCCAAAACAGCTTCGGGTAAGGATATTACCATCGCTGGTAACATGAAATCCTATTTATTGTCATTGCCGATTTCGAATCCATATGCAGCAGATTATCACGTTGTAGGTTATCGTATTCGTCCCGGTAATGCAACGGAACCGGTTGATGCTACCGAAGCTTTCAATACTGTTGATTGTAAAACGGTCAGAAAAAACGGATTTGGAAACTATACTTCGTATGATATTTCGATTGAGGTTACTGCAAATACTGTTGTTGTTGGAGGTGTAACCTGTTTGAAGGTTATCGCAACCCCTATTGATCCGGCTACCGGTAACTCTGTCGGTGGTATGTGGGATACATGGACCGGAGATGCGACTTTGAAACCCGCTGATCTTACGATCAATTATTACAATCCTGTGACCAAAGTATTCATTTTGAATTGCTGGTACACAAGTTCTGCGGGTAATCGTATCATGTATGAAACTTGTACGAGGAAATAATTATATTTAATGATATTTTTATCAAAAAAGAAAATTCAGATATGAAAAGAAAAAATATAATTTTAGCAATCGTGCCTATCCTGTTCGTCCTCTTTGCAATGCAAAGTTGCACCAAGGATAACGCAACAGCGCCGGTTACTTATACAGCAGCTGTGCCTGCGAATCCAACCCCTGCCGCTTCTGCAGTTGTTTCTTTATCGGGGACTGCCTATGTATTAAAATGGGAAGGGACAGCTCCTACCTGGGATGTCTATGCTGGAACATCAGCAAATCCACCATTGGCAAAATCGGGTGTAACTGCGAACACCTATACGTTGACAGCAACTGTCGGTGGTCATTATTATTGGTATGTGAGAACTGTAGATTCCAATAATGTAATATCGACCAGTCCAGTTTGGGATTTCTATATCAATACTGCTCCAACTGTTCCTGTTCTTACAGCTCCGGCTAATAATGCTGTTAAGTTTAGTGCGAAAGGTGCATTAACATGGACTGCTACTGATGCTGAAGGCGATGCACTTACCTATGATGTATATCTGGGTACAACAAGCACACCAGGTATTGTTGCTTCTGGTGTTGCAACTGCGACTTATTCTCCAACGCTCCTTTATGCCACTACCTATTATTGGAAGGTCGTTGCGAAAGATTCACATGGAGCTACGAGTACAAGTGCGGTCTATTCTTTTACGACAGACGTTTTCAAACCTGATTATGGAGTATTTAACGGAACTGCTTCAGAGCTTGCTCCAAGCATTTCAGCTTCAGCACTCAATAATGTAACCGTGCAGAGACTTGGTACAAGCAACGTAATTGCTTTAACCATTCCACTCGCTGATGCAATGGTTGGTGCAGGTTGGGGAACTGTGTACACAGGAACACATTCTATTCTGATAACTTATGATCCTGTAACGTTGGCTGTGACCGGACCAAAGCAGGCATGGTGCGATAGTTTTATTGATCCTACTGAAATGGGCCCAATGTCCTTAACAGTTGTTTCAGGAACAATTGATGCTGTTGCCAAGAAAATTGTAATAAAATGGAAGGTTTCCGGTAATGCTTATTGGGGAGCTGATTATACAATGGCAAACTCTACCTATACAATGAAGTAGAAATAGCTACTTTTCTAAATAAAAAAGCTGCCTATATGGGCAGCTTTTTTATTTTAATGCAGTATTGGTGGATACTCAGGATTTTAAGCTGAAAATAAGGTTTCCCAAACTATCACACATAAATTCAATTTTAGGAAGTTAGTTCCCCAATAATTTGAATTGATCCGCACCTAAATTACAATCCCGGCTTGACGTCAAATAACATTTAAAGAGCAATGGACATTAATTCAGCGCCTAAGTTGTGCAATGCTTTTTCGATCTTCTCGATTTGTTGTTTTCGTGGTTTTGACCGGCCATGTAAATAATTCCACAACTGCTTCTGATGGATTCCCGACAACCGCTCCAATGCGGCAGGGGTAATCACACCTGCATAGTATTGCAGCAGACTCTCTGTGTCGAATTTATAAACCACCTCAAATTCCTCGTCCAAAAAAGCAGGATATGAAAAGCTTTTCTCGATGGCTGTTTCCTTGAAAAACTTCATTTGGAACAACATATCAGCTTTGGCTTCATCAGGTGATTTTCCAACACCTGAAAACATTTCATTTTCACAGTAGATTGTACATCCACCATCTTTTGATCTTTCGATAATTGCTTCTACTCTTTTCATATTTGATCTTTTAGGCATTCGACGTGGTTATTTCAACCCCATTACTTTTTTAACTTTAATTTCCAACCCTTTTTTTACTTCATCACTACCGTGATTTGGAACAGGGTAATGCAATCCATTTTTTTCGTAAATGACATGGCTTCCAGTTTGTCTGACAATTATCCAACCGTTTCTAAGGATAAGCCTATGCAATTCGTTGTACTTCATATTGCATCTATTTGTTGTTGGACATCGCAAAGATAGATATATTTCTATTGTTTATGGCGATATCCGTAGGTTTATTTCTATTGTTTTTGCCTGAAATCAATCGTGAATTTTAAAAAGCGTTTCGCCTGTCCTTGTCAGGCGAAACACTTACTTCATTTAAATCAACCGACCATTTCACTTTTAACCTTCCGCAGGAACATCAGGCTTAGCTTTACCACGACCTGAATAATTGACAATGATCCTTGCATTCCTGTAAGCATTGTAAAAATCGGGCTGTGTAAACTGGAAAGGGAGCATCAATTCATCGATCTCTTCTTTTAGCAGTTTATCGAGCGATTTAACCACATCGCTAATATTCCCGGTTGATACTTTCGACTTGGTAGTCGCAACGCGCGGTTGCGCATAAGCAAGCTTAAAGGACGCCAGTAATTCACTAGTCGCCGTAAAGTCGGCCTCAACAATCGCATATTTTATAAGATCCGTCTTAACAGGGTTTGCAAGCCCCAATAATAACACACCAATATCAAACAAAATTGGATCGGGTGTTTTTTTCAATTCGGATTCTACGTAATGCGATTTTGTTTTCAATTCAGCATTTTTCGAGGCAGTTGCATAAGCGCGTAATGCCGACGAAAATTTTAGAATTGCGTTAATCACATCGCTCTTAAGCAGGATTTTATTCTTTATCAATCCGGAAGAATCGGCCTCCTGCACCTGACGATATTGACCAATCAACAATTGGCCATCTTTCAGCTTTTGATGAGCTGAATTCAACTCAACGAATGTGGTAAACAGTGTGGAGTGATTATCGAGAACCAGATCGACTGTTCCAAACATTCGCGATTTATTAATTTGATTTCTAGTCATTTGAAAAACGTTTAAACTGTTGCTATAAACATCTTAAAATTGAACCAGTAGGATTGATTAGAAAGGGGCCTTTTGTCTGCCAGACAAGGAATTCGCCATTAAAAACGACGAATCTGACTGAAAATAATCCCTCCAAAATCAATAGGAAGTATTGACCGGAATATATCCAGATCTCTCCTTAAATATACTAAAAAAAAATCACAAAGAAGAAAATTGGTCAATAAAGATATTTTCCAGGCGATTATAATTTACCATGCGCAACATTAAAAAGACCATAACCTTGTTGAATGTGACTTTTCGGTACCCAAAATACGGTTTTCGGCACCTTCATTTGAATTTTCGGTACCTTAAATACGGTTTTCGGCACCTTAAACTGACTTTGCGTCACATCAAAACTACTTTTCGGAGCATGAATCTGACAATGCGTCACTTAAAGTTTAGTTTTCGCTTTTTCTGAATAAAATCAATCAAGGACTATTTAATTTCATCAATCTACCATGTTTGTGGTAGGAAAGAATGACAGGAAACAGGTATTGCAGGGTATGACGGATTGGAACAATATTGCAATATGTTTTCAAGTGAATGAATGGGTTACAAGATTTGAAATGAACTCTGTATCAATTAAAATATCCGTTAGGCCAATAAGACTATGAACAACTATTTTGCAACTCCGCTGACGACAGAACAATTTGAAGCATTCAGGCAACTTACAGGTTCACTGAATCAAGTACAGTTGGCCTGGATGTCGGGGTATCTCGCAGCATTAAGTGCACAAAATGAGGCCGAAGCGCCTGTTTCTGTTGAAAATAAAACCAACAGTAAATCAATCAGCAAGCCACTTACCATTCTTTATGGTTCGCGAACCGGAAATGGCGAAGGTCTGGCAAAGAAAGCACAAAAACTGGCCGTCGAATTTGGTCTGACAGCTACGCTAAAGAATATGAGCGACTACAAACCGCGTGATCTGCAGTCGGAAGAGAATCTGCTCGTGATCGTTTCAACGCACGGCGAAGGAGAACCACCCTTCGAAGCGAAGGAGCTGCATGAATTCATCTTTGGGAAACGTGTATCGAGGCTCGAAGATGTAAACTTTGCCGTTCTGGGACTTGGCGATTCCTCATATTTCAAGTTTTGCCAAACGGGAAAAGATTTTGATCACCAACTTGAAAAGTTGGGTGCGAAACGAATCGTTGAAATGGCGGGATGTGATGTCGATTTTCAGGAAATCGCAGAAGCGTGGTTAAGAACCACTCTCTCGACTTTTAAAGGCCTATATGAGGTCCCAGTTGCAAGTGCATCGATCGAAAAGAATGAAAGTTCACTCACTGAAAAATATTCAAAGAAAAATCCCTATCAGGCAGAGATACTTGAAAAGATCAATCTGCATGGACGAGGTTCAGAGCGGCAAACCCTTCACATTGAACTCGATGCTAATCTACCTTTTGAACCTGGTGATTCGGCTGGAATTATGCCGGTTAATACGACCGAATTGGTGAATGAAGTGCTTTCAATCACAGGCCTTAATCCAAAGGAAGAGGTAGAAATCAATGGATTAAAACTTTCGCTTTTTGAATCACTTAAAAGAAATTTCGAGCTATCGAAAATTACGGTCGATGTCATAAAACGATTACTTGAATTTACACCAAACGAACAATTGACCGCCCTGGTTCAATCGCAGGAAAAGCTGCAGGAATACCTCTATGGGAGAGATATTGTTGATCTTTTTAGTGATTTCCCGGTGAAACTATCCGCTCAGGATTTGATAAAGCTTCTGCGGCCACTGCAGCCAAGATTGTACTCTATTTCATCAAGCTCTAAAGCGCTTCCTGGTGAGTTGCACCTGGCTGTTGCCGTGGTCGATTACCAAAATAACGGCAGAAACCGAAGGGGAACCTGTTCAAATTATTTATCAGAATTTGAAGGCGTTGAAAATAAAATCCCTGTTTTTATCGAGAAAAACCCCAACTTCCGGCTACCCGAAAACGACGAAACACCCATCATCATGGTGGGAGCAGGGACGGGAATTGCCCCTTACCGCGCCTTCGTTCAGCATCGTGAACAGGCAGAAAAACAAGGTAAAAGCTGGCTGGTATTTGGGAACCGCAATTTTGAATCTGAATTTCTCTACCAAACCGACTGGCATCAGTTTTTGAAGTCGGGGGCGTTGTCAAAAATGGATGTTGCCTTCTCACGCGACGGCGAAAAGCGGGTTTATGTACAACATAAATTACAGGAAAATGGAGCTGAAGTCTATCGCTGGCTCGAAGACGGCGCCCATTTCTACATTTGTGGCGATATGAAAAAAATGGCCACCGATGTGCAAAGCACGCTCATTTCGATTATCGAAAGTCAGGGCAAACTAAGCAAGGAGGATGCCCTGAAATATGTAAATAAAATGCAGAAAGAAAAACGATTGCAACTCGATGTTTACTAAATTGAAGATACAGAAATGGAAAATAGCAATAATATATCGGCTCCACCGAGTCCGATTGAAATAATAAAGGATAACAGTAACTACCTTCGGGGGACGATTACTGAAAGTCTGAATAATCCGCTAACGGGCGCATTGCACCAGCAGGATCAGGTGCTGATTAAATTTCATGGTACCTACCAACAACAGGACCGCGATCTTGATAACGAACGAAAACGACAAAAACTGGAACCGCTTTACAGTTTTCTGATCCGTGTGCGTGTTCCTGCCGGAATTGCTACTCCGGCACAATGGCTGGCACTTGATGAACTGGCAGATAAATACGCCGACAAGACATTGAAGTTCACGACACGTCAGACTTTTCAATTTCATGGCGTACTGAAACGAAATCTCAAAACCACCATGCAGAAAATCAACAAAACTCTAT
>Ga0302286_10003870_pt1 | contig 10010 bp, 6 predicted proteins | sample III_Fen_E2_3_FD_198765 | JGI IMG/M metagenome (GOLD analysis project Ga0302286, IMG submission 198765) | Peat permafrost microbial communities from Stordalen Mire near Abisko, Sweden - III_Fen_E2_3 | ecosystem: Environmental > Terrestrial > Soil > Wetlands > Permafrost | place: Sweden: Abisko...
CTTATAACGGGTCAAAATATCGAGTTGTGCATTGTCATAATCCGTACCACGGTAAAAGTGGTAGTTATCACCTGCCGGATCATTTAAAGGTGAGAATGGATCAGCCAACATTTTCTGACGTTCTTCCGGTGAAATATTCTGACTGACCTGACTGACATAATCCCGATAGGCTGGGAACACAAGTTCATCTTTCGTTGATAATCCGTCTAACCCAACATCCTGGAACTTGCGTGCTCCTAATGTATTATCAAAGGCATTGACTGTCGATTGCGTTTTTGGAACACGTCCCCAGGCAGTGGCATCAGTTTTAGTGACATCCCCATCAATCGGTAAACCCGATTCATATGATTTTTTCCCATCTTTCAATACATCTTCACTGATATCTCCCAGGTTGAAGTATAAATCCCCCTTTTTAGCCTGATCCATTCCACCAGCCACATACGGATCCATCATCCAGAATTCGATATATTCTATATTTGAGACTTCAAAGTCAGTTGCATCCAGTTTACGCATAATACCACCCCACCGTTGTGTTGGATTCCTCAAGGTACCATCCGGATTCATCCCCTGTACATCCAGGTTATAGGGACCGCGTTCAGTAGGATAGTATGACAGGTTCATAACTGTCAGCCTCGAGGTCTGTGTAGCCAGCGTCTGCTTGTTCGGGAAAATTTCGGGGACATAGATGTCCCGGGTCAGATTATTGGATTGTGATTCCAGGTTATTCCGGATATAATCAGGATTTGATCGGGTATCGCTGTTGTTAAATACCGGATCAACATAATACCAGGCCAGTAACGCTCTGTTTTTACCATAATCGATATTATCACTTAGCTTGGCCTCGGGGAAAAGGGCATCTTTATCAATGGGATTGTAAGGAGTACTTGCCAGGTACCAGTTAGCCGGGTAGTGGATATCGATCGATGTCTGAGTAGACTCGAAATCATCAATATAAGCCAGGCCTGCTGATCCTACGACATTCGAATGACCAGGTATCAACTGCGCGATTTCTGCATTTAAGGCAATGGTAGATGGTTTTACAGCATTCACAAAAGGCAGCTTGTTCAGCATATTGGTAAGAAATTGCGATTCTGTACGCCATGACGTATTCAGGCCCCAAATAGTATTTGAAATCGGCTCACTGCCTGTATTTACTTTTGTGGTCAATGGCATTTCTGAAAGATGCATAATCGTTCCGCCCAAGCTAAAATCCTTATTGAACTTATACTCTAAATGCGTTCCCAACAAGGTCTTGCGTTGCATGCTGAACATGGATTGATTTTCCAGCTTCACATCAATATTCTGACCCGATTCCATGAGGGTTGTATTGATAATGGTTACCGTCCCCATAGTATAGTCTACGGTATAATCCTTATTTTCAACCAGTGTGGCTCCTCCAGCAGTGACGGTAACTGAACCTCGCGGAACATTCATGGCATTCAGACGGATTTCCGATCCGGCAGAGGCTTTATATTCGCCTACCAAACGGAATTTGTTTTTTTCTCCGAATTCACGCGCTACTACCAGGGTCGAATCATATAATTGCTGATAAACATATTTGCGGGCTATGGCAGTATCACCAATCGCTGTTTTCAGATGGGATCCAAAAGGTTCCAACACCGGGAATATAATTCTTCCCGAAGCGGATTGTACGGTAGAGCCCTCGATATAGTCAAATCGTCCATCCGGATTGGGTGCATTTTTTGAATCCAGGTTATCCAGGTTCATAACACGCAATAAAATCTTATTCTTTATCTTTCCTTCAGTCAGATACCGCAAGTCTGTTCCTACCGAATCATTCCGGTAAACAATATTCAACAAAAATTTCTCCGGTTGTATTTGAAGTGCTCCCAGGCTGTATACATTCTTCATCATCAACTTCCAGGATGTTAAGTGGGTTGATTGCGAAGTTCCTTTCAGCAATTTCACTATCAAGGCAGGGTTCTTAACATCTCCTCCCTGATCGGTTACAGGGTTTGAAGAGAATTCACCCACCTGATAAGTTACTCCGTTGAATGAATAGTCGTATGCAACCCCAAGCACTTCGTCAGGGTTTAATGCAGTACGTAACGATATGATCCCAAGTGTTTTGCTATAGGTATATTCGGATGGATCCAGCTTTCGGGCACTCTCTATCTTTTCATAGTCTTCACCCCCATTGAAAGGCTTACCCCCAAAGACTGCCCCTGAGAGCAGTGAATTTGTTTGTTGGATATCACGAATACCTGAAGTTGAAGCCATACTCGTATACAGGCTGTTGGCTTTGTTGACCGGATTTTTATTTGCAGGGTGTATTCCCCAATGGGTATTTTCAAGCGAATCTGCTTCCGCTAAATCCAGAAAAGCAATAATATTCCTGGACTGGTCATAATTACCACGCTTGTTGGTGACCCAGACTTCCAAATTGTTTATGTTGATTCCGGATGAAATATACGGAAGTTTACTTACTGAGGCTTCGTACGTATTGCGGAAATACTGTGATAAAAAGAAATGCCTGTTTTCATCATAACTATCAGCACCAATATCGAACTTAGTGGTTTGTGCCCCACCTTTAGAGCTGACAGTCTGAGTCTGTGATTCCTGCTGGGAAGCTAATGCCACAATATTCAACCTCCCGAACTGTAATTCGGTTTTTATACCAAAAAGTGCCGTACTACCGGTTATAAGCGAACTATTGAGCGGCATGCTTACATTCCCTGCCTCTATATTCTTGATAATATCATCTTCTTTTCCTTTATAGGCAAGTTTTACCATTTTCTGGTCAAAGTCAAAACTCGATTCCGTGTTGTAGTTCAACCCGAAATTCACCTTATCACCCACACTACCTGTTACATTCAGCTGTATCTTTTCATTGAAATCAAAGATATTAGAGGTACGCATCCGTTCTGTCAGAGCCGGGTTATTAACTGTATTGCTTTTGAACCCAAAAACCAGTTCTGCCGAACCCTGTGTTTTGATTTGAACCCCACCAGCCCCAAAAACTTTATCAGCAGCACCGATATTAAATTTCATGTCCGAAACCGAAAATTTATCTTCATTATTTATACCGGCTTTTGAATTTTTTTCTTTCCAGTAGGTTTGCATATCCTTTTTACCCGAGAAATTGCGGTATTCTTGTTCGGTCATTAAAAAAGGAGTTGCAATTTCAGTATTCCCGACAAAAGTACGGAGTACATAATTGCCAGATTTAGTATCATATTCCACCACCGATTTGACATTATCAGGTTTTGGAGCGTCCATCGGATACTTCTGATTTAACTCTTCATACGTATCCTGTTTGTATTTTTTTATCGGAAATTTTGGTTTGGCTGGGTGGGTGGTATCTGTTGGGGCGATGTTTGAAACGGGTTCATTTCCGGAGGCAAAATGTTCACTTGCAGCAACAAAAGCATAAGCCGTACTAACTACAATGCCACAGAAAAGTATTTTAGCGAATGTCTTATTTGTAAAAATCATAAATAATTTTTGCTTCTGTAAAATTAAATTTGCTGCCTCTGACAGATGAATTCCTGATATCTATTTAATCAGCCATCAATCGGGTTAAAACGAATTTATTAATCGGATATACTATTCTTCTGCCATCCCAAAGCTTTTTTAAATCAGGCTTCAACCCTGGCACTCATTCCTCATTCCTTACCTCTTACTCCTTGCCTCTTGTAATTCGCTTACATCATTTTCAGTGCCAGCTTAATCAGTTGCTCTACTTTTAGAGTAGGTTGCTCTATCAGAATTCTTTCAACCGTTTTTTGCGAAGCTGCAGCTGCAAATCCAAGCATAATTAAGGCTGATACGGCTTCTTCCTTCTGTTCGTTATTTTTATTCGTAGCAAGATTTGGCATATCACTCCCGCCGCTTCCTTTTACAATTTTATCTTTTAAATCAACAATAATCCGCTGAGCTGTTTTGGTACCTATTCCCTTGATCGCATTTAAAGCCGAAACATTCCCAGATGCAATCATTTCCTGAATTTCCTGTGCTGAATATGATGACATAATCATCCGAGCAGTATTCGCTCCGATGCCCGAAACAGAAATTAGCAATAGAAACAATTGACGTTCGCTCTGATACCTAAAACCATAAAGCACATGTGCATCTTCGCGGATTGATTCGAAAATAAATAATTTAGCTGTTGTTTGCTCACCCAGGAATGAAAAAGTTGGTAACGTAATATTCACAAAATATCCGATTCCGGCAGTTTCAAGTACAACGTATGCAGGTGTCAGTTCGGTTATTTCACCTTTTATATAGTCGATCATTCAATGATAGTTATTTGATTTATTTTCTTAATTTTAACCTGCAAATATACTAAATTTTCAGCTTTAAGCCAAATTCAAGGATCAATTCAGGTCAATCTTGAAGTATTGTAAAATCAATAACGATTTATTTAAAAAAATAGTACAATTCCAAGGGTTAAATCTGAAAAATAATCCGATAATAAAAATACAATTACACGAATATTCAAATTCTTTAAACAAAACAATTTGAACCTTGTTATAATTATGATAATTTAAAGTCTAAAACCTCAAACTCCAAAAAACATGAAACGATTTAAAACCATCCTGTTTATTTTTTGCACCATATCCCTGGTAAGCTTCGGACAATTTAAATTACCTGTCCTGCAATTCAAATACAGCGCGCTGGAGCCAACCATTGACAGCACTACCATGTATATCCATTACAATTATCATCATGCTGCCTATGTCAACAACCTGAACAAGGCTTTGGAAAAATACCCCGAACTCTATAAAAAAGATATCCTGGAGCTGATTCAAAATATAAATGAGTTACCGGCTAATATTCAAACAGCAGTAACGAATAACGGTGGAGGATATTATAACCATAGTTTTTTCTGGAATATCCTTGCTCCTGCCGGCACGGCCCCAATGTCTCCAAAACTTGAAAAGATACTAATTGAAAATTTCGGAAGCATGGATGCCTTTAAAGCTGAATTCGAGAAGGCAGCTGTTGGCCAGTTTGGCTCAGGCTGGGCCTGGGTAATCAAAGAAAAGACCGGTAAATTGCGTATCATCTCTACCCCGAATCAGGATAATCCGTTAATGCAAAAGGCGGAAGTAAAAGGAAAACCTGTATTATGCATAGATGTATGGGAACATGCCTATTACCTCAAATACCAGAACAAACGGATAGCTTATGTCAAAGCATTCTGGAATGTAGTAAACTGGACAGAAGTGGAACGATTAATCGGACTGTAAATCAACATAAAGCCTCCCTGAATCTGGAGGCTTTTATTTTTTAAAAATGGAGAATAACACCATAACAAATTATTTCTTCAATCCTTTACAATAATGGCAAACCGGGTTAATGAGGCATACATTGCACTCGGGGTTGGTTGGACGGCATACTTCACGTCCGGGAAAGGATAGCGACATTCCAAGTTCATTCCACCGGTCTTGCGGTATATCATACCAACTCTCCGTGAAATTAAGTTATATGGTTTCTCCTTTCTTTAAACAAAAAGAAGCTCATTGCTGAGCTTCTTTTTTGTCATTTGGAACACTAAATTGTATTCAGGGTTGTGACAGGTGTAACGATCACATTGAATGCATTTGTTACTGTCGTAAACCTTTAATGGATGCTATCGCTGCTTTGGATAGGTTGTTGTACCGATTCATTTGCTTTATCAGAAGCATGTTTTTGATCATCCATCCCCTGGTTGGTCTTTAGCTGCTCAATCGTATTTCGCAAGTTTTCACGTTGACTGTTATACTGGTCCACATACCCTTTGTTGGCAGTAGGATCATACAGCCAGTTGATGGAATTAATTTTCAACAAGGCATCATCGTATTTCCTGTCGCTCACATCCTGGTTTACTTCATTGATAATAATCTGCAGGCGGGCTTTCTCATCGTTGATGGACTGTTCGGTTTTTTCCTGGCTCTTTTGCGATGTGGTATTGGTCATCACATATACGCCAGCACCTGCCAGTACAAGGACCATAATCAAGATGTATATCCAGGCCGTTGATGATTTCTTCTTTTCAGGTTCAACATACTGTTGGTGCGGTGCTGCACTTTCTTTTGGTGCATGATACGCAGGAGCAGCTTCGTGTACAATCACTTTCGAAGGTTCGATGGGCGTTTCCTTTGGCTGAACTGGTGCAGTTGGTGCTGCAGGTTCTACTGGCGCTGCCGGCACTGTAGGAGCAACCGGTTCAATAGGTGTTACCGGTTCCGATACGTTTGGATTTTCTGTAGCTTGTTCAGCAGCCTTTTCTGTTGCCGGAACCTGTTCTTTTGGTGTTTCTGTCGACGCCTTTTCGGATGGCGTTTCTGTAGAGGATGTAGTCATTGGTTGTATGTTAGAGGGTTGATAAACTTGTGAGGAAGATACGTTTTTTGACACATTAGCCGGTTGCCGGTATTCGTTCGGTGTCGGTTCCGATGGCAATACAGCAACCGGTTTTTTCATTTTATAGTATTTCAATGTAAAAACAATAAAAGTCAGTGATGCTACGATAAACAGATAGATGCCAAACCTTGGATCGACAGCGCTTCGTGAAGTTACATCGCCATAATTACCACTGTCGTGTGTCCCGGCGCCAAACCATTCATGCAGGTATCCATATCCGTCGATAAAATTTACAATACCGGCCACAAAAGTCCATCTGTATTCTTTATAGACCAGGAATCCACCCAGCAAAGCAATCAGCATTCCAAATATGCCGTACCCGATCGAAATCCCATGGACAACAACCGGTTGGACACTATCATTCAAATCCGAAGTTAAACCTGCAGCATATACTTCCAGCCAGGGTGAAAAAACAGCAATAAGAGTTAAGGCAACTGCACCCAGTGCCAGGTAATTCATTTTATTCATTTACTTAAAATTATAGGTATTCCGGAATTTTTCAAGATCCATCGTTATCTTCCAAACAGGGTTAGTTAATAAAAAGCGTAAAGGTAGTTATTTTGAATGATACAGCACAAAATACTGTCCAGTTTTGCGTTGTTTTTTTGATTCTGCATTGCTAGAGAAAATGTGTTGCTACAGTTTTCAATCATTCCAACTGATTTCTGTACTATTATTTACAGAAATATTTCAACTTAAAAGATAAAATAAGCAGTTCATATTTTAATCTTTGATTGGAACTCCAACTTTTCTTCACTCATTCCAAGTTCTCCTGACATTATACCGAAACTCGTGATTTCCAATCGCAAGAAAGCCTATATATCACCATTCATTGCCGCCAGGCATTAAACTGGTGAAGTAATTTCCGATCCACAATCAATTATCAGTCAAGTAACCATCAGGTATATATACAAAATAAAAGCGCGAACCGTATTTAACGATCCGCGCTCCTAATATATACATTATGCATTATGAATTGTGCATTAAAATTTCGATGCATTTCTCCAGGCTTTCTTCCCAATGAGGAATAACAAGCCCATACGTATTTTTTATTTGGGTTTTATTCAATACACTGTAATGAGGTCGTGGTGTACGTGCCGGATAATCCTTTGTCTCAATAGGACGCACGTCGCAGGTAATGCCTGCTATGCGGTGAATGGTTTTGGTAAAGTCGTACCAGCTGCAAACACCTTCGTCGGAGAAATGATAAATCCCGGGAACAAAGACAGGGTGATTCAGCACATTCATAATCGTTAAGGCCAGGTCGGCAGCATAGGTAGGTGTACCGATCTGGTCGAAGATGACGTTTAGGGAATCACGTTCTGTGCCAAGCTTGATCATGGTTTTAACGAAGTTATTGCCAAACGAAGAATAAAGCCACGCAGTGCGAATAATGACTGCCTGGTTGCAACTCTCCATCAATGCCAGCTCACCTGCCAGTTTTGATTTGCCATATACCGTAGCAGGACATACCGCCTGGTCTTCGTTATAAGGCATGTAATTGGTACCATCGAATACATAATCGGTCGAGACATGCACTACCTTCGCGTTGTTGTCACTGGCTACTTCTCCGATATTCCGGACCGCATCAGCATTTATCTTATAACAAAGAGCCACATCATCTTCGGCTTTATCCACGGCCGTATAGGCAGCACAATTGACAATAATGTTTACCTTATTGGCTTTTACAAAAGCATCGAGGGCTGCTTTATCACAGATATCAAGGTCTTCGACATCGGTATAGAGAAAGTTGAAAGCAGGAAAACCTGCTGCAGCCAGTTGCATTTCGTTGCCAAGCTGCCCGTGGCTTCCGGTTATTAGTATTGTATCCATTTTAATGATATTAACTTCGAGAAATTACTTTCAATCATATTACTTTCAGCGATATGAGACATCGATGGGATTAGCTATAGTAATATTAAATTCGTGTAATTCGTTTTTTAATTCGTGTAATTCGTATCTATCAGAAATTCATATCAGCATCCGCAAATAACCGGTGCTTCATATCCTTATCCGAGATAACAGCTTTGTCGGCAGGTATCTTCCAATCGATGGCCAGTGCAGGATCGTTGTACATGATACCGCGCTCCAGGGTAGGGCTATAGAAGTTGTCGCATTTATATGAGAAGACGGCTGTTTCGCTTATTACCGAGAATCCATGTGCAAAACCCTGTGGTATAAGGAACTGAAGATGATTTTCTTCTGTCAGTTCCACCCCGTACCATTGACCGAAAGTAGGAGAAGCAGCGCGTAAATCAACGGCTACATCCCACACTGCACCCTGAACAACGGAAACCAGCTTTGACTGGCTCTGCGGATTAAGTTGATAATGCAATCCACGAATCACCCCATAAGATGATTTTGATAGATTGTCCTGGCAAAAGTGAAGTTCGATACCTGCTTCGAGGTAATTCTTCTCATTGTATGTTTCGTAGAAGAATCCGCGGGCATCAGCAAATACGCGAGGTTTTATGATGAACAGACCGGAGATGGGTGTTTCTATTATTTCCATATACACGAATTAAAACAAATTAAATACTAATTTCACGAATTAAGATTATCAAGAGTTGATTGGTTAATTGGTTGATTGGTTGATTGGTTGATTGGTTAAATGAGTAGAATATATTTATTTAGTAAGCTTTAGATAAACCTAATAAACTTAATCAACAAACATACCTGATTAACTAATCAACTCAATTAACTTCCCGATAGCTATCGGGACAACTACATACCAAACACACCGGCTTCATTGGCAATCTTAACGAGGTATTCCCCGTAATGGCTTTTGCGAAGTGGTTCGGCAAGATTGAGCAATTGTTCTTTGGTGATATAGCCATACCTGAAAGCAATTTCTTCCAGACAGGCAACTTTCAAACCCTGGCGGTTTTCGATCGTTGCAATAAAGTTGGATGCTTCCAGCAAACTGTCATGGGTACCAGTATCCAGCCATGCCATGCCACGTCCCATCATCTTAAGGCTCAGGCGCCCTTCTTCCAGGTATACCCGGTTAAGATCAGTAATTTCAAGTTCACCACGCTTAGAGGGTCTCAATGCTTTTGATTTTTTGACTACATCATTGCTATAGAAATACAGACCGGTAACCGCATAATTTGATTTTGGCTGAACAGGTTTTTCTTCCAGGCTAAGCACTTTACCCGAAGCATCAAATTCAGCAACACCATAGCGTTCGGGATCGTTGACATAGTACCCAAACACTACAGCACCATCCTTTAAGGTGGCTGCTTCCCGTAATGTACGTGAGAAGTCAAACCCGTAAAAAATATTATCACCCAGCACCATACAAACACTGTCATTACCAATAAATTCTTCACCAATAACAAAAGCCTGTGCCAATCCATCGGGCGAAGGCTGAATGGCATATTCCAGTTTAATTCCCAGGTCATCACCATTTCCCAACAAGTTTTCATACAAATGAATATCCTGGGGAGTAGAGATAATCAGTATTTCACGAATTCCCGCCAGCATTAATACTGACAACGGATAATAAATCATGGGTTTATCATATACCGGAATGATTTGTTTGGAAATACTTTTGGTAATCGGATACAGACGAGTGCCTGAACCTCCTGCTAATACAATTCCTTTCATAAAATTAGTTCTTTAGTTATTGGATACCAGGT